>QLAH01000825.1_pt1 | contig 11258 bp, 9 predicted proteins | sample 4693081 | NCBI WGS metagenome assembly QLAH01 (sample SAMN09425401, study PRJNA476045) | Lake water metagenome, whole genome shotgun sequencing project.
CCCCAAAACCCCAAAACCCCATTCCTATCCATCGCCATCATATCTAAATTCTTATCTTAAATAAAAATGTTCTTGACTGGTTAAATGTATGCTCATCCTTGGGAAGAACCCAAAAGGCCTAAGGAATAAATTAAAGTAATTCAACTTTGTGTGAACTTTTAAGGACCGAAACTTTTATAATACCAAGGATAATATCTGGAACAATCCTCATCGATCATCAAAGAAAGTGTCTTCGTTCTATCATAATCAAGAACAGAACTTCAAAAGTAAGTATTTTTGTAGAGTTTATCATTTGTAGAAACCCATTATACTGATTAAGAACTGAAAAATGCAGAGCTTAGAGAGGAGGAATATAATAAATTCTCTGAAAATTAGCAAAAGAGGGTGCTATCTAGAGAACGCTTGAGTAATCGAAAAACTGAACGTGAAATAGTAATTATTGTACTTTTGATGTTCTCAGTTACAATTTAAAAGCAATCAACACTTAGAAGAAGATGAAATAGAAATAATTGGAGAAATCGCAATCAATGAACCACAAATGTTTGAAGAAATGGCCACTAAGCGTGCTAAATCTTTTAAAGATCCGATGAAAAGTAAACAACCTAATATGTAATTGTGGAACGCAATAAACTAACTGCCGACTAAATAGTTATCTAACTTAGTCAGGCCTAAAATTATCGATATGGATAGAAGTATAGCATTTTAATATAATGATTGCTTTAGATGCTTGTGAAGTTATTATGACGAAGATACAGTAAGAGAAGGAAATTGAAGACATGCAAAAGCAATGGTTTAAAAATAACAGATAAGAAACAAGAGAAAAGTTTATAGAACGCCATGAAAAGAACATTGACTTAGAGAAGAAAGCAGGTCTAGGAAAAGCTTATCTGCCAGTTTAAGAGTAAATTTATGACGATTAATTAGCTTTATAGTTATTCTAGCACTAAAGTGATTGAGCAAGGGAGTGGGCTGTCAATACCAATCAGGCCTTTTTCTGCATTTAATGCTAATTCATCAACACATTCAAGTCGATTGGCAATAAATTCTAAGAATCAAAAAGTGACAGCTATTCATGAAAAGAATCAATAATCAGAAGGACAAATAACTTTCAGATAACAAGACTAGTCTCATCAGGCTTAACAACTAAGTCCCCCATCTTAAGCTCTGTCTCAAGCTAATCTTAAATCTTCTGGTAAACAGCAAGAATTCAGAATAAGCTCTTAAGTCAAACCAGTATTCTACCGCACCAATAAAACAGTTGAGAAACTCAAGCAACCAAAAAAAGTATTTGAACCATCTCAACCTTATGTGAACTAAGATTTTAGAGGATTGCTTAATGCTGATTATTAAGATGCCCTTGAAAATTGCCAAGAATATGATAAGACAAGGCACAGGCCAATGACTGGTAGCTCTATGAGCACAGTGAAAAAATCTGCCAATACTGTGAGAGAATTATTCCCCATGCCTTAGAATTTGCTGATGGCAAGTAACTCTGGAGTAGTTAGAATAAGCAAGATTATAAATAAGCCTAGTGTATAATCACATTAGTAGTCAGTAAATAAGCCTGTAGATAATCAAGTGGTCAAAAATCAATCTGTAGCATCTTTTAAAGAGATGCCAGTCTAAGAGTACAGTAATGGTGACTTATAAAATGAGAATCATATTTATGGTGACTATCAACGAGCTTGCAGAACTCAAGGCAGCAGTAGATTAGTCAAAAGGCCTTTCACAGCTTACAAGAACAACATGAGTTAGAGATTCTCTTCCAGAGCAACCACTCCTTTCGATCCCCATTAAGACATGTCATTATCACAACCCAACTTTAAATCCACCACCCATTCACGTCATAACAAAAGTCACCACATGAACAATCTCCTAAACGCTTAGCAACAGCACAAATCCAATGTAGAAAGTGAAGATACGCATTCTCAGCTGAACTGGTTCGAGCGAGTGAACCATCTAGATGTGAAGAAGAAAAACAGATACCCTAAGCTTAGCTACGAGGAGGCTTTGAACTTTGACTTGAGATTTGCTGAACACTTGGCGCAGAAAAAAGAGAATCATGAGAAACATGGACAGGATGATCAGATGGGGGAGAATAAGTCTAGTATATAGGTGAAGACACCCTCTGGGATTAGTGAGAGGGTTTGAGATAAGGATCTGAGAAAACTTATTAGTTATGAGATATAAGGATAATCACTTCTTCTTTTTGCCTCCTTTCTTGCCCTTCTTCTTTTTCTTCTTTTTATCAACAATCCTTCTAGGCACTCTGAGTCCATTATCCTTAGGATCAGCTACCTAATATAAGAACCTTCTTATCAATAACTCAGGTTTAGCTTATCTCAATGTCTCTAGCACAGGTTGTGTTATCGCAGGTATGCTGTTCAAATCAATGAACTTGAGTGTGTTGCATTGTTTGACAATCTGATCTATAGAGTATTCAGTCAGTGCCTCACACTTAGTCAGCTCCAAGTGTTCCAAGCACTGTGAAGAGCTAACTATCTTCATGAGTGTGTGATCTGTGATTTTAACCAGTCCTGATAGTTTCAATATCTTCAGTTTCGCCAGACCTATGACTTATGAATGTCCCTGCTCATTCTTAACATCACCTTTAGGCAAGACAGAGAGCCCATCATCACCCATGTTCAAGTTACCAGTAAGGTCGAGTTCTTCTAAGTGGAAACAAAAGGAGAGGGGGAGGCAAAAAGCTGCAGTCATGTGCTCTTGGTTCATGAGACTTGCTTCTAACACTTTTAGTGTTGACTTGCAGCATCCTATTAAATCAGAGAGCCCAGTTGAAGTGATGGAGGTAAGCCCATTGACGAAAAGCTTAGCGAGAGGGAGAGTGACGTCGTGGAAGGCGTGGAGACTCAGGTCGGTCACGTGGGTCGCGTAGGAGATGTCCAGGAAGGTCAGGTGCTCGAAGTGCGCTAGTCTGGAGACTATGTCGTCTGAGATGGCGTTTGGGCAGTTTGAGGCTTAGATCTACTTGAGACTCTTATTATTATCAAGCATTATCTTCACACCACTACTCTGCACATTAGGGCAATCCGACACATCGACCCTCTCCAGCCTCCTCAACTGTATCACTATCTCAGAGAATGCTCTGTTGCTCACCTTCAGCCTCCTAAGTGACAATTCTCTGAGATTACAAGCCATCCTGCCTATTTTATCAAGGAAGTTCTCTTTGATCCAGTAGTGGTGCTCCAAGTTGAGCTTCTCTGTTTCTGGGCCTAGGTATTCTTTAAGGGTTTCTTCTGTTATCACTGTGCGTGGTAGGCGTCTCAGGTTTTTAGTTTCTTCATATTCTTCTTCCTCATCTTAGGAATCTTCAAAACTGATGTCGTTCAGTTATTTCACTTGGCGACGGTCGTAAGTGTCTTTGAGAGGGTCGGGAGTCTGGCCAAAGTAGTTAGACTAGGGTTGGATAGAAGAATGGTCTTTAGCCTTTTCATTCAGTTTATCAAAGATCTGAGCTCGTTCATGATACTTAGTAGTAGTTACAGTACCAACTGAGAGCTTTTTCTAGATTTACTGGAAATTAGCCCAAGAAGTGGCGGATTTCAAAGCTGTTTCATTGGTTTCATTTTCAGGAATTTTCTTCTCAGGTATCGCTGTCAATGCTCCAGTGCTTTTCTTAGTCATTTGTGCACTTGGACCAGTAGCCGTAGTTGCACCAGCCTCACCTTCCTTCTTTTTAACTGTTGTCTTGGGTCTTTTGGGTTAAGGTAGTGCAGATACTATGCGCTCTACTGTGCCAATAGCAGAGCCAGGTATCTTCGAAAGGTCAACTAGACTTTAACCTTGGGAGAGCATGCCACCTAAGTTGATCTTACGCTATTAATCAGCAATACCACCTTAACCTGAATTAATGCTGCCTAAGAAACTAATCTTATCTATAGATTAATTGTTCTAGAGCAAGCCTCGAGGCTGGAACTGGCCACCTCCGAAAGTCTTAGTCGAAAATGGACGTTATATTTTAATGTTTGGTGCAGATATAGGTCTCTCTTGATTTGAAAACTCTGAAAACTTTGTATTAAGAGTAACTTACTGTATTTATCATAGTCTGGCTAGGGTTTAGGCCGTCTAATGGTAGGGTTAGTCAAAATGCTAGGATAATTCATAGAACACCAACCTATATGTTAGATAAAAATATTTACCTTTTAGAGATTAATGGTTTCTCCAGTATGGGAATATATTCTTCTCTATATTTTTATGAAGAGCAGTATCCATCTTATCCATATACCTCTGATAGTTCTGATTGCTGCGTTTCTGCATCGCCAAAGGTCTATTTTAGTTCATATCTCCAAAGGCAGGGGCTCCACTGCCCATAAGATTGGAGGTCTGTTGCATGGAAGCATTCATATGCTGATGAATTTAAGTTGAAGACATGCTTTTATTCAATTATAATTTTACTTATTTAAACATGGAGACTTAATTTTTGAAAAGCTTCACTGATGTATTGGATTGGTGTTATAAAGATTCAGAGACGATATTATTCCTGAGACGCAAGCAGCCTTAATATATAAACCTTGAGCTCCTACAAATAGACATCATATCTTAAACAATAAGTCTGCAGATAGACACACCATTATTTGAAAATGTAGACTCAGATGACTGCAGGTACAATATACTTTATTTTAGCGGCAACACTCAAAAATTGCTGATAATTTATCCTAGTAATGCCATCGCAGTTTATGATAGTGAAACTTTCCAAATAGAATAAGTAGTCTAAAGTCTTTATAATATACTTTGCCCTATAGTTGTACCTAATAACAATGTAAGATTTAATGTATTCAATTCTTTAGAATGAATCAAGTTAGAATTACTTAGCATTTGTAAGTGTACATATGCAAAACAACGCTAAAGAGCAAGTCCAATCAGATAGATTGATTATAGTGAGCATTGATGAAATAGAAGACTTATCGAGGAAGCAACCTAAGTCTTTGATACAAGTCAAAACTACTTATAAAGGAGTGCTTCCCACTGATTTAGTAGGAGTGAAGGGGCATAATACTAGATTATTAGTTACATTTACTAATGGGAAAATATGGGAAGTTGATCCTTTTGACTCTAAAATATCTAAGATATTCTCTATAGATGCTTTTAAGGTAAGGTTTAAATAAGTGATTATTTCAGGAATAAATAGGAGAGTAAAAGCTTTGTCAAATTAATTGCATTGATAGTATGAGCCTTAATAACTCAAAATTTATTGCATTTGGAGATATAGTAGGAAGAATTACTGCTATTTAAAACACTTAGTCTGACTATAAGGCTTTGTTTCATGAACAACTATGTTACAATCAGATAGTATCTTTGAAATTTATCTCATTAATTTCACTTACTCTTGGCATGATTACTTCTGATGGCACTCTTACTCTCCAAAAGTTAATCTTAGATTAATCAGTTAAAAAATACTAACTGATAAAACTTTCATCAGTGAGCATGTTTGAAGAAGTCGCCAACCATTTTAATTTTGCTAACTAGTTTATCAGAGCTAACTCATGCTTCTAGATATTCTAAGAAAACTAGAATATGCCTGTAAAATTTGCAGTATGCTGGCCAGAGAGAGTTTTATATAAAATCAATAAGAAATCTAAAGAGAAAAGGATATTGGTTGAGAATAAACTTTCTATGTTCAAACTATTTAACAGTATAAAACCAATGAGTACTTCAATGCTCAGTGTGATATATTCACCTTAAATACCTATGCCTTTTAATAAGATAATCCCTAGTCATTAAGATGATTAACTGGAAGCTGATCCTTTTGTCTTTCTCATAGATATTGACAATAATGAAAAGAGAGATTTATTCATCAGTGTTTACCAAACTTATGATGGCTTGAAAAAGAAGCTCATCAATATTAGCAAAGAGAGTGGAATAACATAATATTTTATTGTGTCTAATCTTGATGTTAGGCCTAAAGTTTCACATGAAGTTGAATAATATAGGTTCCTAGTACAAGTATAAATCTTAGAAAACAATGAAAAATTAGGTCTAGTATTTCACTACAACTTATCTTAAGGATGCCTGATTAGCAATGTTTTACAATTCAGTGGAATAGATGGTTTATTTATAGGCCCACTTTAGACATAAAACCCTGGAGTATTATTCCTATAAGAAGACAATAAATCTTTGCTTACCATTTCATTTGATTAAGAGATGGAGAAAAAATTGCCAAGAGGCCATTTCTCACTATTGTCAAAAGTGTAGCAGATCTTCTCAAGTCCATTTAGAGGAGGCATGTGCTTAATTTATGAGAGTATGTAAGATAATCAGATAAGGTTCTCAAGGAATAGGCTTGATACTAACCCTGAATCTGATTTGAATATTTTGAGCATCAGCAAATACTCCTTTAAACTCAGCTATGATGAAAAAGTCTTTAGCATTTAATGGAATTAAACATAAGTTTCAGAAGCAATTAGAGCTGCAATTGCTACAAACTAAAGATTATGCTTGACCGATTAAAATCTTTAACCTTTGACAAATGTGCATCTGACAAATTTAGTTACTTCTTTATTCTGGATAGGACCCTATACTTTACTTTATTCAACAGAAAGACATTTATGCTATTTAATAGATGGGAAATCTGATAACTCAGGCATTTTAATTAGTTTTGACACTTCTGATTCTCATAGAGAAGAAATACTAAGTGCATCTGCTGATAGAATCATTACAGCTAAATAATTTAAAGAAAAAGGCATACAAATATTGACTAAGAGCGTTATTTTACTTGAGCCTTTGCTATTAGGCTACATTGCATCTTAAAATAAGAAAGAAATAGACATAAGTTTAATCAGAAAATGTTTGACTCTGCTAGATACATCACTAGTTTCTACAAGTTTAATCTAAAAGCTAAATAAATTAGGATATTCAAATTCTGCTAGTTACATTCTTAACAATACAAATGCAGTACAATTTGACATACTCTAGAAATGGGAAACTATGAAAAAGCTAGGAAGATATGATATGATGATAGAATAATTATTTTCCAATAAAGATTTGGATAAAGGGCAGGATAGAAGTGAAATAATGCATAAAATTCATAATGAAGCAGACTACTTAGTTGAAAAAGATCTTCTTTAACAGTTAATAAGGCCTTTAATAGATTCAAAACAATACTCTTAGGCATACTAATGTGCTGAAATTTTACAATATACATAAGAAGCAATATAAATTCTTGATGTTACTGGAAATCTTACCAAGTTTAAGTAACTCTTAGTAGAAAAGAAATTAGATCTTCCTAACTAGTTAGACACAATTACTTATATAGAGAAAAAGCTAAAAACATAACTAAAAGGAATTTCTATAAAAGAAAGACATGAAATTCAGGATTAAACCTTTTAAGAATGGGGATTAAATCCTAAAGATATTGGCTAAATAGACTTCAAAGTTAATTTCTCTAAAAGTATCAAGGATTGGGAATTTAACAACTTAAATAGAATAAACTTAGGTTATAACGAGACTTCCTTTAGTTATAAAGCAATCAAGATAGAAAACTAGCACCAACCTGTTAATTCAGTAGTCAATGATAATCTAGCTAATTGGTTAGGTTTTGATTCTTTAGTATCAGATAATGCAGGATTAGCTCCAGTAGTTTTCCAATCTCTCAATGCTATGTTTCAAGATTAAAGTTAATCTTAAAATGAACAATAAGAACGTATGGCTGATGATTAAATGGGAGCTGATGACATCGATGAAAAGTAATCACTGGTTTTATATTGGAGATGTGATGAAGGTAAAGGTCAAGTGGTAAATGACATGACTGATAATGAAATCAATGGGCAGTTGAAAAGCTAAGAGTAATGGAGTGGGGAATGCTTGGAAGAAGGGTAGCCTATTGACTATGAAGATAAATGGGGTAAGGTTAATACACCATCATATGCTATTCAAAGCCAGAGTGAAGGTTTCAAAATTCAAATTAATTAAGCTATCTAGGATAAAATCTTACTTAGAAATAACTTTTGCTTGGAATTCTGGCTCAAACCATTAGGTCAATAAACCATTCAAGTTTTATAATTAAAAGGACTTGAAGTCAATATCTGTAATCTAAAAGACATTTAGATTACTTTTAATGGGAAAAAGTTCTCTCAGCTTTTAAATTTGCCTTTGTATCAAAACCAATGGCATCATTTAGCAATCAACAACTGCACCAATAAAAAAGAACTCTAAATTTATCATAACTCTAGTTTAGTAATCACCTTTAACAACATTTTAATTAATAAGCTTTCTTATCAAAATATGATCCTCTTCCCAAGCAGTACAATATAGTTTACAGAACTTAGACTTTGGTCAATGGCACTTTCATAAACCATAATTAAAGAAAATTATAAGTAGCCTTTAGCAATGCTTTATGAGTAGAAAAGAGCAATTAAGATAAAGATTAAGAGGAAGTAGCAGTAAAATGAGAGTGAAGAGTAAAAAACTGGAGGTTTAAAGAAGCTTGGAGGATTGAAAAAGCCTACGGGACTTAAAATTCAGAGCTAGTTTGATTCTAAGCAGAAGAAAGAAATTCCAGATTAAGAATAAGAATTATAGTAGTTTGAAAAGAGTGGTTTTTAGAATGAAATACAAGAATAAAAACAAGAAATTTAGCCAAGTAATGACTTTTTTGCTTTTGGATTTGATAGTTAACCTTAGAAACTTATAAATTAGCCAGATAATTTTGATACTTTTGATTATGGACAGACTCAAGTTCAGCAATAATAATCTTTTGATGAATTTGGTTTCGGATTTTCATAGCCTACCAAATAAGAATAGATTGCGACATTTGACTTTGATGGATTCAGTTCAAATAATTAGCTTCCATAACAATAATAACAAGAAAACTTTGCTTTTGATTCATTTACTCATGCATAAGAAGAGCCATAAGCATAAAACGTGAGAGATACTTTTGATTTCACAACTGATAAGTAAGATATGATGGCATAACCCCTTTAATAAGAAGAAGAAAAATAGAATGTTCCAAATGATCAATCATTCGCTCAGCTAAACTAAACACAAAGCATAAGTCCAGATAAATCAGATAATCCTGAGACATTAGATACTTTTAAAGCTAACCTTTAATCTATAATTGATTGCTTAAAACATTCAAGATTACAAGAAGCAGATCTTTTAATCTCGCAATTACTTAAAGATTTCAAGTAAAATCTCAGACATCTTACGACTAAAGAACAAAAAGACAATATGAAGCGAAATGTTAGACACCTTATAGTTTATAAATTTGCAAGCAAAGTATCTACAGCTATAGCTGAGCTAAAAGGTGAATTAGATAATACTGGAAGTAAGGAAGATGAAATTAAATAGACTAAGATTGCATCTCTGTCTAATTTACTCATTATTCTTAAACTACAAGATAACTTGAAAAGAAGCTACTTGCAATTTGCTATCAATTCTAACATCAAAGTTAAAAATTTTGCAGCTACTCATAAGATAGTAAGCTACTACAAATAGTCTATTAAGAATATGGAAGCTAAAGAATAAGATAAGATTAAAAGCCTTGAAGCTATATGTGAAAAATACCATTGCACTAATTATAATGAGACTTAGGATTTCTTGTGCCCTTAATGTAATGAAGAATTACCATTTGGATTAGCAACCCCCTCATGCTCAAAATGTTCAGCTAAGATTATAGTATGCTATCACACTTTGCAGCCTATGACAGAGCTTTAATCTCTCAAATGTCTTTTATGTTTAAGTAGATTCCACACTTCACACTACTCCAAATCCAATGTGTGTCCCTTTTGCTCCCTTGCCAAGCTTGACTCTTGTGATAAATGATTCCTTTATTTCTTAATCTTCATCTCATCTTATACTTAAAATTATTTAAATATAAATGCAGCGTACTTCCCACTAGGAGATCTTGCAGCAACAGCAGGCGATCACAGACTCGACCTAGATCAAGAAATCCCCGTGGATCCACGCCTGGTCCGACTCCGTCGCAGGCATCTCCTCCCTCCCCTCCCTCATGACACTCGCCGACCTGAAAGACGATGGCGACTACAAATTGATAGTTGCAGATGCTGTAACTGGGCAGCTGAAGGTGTACATGGGCACCAATGTGATATACAATGAAAAACTAAGTGAGAAACCCACAGCCCTGGAAGTATTCTACGACAGCACTAAGAAACCCATGGTGCCCTTAGTGGCAGTGGCGTGTGGGAGTACGATTTAGATGTTCCAGGGGATGCAGCCGGTGCAGCGATATGAGATGCCTGTGATACAGTTTAGCCAGGAGGAGAGGGAGGTCTGGGTCGAGCTGGGCAAGGCGAATGAAGAGGGGCTCCAGAATCTTACTGAAAAACTTTTCCAGCTGAGAGAATCAGGAGTAGCAGTGTCCTCCCTGTCTTAAGAGCTACTCTCCCTAGAGTCGCTGCCAGACCAGCTGCTCTTCGCCCGCGCCCACCCCTCTCCGCTCCTGCAGCACCTGAACTTCATCACCTGCCTCTCCAAGCTGCAAAAGTCCCTGGACGAGGACAAAGCAGTGACTATGTTGGTGATTGGCACTGAGAACAGGGACATAGTGATAATGGATCAGATGGGCATGAGTATTAAGAAAAGTATGCAGCTCAAGTCAGTGCCTGTAATGTTCGAGTGCAGTGGGCAGTATGATGTAGAGTATAGGATATATGCAGCATGCAGAGATGGCAGAGTGTATCTGATAAGGAATGGGATGGTTGGGGAATAAGTGTTCTCGGTGGATTCTAAACCTATAGGGTTGCTGAAGTTTGAGAAATAGCTGGTGATAGCTGCTATGAATGCAACAGTAACTGGGTTCTATTTAAAGGGGAAGAAAAGCTATAGTATACAGATGCCAACATAAATCACAAGCATCCAGAAAATGCAGATAAAGAGGACATAGCAAGTAAATTGTGTATTAGTAGCTTTGAAGAATGGAGAAATTCGTATGTACAATGATAAATACTTGATCCATACACTGAAGAATGATGTAATTAAGAATTCTAACTTGTTTAGGAACCAATATCTGGATTAATCTATGGAGTGTTTGGAAGAGAAGAAGGGTGCATGATTATCAACTACAAAAGTGGAGGCCTTGCAGCTAAAATTATACAGAGATAAGCAAACTTAACTAGTTCTACTAATAAACCTGGAGCTCCTCCTGAATAAGACATTCCTCTAAATGTTCCTAAGAAGACTTCCCTTTTTGTTGAGCTTACGAAAAGAGAAAGGGAAATAGCTCCATGTAAATTTTTGATTTAAATGTTTAGAGATGCATAGATAGTTCCAAAAAGATCTAA
>QLAH01000826.1_pt1 | contig 11239 bp, 9 predicted proteins | sample 4693081 | NCBI WGS metagenome assembly QLAH01 (sample SAMN09425401, study PRJNA476045) | Lake water metagenome, whole genome shotgun sequencing project.
GCTTCATGGAATATGAGCGAGTGGCCGACTACTGGGCCAAGGATCTGCCGGTCAATCGCGGCCTGAACAATTTCGATCGCATCCGCTACGAGTATTACCGCGACCGGAACGTGGCCTTCGAGGCCTTCAAGGCGGGGCAGATCACGTTCCAGGAAGAGTACACCGCCCGGCAATGGGCCACCGGCTATGATTTCCCCGCGCTGCGCGACGGGCGCGTGAAGCGCGAGGAGCTGCCGCGCACCGCCTCCACCGCCAGCCAGGGCTGGTACTTCAACACCCGGCGCGAAGCCTTCAAGGACAAGCGCGTGCGCGAGGCGCTGGCGGCGCACGCAGGGTCGCTGCGCGTCGAGCCGGAGCCGAGGCTGCGCAGGCTCGCCTATGTGCAGCACCTCGTGACGCGCGTCACGGCGGATCTTCGCCCGGGAACGCCCGACGCAGCGCTCGTGACCGCGCTTCACCCGACGCCTGCCGTCGCGGGAGCGCCCGTTCCGCGCGCGATCGCTGCGCTGCGCGAGCTCGAGTCGTTCGACAGGGGCCTCTATGCGGGGCCGGTCGGCGTCGTGTCGCGCGATGGCGCCGAGATCGCGGTCGCCATCCGCTCCGCGCGCATCGACGGCGATTCGCTCACGGCCTACGCGGGCGCGGGCATCGTCGACGGGTCCGATCCATCGGACGAGTGGCGAGAGACGGGCCACAAGCTGCTCGCCTTCGAGCGGCTTGCGACCTGATCGGCGCGGACTGATACCTTTCCCGAGATGCGCGACGCGCCCAACATCAACCTCGCTTGGACGACGCTTGCGGCCGAGGAGTGCTTCCGCCTCGGCGTGCGCCACGCGGTGGTGAGCCCCGGGTCGCGCAGCGCGCCGCTTGCGGTCGCCTTCGCGCGCCATGGCGGGATCGCCGTGCATGTCGCGCATGACGAGCGGGGCGGCGCGTTCATGGCGCTCGGCGTCGGGAAGTCGACGGGCGTTCCAGCGGTGCACGTGATGACGAGCGGAACCGCTGTCGCGAACACGCTTCCCGCGGTCGTCGAGGCGCGCCTGACGCGCACGCCGCTCCTTGTCTTCGCGGCAGATCGCCCGCCCGAACTGCGCGATTGCGGCGCGAACCAGGCGATTCCGCAGGCGTCTCTCCTGGCGGGAGCGGCGCGGTGGTCGGTCGATGTTCCGGCGCCATCGATCGACGCGCCTGCGGAGTTCGTGCTGTCGACGGTCGACGAGGCGTTCGCGCGCGCGTCGGGCCACGCTGGCGCGCAAGGCGGCGCTGTCCATCTCAACTGGCAGTTTCGCGAGCCGCTCGCGCCCGAGCCTGCGCCTTGGGACGCAGGCTGGCTGTGGAGCGTCTCACGGTGGCTTGAGGATGGTGCGCGGCGGCCGTGGCGCGAGACGGTGCCGCCCGTGCCCGCCGTGCTCGAGGTGGAGGCGCCGCTGGTCGTCGCAGGCGCGATGCCCGCGTCGGCGCGCGCATCGCTTGTGGGATGGAAGGGAACGGTGCTCGCCGATGTCACGAGCTCCCTCGCGGGAATCGGCACGGCGGGCGCGGATCTCGTGCTGCGCGCCGCTTTCGAAGACGACGGCATTCCCGCGCTTGTGGCGGCGCTGCGCGCGGATGCGATCCTCGCCGTCGGCGACGCAGTCGTCTCGAAGCGTCTCGGCGCATGGATCGCGCGGCAGCACTGCGCCGTGACCACGATCGGCGCCGGCGACCCGCGCATCGACGCTGCGCATCGCGCGCGCACGGCCTACGCGGGCCCCGTGCGCCTTGTGGCGGGCAAGGGGCTTCGCCCGCATCGCGGCTGGGAGCGCGCGCTCTCTGTGGCGACGCGCGCCGCAGTGCGCGCCGTCGGCGCGGAGGGCGCGCTCTGCGAGCCGACCGCGATCGCGGACACGACGGCTGCCTGCGCGAGGCATGCCGAGGGCACGCTCTTCTACGGTTCGTCGATGCCCGTGCGAGACGCGGATCTCCTCGCGATCCACCCGCCGAACGGCTGGGAAGCCGCCGCGAACCGCGGTGCGAGCGGGATCGACGGACTCGTCGCGAGCGCCGCGGGCCACGCGGTCGCGAGCGGAACGCCCGTCGTTGCGTTCATCGGCGATGTCAGCGCGCTGCACGACCTCCCGAGCCTCGGTCTTCTTCGCGAGGTCCGCTCGCCGCTTGTTCTCGTCGTCCTCAACAACGATGGCGGCGGCATTTTCCGCTACCTGCCGATCGCGAGGCACGACGACGTCTTCGAGCGGCTGTTCACGACGCCGCACGGCCTTGCGATCGCACCGATCGCGCGCGCATTCGGCCTCGCGGTCGAGTCGCCCGCCACGCGGAGCTCGCTCGGGCGCGCCGTCGCGAAGGCGCTCGGGCGCGACCGCGCGACGGTGATCGAGGTGTCGTGCGCGCGCGAGGCGAGCGAGGCGTGCCGCGCGCGCGTGGCGAAGGCGGCGGTCGACGCGCTCGCCCGGGAATTCCGCTGATGCGCCGCGCCACGCTCGTGCACGGGTTCCTCGGTTCGCCCGCGGACTGGGCCGATGTCCTCGCGCGGCTCTCGCCGGGAATCGCCTGCGACTGCGTGCCGCTCGTCGAGCTTGGATGCGCATCTGTCCCCGACGCCGCGCGCGCGCTCGCAGCGCGGCTCGAGCGCGAACCGTGCGATGTGCTCGTCGGGTACTCGATGGGCGGACGCATTGCGCTCGAACTCGCGGCCACGCGGCCCGAACTCGCGCCACGGCTCGTTCTGCTCGGCACAAGCCCCGGGATCGAGGACTCCGATGAGCGTGCCCACCGCGCCGCGGAGGACGACGCCCGTGCAGCGGAGATCCTGCGGGTCGGGCTCGACGCGTTCGTCGAGCGCTGGTATCGCCTGCCGCTCTTCGCGCCGTTCACGCGGCATCCGTCGTTCGGAGCGGCGCGTGCGCGTCGCGGCCTCGGCGATGCGGCGTTCTGGGCGCGCTGCGTGACGGGCTGCTCGCCGGGCCGAAGCGAGCCGCGCTGGGCCGCGCTCGCTGCGCTCGCCGGGCGCACGGCATTCGTCGCGGGCGCCCTTGACGAGCGATATGCTGCGGTCGGTCTGCGAGCCAAGGCGCTCGCGCCTGCGCTCCGCGTCGAGATCGTCGCGGGCGCCGGGCATGCGCTTCCGCTCGAGGCACCCGAGGCCTGCGCGCGCATCATCGAAGAGACCCTGACGCGAGACAGCTGACGCAGAGACAAACATGACGACCGCCTATCCAGCAGCCAAGCCGACGACAGAGACCACCGAGAAGATCCGCCCCGCGCTCGACTGGAAGCCGGTTCCCGCCGGGCAGGGCTTCGCGGAAGTGAAGTACCACAAGGCGGAGCGCATCGCGAAGATCACGATCAACCGCCCCGAGGTGCGCAACTCGTTCACGCCGCGCACGGTCGAGGAGATGCGCGCTGCGCTCTTGGACGCGAAGCTCGACAAGGAGATCGGCGCCGTCATCCTCTGCGGCGAGGGCGAGCGCGCCTTCTGCGCGGGCGGCGACCAGCGCGTGCGCGGCCACTCGGGCTACCGCTCCGAGGCCGGCAGCGAGATGCTCAATGTGCTCGAGTTCCAGCGCGAGATCCGCACCTGCCCGAAGCCCGTCGTCGCGATGGTGGCGGGCTGGTCGATCGGCGGCGGGCATGTCCTCCACATGATGTGCGACCTCACGATCGCGGCGGAAAACGCGCGGTTCGGACAGGTCGGCCCGCGCATGGGCAGCTTCGACGGCGGCTACGGCGCAAGCTACATGGCGCGCATCGTCGGCCAGAAGAAGGCGCGCGAGATGTGGTTCCTCTGCCGCAGCTACTCGGCGCAGGAGGCGAAGGAGATGGGCCTCGTGAACACCGTCGTGAGCGTGACCGAGCTCGAGGAGGTCACGGTGCAGTGGTGCCGCGAGATGCTCGCGAACTCGCCGACCGCGATCCGCGCGCTGAAGGCCGCGCTCAACGCCGACTGCGACGGCCAGGCGGGGCTGCAGGAACTGGCTGGAATCGCCACGATGCTCTACTACATGACAGACGAGGCGAAGGAAGGCCGCGATGCGCAGCTCTCGAAGCGCCCCGCGGACTTCCGCAAGTTCGCGCCCTGAGAGGCGCAGCGTCCAGGAAGCGACCCAAGCCCGACCCCTCGGAGCGCCAGTGCACGACAGCGCGCGTCCATCGCCCCTCGCCATCTGGCTCTCCGCGACGCGCCCGAAGACGCTGGGCGCGTCTTTCTGCCCCGTCGTGATCGGCGGCGCGCTCGCGTGGCACGACGGAGTCTTCGCGTGGGCGCCCGTTCTCGCGGCTTTCGCGGGCGCGTGCCTCCTGCAGATCGCAAGCAACTTCGCGAACGACCTCTTCGACGGCCTGCGCGGCACGGACTCGCGCGACCGGATCGGCCCCGCGCGTGCGGTCGCGAGCGGTTGGGTCACGCCGCTTGCGATGGGCGTGGCGCTCGCGGTCGTCCTCACGCTCGCGTCCGCACCCGCCTTCTATCTCGCCGAGCGCTCGGGCCATGTCTTCGCGCTGATCGGCGTGGCGGGGGCCGTCTCCGCGATCTTCTACACGGCGCCGCCATTCGCGCTCGGCTACCGCGGGCTCGGCGACCTGTTCGTCTTCGTGTTCTTCGGGCCCGTCGCCGTCGCTGGAACGCGCGCCGCGTGCGATGGAGCATGGACGGAGGAGGCGCTGCTCCTCGGCCTCGGGCCGGGCGCGATCGCGGTCGCGCTTCTTGCAATCAACAACCTGCGCGACCGGGCGGGCGATGCCGCAAGCGGCAAGCGCACGCTCGCGGTGCGATACGGCGCACGCTTCGCGCGCACGCAGATCGCGGCGTGTCACGCGATCGCGATGGGCGTTCCCGCCTTCGCCGCGATCCTCTACCCGCTTCCGTGGACGATCTCGCTCGCATCGCTCGCCGCGCTTCTCTTCCTGCCCGCGTCCGAGTCGATCCGCCGTGGCCGCGACGGTTCGGCGCTCAACGCGAATCTCTTCCAGTTCGGCATCCTTCTCGCGCTCTATGGCGCGGCGTTCGCCGCGGGAATCGCCCTCTTCGAGCTCGTCATGCGCGGCGCGGCGGGGGGTGCGGCATGAGCGTCGAGATCCTGCGCGTGTCGCTTGCCGTGCGCGGAGAGGCGCAGCGGATCGTCGGTTGCGCAGCGCGCGACGCAGCGTTCCTGCGCATCGCAGATGGCCCGCATGCGGGCTTCGGCGAGTGCGCGCCGCTCTCGGGCCTTCACCGCGAGTCACTTGACCAGTCGATCGAGGCGCTCGAGCGATGGTCGGACGGTGAGCTCGATTTCGAGGAGATGCCGCCGGGCGCGGCCTTCGCGGCCTCGTGCGCCGTCGAGACCGCGGAGGGGTTCGGCACGCGTGCGGCCGGCCCCGTGGCTGTGGCCGCGTTCTTCGCGGGCGCAGTCGACGAACTCGACGGCCCCGCGCTGCATCTCCTCCGCACCCATCGCACCATCAAGCTGAAGATCGGACGCGCGAGCGAGGCCGACGACCGCGCGCTCATCGGCCGCGTGCTCGAGCTGGTGCCCGACGCGCGCCTGCGCCTCGACGGCAACCGCAGGTTGACGGAGGCGGAATGCGCTGCGCGCGTGCACGGCTTCGACGCCGAGCGCTTCGAGTACCTCGAGGATCCGCTCGTCGATCCGTCGCGCCTGGCGGCGCTTGCCGCGCGTACGGGAATCGCGGTCGCGCTCGATGAAACCGTGGTCGATGGCTCGGCGGCAGCGCGCGCGCTGCGCGATGAACTCGCGCGCGAGGACTGTGTGGCGGCATGGGTGCTGCGGATGTCCCTCATCGGGCCGCTCGCTCGCGTGCGTGCGCTCGCGCGCGAGGCCGAGCTGCGCGGTGCGCACGCCGTGCTCTCGACCGCGTACGAGAGCTCCTACACGCTGCGGCTGGCGGCGCATCTCGCTGCATCGCTTGCGAACGCGCGGTGCGCGCACGGGATCGGAACCGCGTCGCTCCTCCTCGAGGATTCCTGCGCACCCGCGTGCTCCGAGGGTGGATTCCTCGAATGCCCGCCGCTTCCAGCGCCATTCGCGGAGGCGTGGTCGTGAGCCGACTCGCGGGTGGCCGCTTCGTCGTCGTCGATGTCGAGCCGGGCGTCGACCCGAGCGAGGAGTTCGAGCGCGCGTGGGAGCGAGGTGCGCGCGCCGTGCCGCTTGCGAGGTCGCTTCCGTCCGCAGCGCGCGCCGCGCTCCTCGCGCGGCTCGAGCGGGTGCGCTGCGAGCCCGCTGCGGGCGTGGTGCTCCAGACGAGCGGCTCGAGCGGCGAGCCGCGGCTCATCGACATCTCGATCGAGGCAATGCGCGCGAGCGCAGAGCTCGGCGCGGGGGTGATTCCGTTCGGCGACGGCGATGTGTGGCACGCGTCGCTCGCTCCGTCGCACGTCGGCGGTGTGATGATCCTGATGCGCGCGCGCTTTCTCGGCGGAAGTGTGCGCTTCGGCGCGCAGCCGCGCGCATGGCGCGACCTCGAGGGCGCGACGCATGTGTCGCTCGTCGCGACGCAGCTCGCGCGGCTGCTCGAGGACCGCGCGGCCGTTCCGTCGTCGCTCAAGGCCGTGATGCTCGGCGGTGGCCCGAGTCCGCAGGCCCTGCGCGACGCGGGAATCTCGCGCGGCGTGCCGCTCTTCGCGACCTACGGCCTGACGGAGACCTCCTCGCAGGTGGCGACTGGCGCGCTCGCAGCGGGCGACCCAGCCACGCTCGCGGGCGCGCCGCTTCCGAGCGCGTCGATCACGGTCGATGCGGTGAGCGGCGAGATCTCGGTCGACGGCCCGATGCTTGCGCGCGGCGAGTTCGTCGCGCGCGAACACGGCGACGAGCTCGTTCCGCTCACGCGGCCATACGCCACGCGCGACGCTGGGTTTCTCGACGCCCAAGGCCGCCTGCATGTCGTCGGCCGCATCGACGCGATGTTCATCTCGGGCGGCAAGAACATCCACCCCGAGAGAATCGAGCGGGCGCTCTGCGAGCTGCCGTTCGTGCGCGCTGCATGCGTCGTCGGCGTTCCCGACGCGAAGTGGGGCATGCGGCCCGTCGCGTTCGTCGATCTCTCGTCTCCGCCGCCGCGAGCACTCGCTGCGATCCTCGGCGAGTCGCTGGAACGGCACCTCGTCCCCGATGCCTTCCTCGCGATGCCGCTGGAGGAGTCCGCGCGCCTGAAGCCCAGCCGCGCGGCGCTTGCCGCGCGCCTCGCGTCGGGTGAGCGCTTCGACGCGCTGTGAGCGGAGCGATTCCCTACCGCGACCGCGCGTTCTCGATGTCGATCGCGTAGACGCCGCTCGTCGCCGTCACGAAGAGCGTCTTCCCGTCCTTGCCGCCGAGCCTGCAGTTCGAGGTGCGCTCGGGGAACCGGATCTGCCCGAGCGGCTTCCCCTCGGGCGAGAGCACGAAGATCGCGGCGCGCGGCGGCACCGCGACATAGAGGTTGCCCTTGTCGTCGACGGTCATGCCGTCGCCGCCGAGGGTCTCGCGCGTGCCGGCGGGGATCCTGTAGAACTCGCGGCCTGCGCCGAGCTTCCCCGCGCCCTCGATCGGATACGCCATGATCGTGGTGGAGAGGTAGGGCACGACATAGAGCGTCTTCCCGTCGGGCGAAAGGCCGATTCCGTTCGGGCCGCGCAGCTTCGCGTCGCGCACGACCTCGATCGCGGCGCTCGCGCCCTTCGGGAGGAAGTAGACGGCATCGGGCGGCGCGTTCTCGCGGCGGCGGCCGAGGACAGGCGCCGTGAACCAGATGCCGCCTTCATCGTCGACGACGAGATCGTTCGGCCGTCCGAGCGCGGTGCCCGTCCCCTCCGCGGGCTCCGCGCGCGCGTCGCAGAGCACGGTGATCGCGCCCGTCGTAGGGTCGATCGAGGTGATCGCGCCGGGGTTCGCCTGCGCGCCGCGCAGCGTTCCGTCCTTCGCGATCGCAAGGCCGAAGGTGCCGTTCGACGCGCGCGTCAGGCTCCTCGCGCCTGCGGGATCGATCTTGAAGATCTCGTTCGCAGGAATGTCGACGAAGTAGACCGTGCCGTCCGCTGCGCAGGCTGGGCCTTCCGTGAAGTTGTGGCCCTCCGACCACTTGTAGATCGGCGTTCCCTTCTTGACGATGCCGGGGATGTCCTCACCCGCCTCGCCGTCGCGCCGCGGCCACTTCGGCGGCAGGGGCGCTGCGGGTTCCGGGGCCTGCGGCGCTGTGCCGACGGCGGCAGGAGGTTCGGCCGAGAGCGGATCGAACGCGCCCTCCGTGGGAGTCGCTGCGGTCATGCAGAACGCTACGGCGAGAGCGATGGTCGTCAAGGGTAGGATCCTTCCTGCGCAGATGCCGCAAGCGTAGCGCCGCAGGAAATCGTCCGCGTGGCGCATCATCGTGGTATCGTTCCGCGCGTCGATCGACAGCCCGATGCCGGAGGATGGCGATGGCGAGCTTGCAGGAACTTTTCTTCACAGGTCCAGCGCCGTGGTTCACGGTGCCCGCGCTCATCGGCACGGGCGGCTATCTCCTGCGGCTTCTCTTCGGTGGCGGCGACGACGACGGCGGCGCAGAGATCGTGGACGGGGGGGCGGTCGGCGACGTGACGGCGACCGCGCTCAGCGTGCAGGGTCTGCTTGCGTTCCTGATGGGCTTCGGCTGGGGCGGGCTCGCCTGCCTGCGCGCGCTCGAGTGGTCGGGCACCGCGAGCGTCGGCGGCGGCGTCGGCACGGGTCTTGTCTTCATCGGGCTCACCGTGCTCGTCTTCCGCGCGGCGCGCAGGCTTCAGTCGAGCGGAAACATCTCGCTCGCACAGCTCGTCGGCTCCGAAGCGGAGGTCTACACGGCGATTCCCGCCAGGGGCCAGGGCCTTGGCCGCGTGCGCACCGTGGTCGACGAGCGCGAGCGCTTCGTGTCCGCGACGAGTTCGGGCGAGGGAATCGCCCCACGCACGCGCGTGACGATCGAGAAGGTGAACGGCGACAACAGTGTTTCCGTTCGCGTGGTCGGCGGGCCGCAGGGGCCCGCGGGGCCCGCGAGCGGCTGAACGAAGGATGGCGAAGGATGGCGAAGGACGGCGCGCGCCGCCGAAGGAGATCAAACGACGATGGAAGGCTCACTCATGGCATCGACCCTCGCGCAGCTTGGCGGCGGGGACACGGGCAGAACCGTGTTCTTCATCCTGCTCGCATTCGCGGCGCTCCTCGTCATCGTGGTGCCGACGGCGTTCATCGCCAGCCGTTACCGCCGCTGCCCGTCGAACCGCATCCTCGTGATCTTCGGCCGAGTCGGCAGCGGCCGCGCCAGCCGCTGCGTCCACGGCGGCGGCACGCTCGTGTGGCCGCTCATCCAGGACTGGGCGTATCTGTCGCTCGAGCCGATGGTGATCGACATCCCGCTCTCGGGCGCGCTGTCGCTCAACAACATCCGCGTGAACGTGCCGTCGACCTTCACCGTCGGCGTGTCGACGGATCCCGTCCTCATGAACAACGCGGCGGAGAGGCTCCTCAACCTTAACAACAACCAGATCCGCGACCAGGCGCAGGACATCATCCTCGGCCAGCTTCGCCTTGTGATCGCCACGCTCACGATCGAGGAGATCAACAAGGACCGCGAGAAGTTCATGACGCTCGTGAACGCGAACGTCGAGCAGGAGATCAACAAGATCGGCCTCGAGCTGATCAACGTGAACGTCCGCGACATCACCGACGAGAGCGGCTACATCGAGGCGATCGGCAAGCGTGCCGCCGCCGAGGCGATCAACCGCGCCAAGGTCGAGGTCGCGCAGCAGGAGCGCGACGGCGCCACGGGCGAGGCGCTCGCCGTGCGCGAGCGCGAGGTCAGCGTGTCGAAGGAGCTCGCAGAGGCCGAGCAGGGCAAGAAGGCCGCGCAGAGCCAGCAGCGCGCCGCCGTCGCCGCGCTCGAGGCGCAGGCGGTCGCCGCCGAAGTCGCCGCGCAGCGCGACCGCGAGGTCAGCGTGGCGCAGCGGCAGGCCGAGACGATCGCGGCGAAGAAGGCCGCCGAGCAGGAGCAGCGCATCCGCGTCGCGGAGGCAGAGGCGTCTGCCGTGACGGGCGAGAATCTCTCGCGCGCCAAGATGGCCGAGGCCGAGGCGCAGCTGGGCGAAGTGCAGGCGGAGAGTCGAAGGCGTCGTGAAGTCGCCGCAGCGAAGGCGACGGAGGCGATCCTCATCGCGGAGCGCGAGGAAGAGCTCGCGCGCATGGCCAAGGACCTCGTCGCCCCGCAGGAGATCGAGAAGAAGCGCATCGAGATCGCGGCGGCAGCCGAGGCCGAGAAGCGACGCATCGAGGCGAAGGGCGAGGCAGACGCCGTGATGCTCAAGTACCAGGCCGAGGCAGAGGGCGTGCGCAGCGTGCTCGAGGCGAAGGCCGACGGCTACCGCCGCCTCATCGAGAGCTGCGGAAGCAACCCGCAGGTCGGCCCGACGCTTCTCCTCATCGAGCAGCTCCCGCAGCTCGTGGCGGAGCAGGTGAAGGCGATCTCCTCCCTCAAGATCGACAAGATCACCGTGTGGGACACGGGCACCACGCGCGATGGCCGCAACACGACAAGCGACTTCCTCGCAGGCATGGTCAACAGCCTGCCGCGTCTCCACGAGCTCGCGCGCCAGGCTGGCATCGAGCTTCCCTCCGCGCTCGGCAAGGTCAGCGAGCGCCCGGGCGGCGTCATCGACGGCGTGGCCGACAGCGTGGAGTCGAAGCCGAGCGAGCCTGCGTGAGCCGACGCTTCAATCCCCGGCGCTCTTCGTGGCCACGGCCACGTCGACGAGCATGCCGGGCTGCAGGAACGCGGGCGGGTTCTCGATCGCATAGATCACCTGCATGACGCGGGTGTCGATCCGTTCCGCGTTCTCACCCGTGAGCGTCTTCTTGGGCTGGACATCGGGCACGATGCGCACGAAGCGCAGTCGCACCTGCAGGCGGCTTCCGCCGCGGATCGTGGCGATCGCAGCGCCATCCTGGTCGAAGCGCCAGCTGTCGAGTTCGTCGATGTCGGTGCGGACATGGAGCGTGTCGATGTCGCCAAGCCGCAGGAGCGCAGTCGCGTTCGGGCCCGCGGCCTTGTATTCGCCCACATGCGTGTCGAGCTTGAGCACCGTGCCCGCGATCGGCGCACGCACGATGAGGAGTTCGCGGGCGACTTCCGCCTCGCGCACGGCGCCCTCAGCCGCAAGAACCTGCGCGCGCGCCGTCTCGACATCGGCCGCCGCCGCGCGCGCCTCGCCCTCGGCGACCGCGAGGTCCTCGGGATATGCGCCCGCCTTGACGCGTGC
>QLAH01000827.1_pt1 | contig 11237 bp, 9 predicted proteins | sample 4693081 | NCBI WGS metagenome assembly QLAH01 (sample SAMN09425401, study PRJNA476045) | Lake water metagenome, whole genome shotgun sequencing project.
TCTTCTGCTCGGCTTCGCCCATCTGGCGGACGGCCGCCAACGGATCCTGGTTCTGCAACAGGATGCGATCGAGCATGTCCTGGAAGAGCTTACCTTGCGCTTCTTCCGCCACGAAATCCGTCGTGTGGGCGGTCTTCAGCCCCGAGATCATCGGCCCGGTGAGCGGATCGGCGTCGTGGGAGGACCGGGCGACCGGCGCGACGAAGATTTTGTGGTGCTAGGACAGCTTGCGGCCCAGATGTTCGACCGGATTTTGATCAAAGAAGATGACGATACCCGTGGTCGGACTCGCGGCGATGCGGCCCGTCTGATTGTCGAAGGGGTTGAATCAGCCCAGACTGGCATTTCCTACAAGGTTGAGCTGCATGAAACAACGGCCATCAACCAGGCCCTCGATACCGCTCCCCAGGGCAGCCTAGTGGTGATCTTCCCCGAAAGCGTTACCCGCGCCCTAGAGCTGATCGAAACCCGCAACCCCCGAGCCGACCTGGGGCTTCCGCCAGCGGCAGGCCAGCCCAACCTGGACGATCCTGCTTCGAATCCGATGGGTAGCCCCCTATCCGCTGGGTCCCAGTATGCCCAGTCGGGTAGTTAATCCCCGGCTCAGGAAAAACAGGAGCAGCTAAACGGGGCCACAGGAGTTTACTCTACGTCGGCCTCGTCTGGCTTGTTCACTTCTTCTTTAAATCCCCGCAGGGTTTTGCCAAGCGCGTTGCCCAGTTCGGGGATTTTCTTGGGGCCAAAAATGAGTAGGGTGGCAAGGGCAATGATCCCAACTTCTGCCCAACCAAGATGTAGCATCGTGTTCTCCGCAGATATCGAATGGTTAATCGGTTCAGCCTTAAATCTAGCGCCAGACTGTGGACTCTCTTGTGGACTCTCTCTAGATTCTCTCTCCCTCACTATAGAGGATAGAGCAGTCCCCGCAGCGCTCAAACCAATTGGCGTCAAATCTGCCACTCCAGTGCGCCAGAGCCAGACGATCAGAAGCAGTCCAGGCCACGGTATGCTAAACCTACTGCCCCAAACCCAACCGCCCTTACTCGTATCACCTCGTCCAGGTTTGCCTCAGCTATGTCTACTTCTATTCGTCAGCAGCAGCATCCCCTGATTCTCCAGGTTGCCAACACAATCGAATCGGTCTGGAACCGCCATCTCGATCTATCGCCCTACGAGCTGCCTGAGGATCTGGGCTATGTCGAAGGACGACTGGAGGGAGAGAAGCTGGTGATCGAAAATCGCTGCTACCAGACTCCCCAGTTCCGCAAGCTGCACCTCGAACTCGCCAAAGTCGGAACGACGCTTGATATTCTGCACTGCGTCATGTTTCCTCGCCCCACCTATGCCCTGCCCATGTTTGGGTCAGACCTGGTCAGCGGGCGCGGCCAGATTAGCATGGCGATCGTGGATCTGTCACCCGTCAGCGGCGATCGCAGTTTGCCCGACTCCTATAAAAACGGCCTGAGTGCCCTGCCCGACGCTGAGTTTCAGGAAGCCCGCACTCGGCCTAACTGGGGCGATATCTTCTCGGAGTTTTGCCTGCTGGTGCGGCCCGCTAACGCCGCCGAAGAAACCCAGTTTTTGACTCAAGTCGAGCAGTTTTTAGACCTGCACTGCCAGCAGGCCGTAGCGACCGCACCCACCCCCGAACGGGAGCCAGAACTATTGGCGGCCCAGCGTTACTACTGCCAGCAGCAGCAGCAAAACGACAAAACCAGACGGGTGCTCGAAAAAGCGTTTGGATCAGACTGGGCCGACCGCTACATGACCACGGTGCTATTTGATTTAGCCGAGTAAGCCAGTTCGCCTAAGCGGCAGGTCAGGGAAATGTCGTCTGATTCACCGGCAGACCCAGAGGCCGGTTCCGGTAGCCAGCAAAAACAGCAGCCCCAACAGTCCTGCCAGCGGCTGATCATTCCAGCCGGTTAACCAGATCGGTGCTTTACCCGAATAGGCGGTGAAGCCCAGGGCATCGAGGCTGGCCAAGACCCAAACACAGCCTGCGTGCAGTCCCCAGGCCAAACCCAGTCCGGCATCTACCCGGCAGGCCAGCGTCAGCACCAATCCCATCAGCCACAGACCGGGCAGTTGGGGCAGCAGGGTTTTTCCTTCCCAGAGGCCGTGCAGAGCGGCAAATAGCAAACTGACAGCAGCGGCAGCCGATCCTACGGCAATGGTTTGCTGGAGCTGGGTTTGCATAAACCCCCGAAATACCAGTTCCTCGACCCCGCCTACGAGCAGAGCCAGACCGAGCAGCAGCAGGTAGGTGAAGCCATTCGCGAGGCCAGCCCCCGCCGAGGAATTCGCAGCGACAGTTCCAGAGGTTTCCCCAGAAGCATCTCTAGAAGCAGGCCCCGAAGCAGCTCCAGAAGTCTCCCCCGAAGCCTTCCCCGAAGCCTGCTGTATCCAACCGGCCCTGATCTGGCCCCAAAACAAGATAGCCAAACTGCTGCTGCCCGCCAGCAGCCCAATCGCCAGGGAGAGGAACAGGCGGGGCTGAAACACCAGCCCATAGTCGGCGAGCGGTGTTTTGCGCCAAGAGACAATCACACCCAGGGCCAGGGGCGCTACGAGATAGAGCCAGAGCAGCAGGGGCAGCTTTTGGGCCGGCGAGCTAGCTTGAAAAGGCCGCCAGCTCAACTTCAGGGCAAGCGGCACCGCAATCGGTAGCCAGAGCACCAGCCACAGACCCAGAAAGCAGGCTATGTTAAAAACTGCTGAGTTAAAAACTGCTGATGAGATCAATCGATTCAGTTAGCGGGACGACGGCACTTGCCGAAATTTCTGGCAGACTAATTTTTGGCAAACTAATTTCTGGGAGACTATTGGGTGTTTTAATCCAGACAATTTTGCTGGAGAAATCGCTTTGGGTCAGCGATGTTTGAATTTCTAATCAATCAGAATTTCTCATAAACTCAATCATTGTCTTCATTTGTGCTGTCGTCGTCGCTGCTCAATTGAATCAGATGAATATGCTTGTATCCCAGCTTAATTTCAAATTCGTCACCGGGCTTCAGACCCATTTTTTCGGTATAGGTAGAGCCAATCACAATTTGACCATTCTTATGAACGCTGACCCGGTAAGTGGGTTCACGACCCCGGCCATCTTTTGCGCCTTCAACATTCAGCGAGGTGCCTTCTGCTTCTAACAGCGCTTCTAGAAAATCGGCCAGATTAACACGGGTTTGATTATTTTTGCCAACCGTGTAGTAGCCGCAGCGCTCGGCCTTTTCACGCCGGGGCAGATGGGCGAGTTCTTTAACTTTTTGAAGTAATGCTTTTCCCGTTAATGGAGCTGTCGCAGTTTCAGCCATTGCTTCCTAAATCTCGATCTGAAGTTTGAGTTTACCCAGCAAAAGCTTGAGGTTCTATAAAAATATAGCTTTAAATTTCTTGAACTCGGTGAATCTTAAAGCTATTTGAACCTGAATCAAACTCGATTCAACCATAAGTTTGGCCGAAAGTTTGGCCGAAAGTTTGGCCGAAAGTTTGGCCGAAATTTTCGCCCACCGGCATTCATGCTCCACCCTGCTGGTTCATCGCTTGCCATCATACATATTTACACCAAAACAGATGAAATAATCCCATCCTGGTTTGATTGATTGGGCAGTTTCCTGAAGTTCGGCTGCCGCTTCAAAATCTGGATAGCCGAGGATTTACAGGATATTTTGCTAACTGTCAATCGAACATTTGGATGTTTTGGATGGAGTACCAGATTGCTCCTAAAACCACTCCTAAAATCAACAGATCTTCGGCGAATTTTAGCAAAATCATAAACCTAAGTAGATGGCCAGAATTATCTGTGGAATAGCGGGGTGTGGGGCTGCGCCCCAAGCAGGAGGCTTGCCCCTGCCCCCCCGAACTGAATCCTGGGTTTAATTAGGGCTACTTACTTAGCTCAAATCTCGCCTAAAAGACCGACTAAACTAGCGGCGCCACTAGCGGCGTCAGGGTAATGAGCAACCTGCGGCCTAGCTCTTCCTGCAATTTGCTGGCCTGGTAGTCATACATCAATAAATCGATGCTGCCGGGCAGGTTCTCCATAAATGACCGGGCCGTATTCAGACTACAGCCCGAGATTCGAGCCAAATCGTTGCCGGAGTAATGGATAAACGACTGGTTCAGCGGCTTCTGGGCCGTGAGCTGCCACCGCTGCGGCGGCGCTAGGTCGCCATGTTCAATCCGGCGCAGGCCATTCATGGAAGCCAAAACGACGAGCCGGTCGCCCTCGTGCAGCTGGCGTTCATCGGGGGGAAACAGGGATTGCTCCGCATCCGCAGCCAGGGTTTGATTGGAGCGCTGATGAAACACCGGCACTACTCCATAGCCATAGGCCACCTGAAACAGAGATTTGCTCACCAGCGTATCATTGGCAGTAATCAAATATTCTGTCACCAGAATGCTCTGCTGATTCAAATGAAATAAGCCCAGGATATTTTCGCCAAAAGCCGCTCCTGCAAACACATCAGCAGCCAGTTCATTCGCCGCAAAGGCTTTTGAGTTAGGCAACAGATTCAGGACATTATTTCTAAACCGCTGATCATAGGTGCGAATCACCAGCCCAATTGAGCGATCTGCCTGCTGGGCCTGATTCTGGGCCATCAGCGCCACCTCCAGGTTGAGCATTTCATCGTCCGTGACAACCACCACGCTTTTGGCCAGGGCCAAATTGACCCGCGCCAGTTGGGCAATTGGATCCCCAACCAGCAGGGGAATGGGAGGTGCATATTGCAGGTTTTCCAGGTGCTCGGTAATAGCTACGACAGGCTGTTTGAATTCGCGCAAAATTGCCGCTACCCGCTGGCCAACTCGTCCAAACCCCACGATGACGACATGCTTTTGTTTGGGGATTGCCAGCCGCCGCCGCAGAAAATCAAACCGGGAGCTGAGAAACTGCTCGGTAATCAAGCCCAGCACGCCCAACACCGAGGCAATGCTAATCAGCGAAATGGCTCCACAGAAGACCTGCACCCATCCCGGCACCTGCGGGGGATCGATGCCACCAAACACATCTCCGTAGCCGCCCAGCAGCAAAATGAACGTGATCGAGATCGCCTGCTGCCAAGACGTGTTCAGAGCTTGCTTGAGTAAAACTGAGCCTAATGACCAGAGCAAGAGGGCAATAGTTACCCCAATTGCAATCAGCTGGCGGCTGCGCTGGGCCTGCAACCATTCGGTAAATGCCTGGAGATTGGCTCGCCAGCCCCGCCGTAGAATGGTTTGCACCTGGCTGCCAGCCAGCTGTAGCCTGCGTGGGGCTAGCTCTGAGGTGGCGGTATTTTGTCCGACCAGCTCTACATAGGCAATTCGGTCTCCGGCAGCGACGCGGGTGGCGTTGCCCCACTGGTAGAAAGAGCGAGCCGGATGGGGGCTACCAGCCGGGCTGTAGCTGAGCAGACGGTAGGTGCGTTTGTGGAGCGTCACGGCTGGCTGGCTATCAAAGCGGTAGTCTTTGGGCGGCACCGTTTGTTCTACCACCTGAAAGCGGTAGTCGGCAATATTGAAAAAGCCAAGAATTCCCTCCCGCAGTCCGGCCAAGGCAAACGAGGAAGCGGGCAACTCAGTCGGCTCGAAGGCAATGAAATCCCGCAGCTGCTGTTTCAAGAGTTGGTTCAAATGCTGGCGGGAGGAGCGCATCACAATCCGAATTTGGGGATTTAAGCGACGGGCAACAATGGCTGCCTCTACGTTGACGCTCTCATTGCTCGTGACCAGCAAAATGGCGCGACAGCGCTGAACTCCGGCTTGCAGCAAAACAGCATCATCCCGGCAATCTCCGACGATCAACGGGCCAGAAAGCAAATTGGGCAGGCCTGGAACTTCCCAGTCCTGGGGCGGCTGTTTGTCAATGCCGATGATTTGCAGGGTGACATCGCCCAGGGCAAAGCGCTTGAGGCTGAGAATGCAGTATTGCCCCAGGCTGCCTAAACCGCAGACGAGGAAACAACCGATGTCGTTCAGATCTGTGGATGGAGTAAACATAGGATGCAGTTATGCCCTTTGAACAGAAGCTGATAAAGCATAGCTGACAAAGGTGAACATCCTATTCACTACAATGAACTGCCGACCGACTGCCAAGGTCTCTTCAAAAATTTCAACAATTCGGCCCTGGCATTCCAGTTTCAGGTTGGCGCTGCATAGAGAATATACCGATCGTTGCGGTGGGCAACCGGTAGGGCGAGCTGATGGTCGGCCCGGGTGAGCAGATATTGGGCCGAATATTTTGCCATCAACTGCTTCACCTGAGCATTCGTCAAGCGATTGTAGCCTTCAATCAAATCACGTCGCGTCTGACTGCGGACATCCTGGGTGCGGGGTGACGGAGCCAGCGGAAATTCACCACCATTTAAATCGGCAATTCGGTCATACCACTCCAAAATTTTGGCCTTGCTCTGGGGCAGCAGCTTGTATTTAGCGAGGGTTGGGCGTTCCGTCAGCCAGGTAAATTCAGCAAATTCGACCGGTGAAGAAATGATCAGGGCGTTGGTCGGCGTTTGGGTCTTGACCCATGCGGCCATCTCAATCCATTCTGGCTCAAAGGCCGGATCTTGATTAGCCGGAAACTGGGACAACCGGGCGACCTGCCCTTGAAACGTGACCAACTGAATGCTGCAAGTAACCGCAATGAGGCCCAAACAGATCCACTGGAGAATTTGTAATCGGGCCGCAAACTTCTGCTGAATCGCACAGACCAGCAGCAGGCCAGTATTGAGGGGCAGCAGCACATCTCCGACCCGAAACGGATAAAACTGGAGCCAACTTCCCTGCTGGTCAAACGGAGCAATCAGCAAGCCGCCGACAAACGGAATCAGGCTCAACAGCGTCAGTTGAAACAGCACAACGCTGGCTCGATACTGCTCCTGGGTCTGGCCTTTCTGGTCATGGCGCAGGACGGCCATGCTACCCGTTAGAACGAGCAGATAAATCAGGGGAATCAGCCACCACAGCGGACTCCAGGAGAGCGGATTCAGGTGATGGGGCAGCCGCAAAAAAACATAGATGAACGAGGGTGCTAACTCCCCAGAAACGGGTTGTGAAAAAAGATGCGCAACAACGGGCGGAATTGCAAAGGCGCTGGCGGCCAGGTAAATTGCAGCCAAAACGCCCCACTGACGCAGAGTCAGGATCGGGTTGCGGCCCGTCAACCGCTGGAACAACAGTTGGGCTAGCACAATCAACGTGGCCCAACCGCCCACCAGGACGTGAAAAGAGGTCGCCAGTCCAAGCAGCAGAGCCATAGGGCGATAGCGCTGCTGCAACAGGCAGGCAATTGCTAGCAGCAATAGGCCATAGGCCAGGGCCTTCGATTCCAGGCTTTTCACCAGCCATTCCTGGGCAACCAGACCCTGAAGGGGGTTTACATAGAAAAATAGACCGACCGCCGTGACCAGCAGCGGCAGCTTGAGCCCCAAACAGCGGCCAATCAGCGCCAAGCCCGACGCCACCAGTCCGTAGCAGACCAATCTGCCCAGGATGGAAGTGACCAGAAAGCCCCAAACAGCAGCCAGATTACCAAACAGGAGCGCGAACAGGCGGCGATATCCCGGCGCTTGATTCAGATACCAGTCTCCCGGAATCCAACTGGGGTCGGCAGCCTGTCTGGCCAGTGGCAAAACGTCCACCTCGTTCACCATGCCCATATTGTCATCAAACAGATATTTCAGGCTGATGAAGGCCACAAGGGCCAAAACCTGGAGTCCAAACTGGCCGATGTGGAGGGGAGTTTTACGCAATAAATCCATGAGCACCTAGGACAACAAACAGCAGGTAGCTAAATCCGCAGCGATTGGCTCGCGTCTAACCCGAGATCACAGCCTGAGCGATCACGGCCTGAGAGATCACAGCCTGAGACACACGGCACCGCAGGAAGCAACAGAGGTAAGCAATAGAATTAAGCAACAGAATTAAGCGAACAGCGGCACAATCAACGCGACAACCACACCACCCAAAACGAAATATTCAATTAGCCGCAGCAAGGGATTCGGGGCCATATAGGTAAAAGATGGGATTAGGAGAAATCAATTCAACTGGGGTTAATTAACCTGCTCTCAGCTCAGTCGCGCTTCGACCGATTCTGCCAACGACCAGTAATCTGGAGCAACGGATCGTTGGGGCGAGTTTTCGGATCAACCATTGACTGGAGCAGGGACAGGCCACCCACTCTGGCGGCAATCAAAACATGCAGCAGTAGGCAGATTGCCATGATTAACCAGGCCCACAGATGAGCGCTATAGGCGACATGATAAAGTTCACCTCTGGGCAGCCACTCCTCTTTCATCAGCCTACCGGAAATCAGGGCCAAAACCGACGCAATTAAAATCAGGGTATTGATCAGACGCTGAAGGCTAATCCAACCAATCGGCTGGCCGATCTGGGTCAGTTGCCTCAACGAGCCGGGTTGAATCAATCGCTTCTGGCCAGCGCGAAAGCTGTAGATAGCAAACAGGGGAAAGAACAGCAGAAAAGTCAGGGCAATTGTGCCATGTATACCCTGGATATCAGCCAGGGTGGGCAGCGCTATGCGGCCAAACCGCCCATCGTAGGTGTTGTAGACCCAAAAACCCGTGACGAGCGCACCCAGCACCAACAGCCCGTTGATGCCATGCAAAAGTCGCAGCAGGAGAGGTTGATAGGGACGAGAAGTTGCCATGCCAATCATTAATTGCAAAGCAGCCTGCCTTGCAGATAAAGAGCTTATCTTTCTACTGTGCCAAACTACCATGAAATCCAAATGAAATCCCTGAAACAGCTAGGTTCGAGGCTGCCCCCTTGCCTCACATCAGCTCTAGCAGGGCCTGTTGAGTCACAGCGATATAATTGAGCCATTCTCGATCAATCAGATCAGCCGCTTGGCTGTTCGTCAATCATTCCGCCCCTCCAGCTATGAGAATCCTTCTGGTAGAAGATGAGCCTGACTTGGGAACCGCAATCAAATGGGCTTTGAAGCAGGAAAAATATGTGGTTGACTGGGCTCAAGACGGTGCAACAGGATGGGCTTATCTAGATGGATCGCTGCAATACAGCGCGGCAATTTTGGATTGGATGCTGCCTCAGATCATGGGTTTGGAGCTTTGTCAACGCCTACGGGCGCAGCAGAATCCGCTGCCGGTCTTGATGCTAACGGCCAAAGATCGAACTACGGACAAAGTCACCGCTCTGGACGCCGGAGCCGATGATTATTTGGTCAAACCGTTTGAGATGGAAGAACTTTTAGCCCGCCTGCGGGCCTTACAGCGTCGGTCGCCGCAGCTCCAGACCCAGCAGATCCAGCTTGGGCCCATTTTGTTGAACTACACCCATCGCACCGTGTCTTACCAGATCGATGCCCGTCAGCTCCAGCCCCTTCTTTTGACCCACAAGGAGTTTCAACTGCTGGAATATTTCATGAGCCACTCCAATCAGTTCGTCACGGCAGAACAGCTCTTATGGCAGCTTTGGGAAACGGCAGCCCAGGTTTCGAGTAATGTCGTAGCTGCTCAGATGCGGCTGCTGAGGCGAAAACTGACGGAACAGGGCTGCCAGGACTTTATTGAAACAGTTCCCAATATGGGTTACCGGATTAATCCTCGCTATGTTCCCTAAGTCATCCCCTCCACCGTTCCATTCCGCACCGCATCGCCAGGCTTTTCACAGAACGCGCCGCCAGCTAGCCCTCTGGTACACGGGTGTAACCACGCTGATTCTGCTCACAGCCGGAGCGATCATCTACGGCCTGATTGTCCATGCCCGCTGGCTAAGTCTGGAAAAAGAAATGCAGACCCTAGCCGTCCTGATCGAAAATCAGCTGGAGCCCGTTCTAACCGAGGCGGGTCAGTTTGATCAAACCGCCCAACAGCGCTTTCCTGACCTCTGCTTCTATGCATCTGGATGTGGCCATTCTCCTCCCCAGCCCAACTCTACCCCGCTGGGCAATCTGCTCTCCCCGAATCAATCCTCTGGGGTTTGCGTTCGACTGGTTGATCCAGCCAATCGGCCCGTCGTCTGGTTAAAGTTACCCTCGAATCTTGACTGCAAAAATCCGCAGATCTGGCAACAGCTACGCGACGCAGAAGGCCACTACTACCATCGGCTGGCCTACCCTCTGCACACGCAGACCCAGACCAATTGGGGCAAGCTGCAAATTGTTCAATCCCTCAATGATTTTGATCTCTATATGCTGTGGGTTGAAGTTGCCCTAGTCGCTGTGATTGGAATAGCAATTCTGGCCGCGGGGGTGGCAAGCTGGCAGTTAGCCAAGCTGGCGATGCAGCCCGTTCAATACAGCTACCAGCAGATGGAACAGTTCACAGCCGATGCCGCCCATGAGTTGCGTTCACCGCTGGCTTCGCTGCGGGCAATTGTCCAGACGGCCCTGCGATCGCAAAACCTAACGCCCCAGGAAACCCAGGAAACCTTGCAAATTCTCAATCGCCAGAGTCAGCGGTTAAGCAGTCTGGTGCAAGATCTGCTGCTGTTCAGCCAGATAGGACAGACCCAAGAGGCTTCCAACCCGGCCTGCTGCCTCAATCAACTTGTGACGGAACTCACCGATGAGTTCATGCCAATGGCGCTGGCTGCACAGATCGAGCTAACCTGCCAAATTCAGATTTCCTATCCCGTTTACATCATTGGAAATTCCGACCACATACACCGGGCCGTTGCCAATCTGATCAACAACGCCTTAAATTACACTATCACCGAAGGTATTGTCACAGTTCTTCTAACCGTTGACTCGACCCATGCCCTAATTCATGTTCAGGACAGCGGCATCGGGATTGCACCCTCAGACCAAGCTCGTATTTTTGACCGGTTCTATCGGGTAGCCCAAGCTCGCTCTTGGCAGCGCGGTGGTTCGGGGCTAGGGCTGGCAATTGCCCAATCGATTGTTCAGTCCCATCGCGGCAGCCTGACGGTGCAAAGCCAGCTCGGCCATGGCAGTTGCTTTACGATCAGGTTGCCATTGCCCTCTGGAGGTAAACGCCAGACGTTTAGCCACTAGACGTTCGCTAACAGCCGAGAAATCGAACCAGCAAGATTGAACCAGCTCACAGTGCATTCAAGCTACCCTGGGGCGCATCAGCGATGCATGATAGAACGCTTGCGGCATGAGGCTGGCCGCGCCCGTCGCCGGCACAAACCAAACTAGGGGCTGGCCACCTAAGAGATGCCGATTAGCGATTTTCCTGGTCCCGCAGCAGAGATAACTGGGGCAGGTGAGGGCTACACCCCTGAGCAGACTTCACGATAGAAATCAAGCT
>QLAH01000828.1_pt1 | contig 11183 bp, 11 predicted proteins | sample 4693081 | NCBI WGS metagenome assembly QLAH01 (sample SAMN09425401, study PRJNA476045) | Lake water metagenome, whole genome shotgun sequencing project.
GATCCATTCAGGCAAATTCTGGCTTTCGGTGGAGCTGCCTAACTTAGCTAGACAAACTGAATCCCCTGACGATTGATTAAAAATGGCTGGTTTTTGCGCAGTTGATTAATCGTAAAGTTGCCATCGCGCTTTGATTTAACCAGGTGCAGCGCACCAATTTCTTCTTGAGTTAGGGTATCCGTCAGGCGACCATCCTGCCAGAAGTACTGCCAATTGCGATCCACATTATTGCTACCACAGTCATTGTGAACCAACTTGCTCAAATACTTAATTTTAATTTGCTCCCGTTCCAAAACTTGCTCCATTGCAATCACACCATCGTAGCCAGATTCATCAAATCGATAGTTTTTAGGTGAGTTGAGGACTTGGGAGTAGTCTGGGCTTTTTTGGTAGAGGGCGTTCATGATGGCATTGTTTTTATAGAGCGTTAAGTAACCCGTAAGCTGACTAGTCGCCGTAATCAGATCATACTCGCCGATATTCATCGCACATAGATGCTGGCTTAAATCGCCGATAATCATATCAACATCGCAATAGCCCCAGTAGTCAAAGCCCTGAAGATGCTCAGCAAACACCTGCCCAAACATGGGTTTGAAGTCACAGATTTTATAAGCTCTGAAGTCTTGATAGGTTAGTCCGGTCAGATTAAGCTTGCTCTGAAACAGCCGAAATGCCTCTGACAAGCTCATAGGATGGAACGAGATCGAGGCAGATTTTGTGTAGAGGGAATATTTTCGAGGCGGAATATTGGTGAAAATCTTGAGCGTCACATGCCGATTTTTGGAGAAAGTTTCTAGGAAGAAATCAAAGTAAGCGGGAAACTGTTTTTTTCGTAGAAACGCAAGTTTCTTTTTCTCATCAAAGAACGGCACAATCAGACAAATTGATGGATAAGCAGATAGAGATTGCATAAGCTCAAGAATATTCAAGTGAAAGGTTTGAGAAATTAAGCCCTGTTAAAACTTGGTTCGAGTCAGCAGGCTAGCGGTAATAGAAATCCGGCTCGCCCAATGTTGCAAATCGGGCCTGGGCTAACCGTTGAATTTTGCGATAGGCTTTCATTCGTTTGGTCAATCTGTCCAGGACTGAAGTGCTGGAAAACTCAATTTGTTCATGCGCTTCAAAACAAGCTAGAACCTGTGCCGAAGGCGATTTTCCTGCTTTGAGCTTGCTGCGCTCCAGCCAGTCTTTGAAAAAGTGAACTTGCTCTAGAGATTCACCCCGCAAGTGGAGCGGTAGTTCAGCTTTGGCCGCAGCTAGTCCAATCGTGAAACCTTCAGCATGAAGCAATCCGTGCAGCTCCAGCCAAATGGAAATTTTGTTCCAGTACTTCAAAAAAGTCTGCTCTTTCCCAGCATCCCTGGTCACGACCATTAGGTATTCCTGCACAAATTTCAGGTCTGAAGCCGTGATATCTAAATTCAGCTTAGCCGCAGTTTTCGTAAGCAGCGATTTGGTGGCCAGATTGTGCCCGAAAAACGTCTCTAAATGCTTTTGGGCCGCAGCAAAACTGATGCAAGTGATACCGGGCTGCCAGACCAGATCGGGCGCTACAGGGCTGAGAATTCGCACATCTGCATCTACGAAAATACAGGTGTTGAATCGAGCCAGCGCCTGCTGAATCACAAATCGCTTGTCGTGATAGCAGCCAACGCTTTGCTGCTTATGGTAGATCGTCAAGACGTTGGTGAAGTCGCTAAACTCAGTCGGATGATCGGTCAGCAGCACCAGCGTTGCTTCTGGGCAGTATTTGCTTAAATCGGCTGCGAGCAGAGCTGCATGTTTGCGGTAGCGTTTTCCAAGGGCCAGCGTACCAAAACAAAAGGGGCCGGAACTGTTCATGACGGTGGATTCGGGCTGAATCATTTGTCCCTATCAGGATTGAAGGGCTGCCATACCCAGAGTACCCAGCAATCCCTGAAATCAATAGATTTTAGGGAGTCAGCCGTCGAATTGCCTCTGCCAAGTCTGCCGGAGTACCCACATCAAGATAGCTTCCTTCAGAGAAAGTTTCTGCTTCAACCCGCAGACCTGCTGTCAAACTCGCTTGAATTACATTGCCAATCGGCAGTTCTTTATCTGAAGTCTGGTGCTGCACATAGTCGTTTAGGAACCGGCTGAAGCTAGGCCGCCAAGCCGCAATCGCCCACATGTATTTCAGCTCGCTCTGGAGCGGTTTTTCGATGATTTGCCGCACCTGAGCTGCTGCATCCACTTCAACCATCCCGACCTTCCAGGGCTGAGCAGTTGGAAACAGGCCCAGCACCACATCAGCATTTCCGGCCTCCAGTCTTGCCAGCACTTGAGCATAGGCATCCTCTGGCTGGAACAGAATGTCGGGGAAGCCCAGAGCCACCACGGCCTCCTCAACAAACGGAAAAGCTTGGTTGAGCGTGTAGGGTACCCCCTGCGACCCATGTACCGTCAGATAGGCCAAATGCATAGCAAGCCTTGACCCATCGCCAAAATGTGCTGGAATGTCCCACTTACCGGGCCGCAAAATCCAAAAGGCTTTCCGTATACCGGCCCGCCGCATGTTTTCCAGCAAATACTGTCCAACTGGTTTGGGTTTAAGCTCGCCTGCCGAATCGGGCTGAAAGCCAATCGGGTAGAGTTCTTTGCTGAAGGGCAGGGGCGAAAGGCGCGTACCATACCCGGCGGCGGGCAGCAGCCCAATCACGTTGGAGAATTGATTTGAAAGCTGGGCAGAACTCATATAAACCTCTCTGTTCGTTCTCTGGGTTCGGCGCCAATTTGCCTTGCGATTTTCTCCGGTCTTAACTGCCGTTCCATGCCCCATTTTACGGCTACAAGCCCTATCGCTTGGCTGCGGGAGGGAGCTTAACAGGTCGTTACCAGACCTCGCCCCACGGGAATAACTAGCTAGATGGCTTATTTGACCAATCCTCACGCCCACTTTCTTAGAACAGCTGCGAAGGTAGATCAGTGCTCGTTAGTAGACCCGTTGGCCCAGATCTGAATAGTGCCGATAGACCTGCTGGCCCAGCCGAGCCGAGCTTAAAGGAGAAGCTGGCCCAAAAGCGTAAAGCCGCCCGTCTGCGCAAAGACATCGTCAATTTTGCCGTCTTCTCGCTGTTCTTTGCCTTTCTCGTCGGTGGGCCATTGGCTCTGTTGGGCGGCCCAAAACTAGCAGTTGGTGCAGTTGTAGCTGTTTTAGCGCTCAGCTTCTCATTCAAATACCCATTTCCGGCCCTCTGGTTGTTTCTCATCTACCTGCCGTTTGGTGGCACCATTACCTACTCGATTGGCAACAGCCCCCTATTGCAGTTGGCCAAAGACGGTCTCTATCTGCCTGCCCTGTTTGGTGTAGTGCAGTATTGCAAACGTGAGCGGTTGCCGATTTTAATTCCCAAAGCCCTCATGCCCTCCCTCGCGGTGCTGCTTGGATCCTGTACGCTAACGCTGCTGCTCGTGAATGGTTATCAGGAAATTTTTGGTAAGCCAGACGAAAAGCCAATTGCAATGGGGATTTTAGGGCTGAAGGTTTTGATTGGCTATGCACCGCTGATGGTTTGCGCCTACTACCTGCTGCGCAAGAAAAAAACCTTCTTGTTTTTAATGCGGCTAACGCTAATTTTGGCGTTGATCTGCTGTGGGTTGGGTTTTATCCAATATCTCATGCTGTTAACGGGCATCTGCAAAGGCACAAGCGGAGCATCAGGAGCCGAACTGTTCAAAGCGACGCTCAGTGCTCGCTGTTTGGTGGGAGGAGCGCTGCTCTACAGCCCCGATCAGGGCGTTATTCGTCTACCCGGAACTTTTGTTGCACCCTGGCAGTGGGGCTGGTTTTTAATCGCCAATAGCTTTTTAGTGTTTCCGTCCGCCTTCAACGATCCCAAGCCCCAATGGCGGATTGTTGGACTGGTGGGATTGGGCGCTGTGTTTGTTATGGCGGTAGTTTCAGGTCAACGGATTGCCCTAGCGCTGGTGCCGTTAGCGGTGATTTTACAGCTTCTGGTCACAGGGCAGGTGACGAACCTGAAGCGGTTTCTCCCGACTGGAATTGGGCTAGGTTTACTGTTGGGTGGGATCGCCCTGAAAAATCCAGCCACGGTTCAAGAGCGGATCGACAGCCTTGTAGGACGCTGGAATGCTTCACCGCCCTACGCATTTATTCTAGAACAGTTTCACTGGGCCATGAAGGGCAATACACCGCTAGGTCACGGTCTGGGACGAGCCACCAACTCGGCGCGGGCCTTGGGCGATACAGCCCTCGTCGAAACCTACTATCCTAAACTGCTCTATGAGATTGGTCCTCTAGGCGTGCTGGCGTTTCTAGCCATGGTGACGACCCTTACCTATGTAACATTCAAAGCCTACCGCTCGGTGCGGGATCGCAATTTGCGCGGCTACGGGGCAGCCCTTTGGCTATTTGTGCTGTTTATCAGCTACAACACCTACTACTATCCGCTCGATGTCGATCCAGTCGCCGTTTACTACTGGTTTTTTGCAGGTGCAGTTCTAAAACTGCCAGAAATTGATCGGCTAGCCGCACTAGAGCCAGAAGTGAAGCCTTCACCAGTCAAAGGAAAGCGCAAAAAGAAGCGCAAAGCTCGCAAGAAAGGCAAGCGTTAAACTTCACTCTAGCTTGACGCTAATTTTAAGAAAATCGCCAGGAGAACTCATAGGAGAACCCAATTATGACCAGTACTGATATTGTTTCATCCTCCACTGTCTTACCAGATTCCACAACAGGTTTCACAGCGCTTAAATTTTCAGTCGTTATTCCAACCTATGGCCGAGAAGCAGTTTTGTGCAGCACGCTAGCGAGTGTACTTGAGCAGGATTATTCTAACTACGAGGTACTTGTCGTAGACCAGACGCAGCAGCATGAACCCCAAACCCAAGCCTATTTAAACGAGCTTGTAGCTGAGGCCAAAATTCAGCTCTTTCAGGTCAATTGGGCCAGCTTACCCGGAGCCCGCAACTATGCGGTGCGGCGAGCCACAGGCGACATCGTGCTGTTTCTCGATGACGATGTTGAACTTCCGGATGGCTTTCTAACCGCACATAGCCGCAACTACGACAATCCCGAAATTGGGGCTGTGGCAGGGCGAGTTTACGACCGGATGAAGCTGGCCGACGCCTCTCCAGATCTGACCATTGATGATCTGCCACCCGAAGCGATGGATCCTGGAATTGCCTGGTATCACATCGATCTGGTTCATACCCAAAAACCACAGCAGGTAATTACCGCCCGTGGCTGCAATATGTCGTTTCGGCGAGCCCTGTTTGTTGAGCACGGCCTCTGGTTTGACGAACGGTTTCAGGGCAGCGCCGTGCGGGAAGAGTCAGACTTTTGCCTGCGGATTCGCCGCACAGGTTTGAAAATCTGGTATGACCCGGAAGCGAATTTGGTGCATTTAGGTGAAGAAACTGGCGGCTGTCACGACATCAGCACCCGCTCGTTCCAATACCAGATCACGTTTTACCACAATCATTTCTTGATGGGACTGAAAAATCTAACGCCTTGGCAGGCAATCCGGCTGTTTGCCAAGCTATTTGATTGCCACGTGTTGGGACACCCCCCCTGCTATAAGAGCAACTCTCCTGTCAAAGTTTTGAGTCGCGCCATTTTTTACGGTGTAGGCTTTCTAGCTGCAGTCAAAACGCTTGTGCAGTCAAATAAGCAAGTTTATAGTCAGGCTGATCCAATCAACACCTCTCTCTAATTTGATCTCTAATTCAACTTCTGACACTTCTATGCTCACATTTATCATTCCGCTCCAGAGCCAAACCGTAGCTAAACGCTGGGATAAAGTCTGTCAACTTTTTGAGCGCTGTCTCAAATCAGCTTGCAGACAGACAGACGATTTTCAGGTTATTGTGACTTGCCATGAGCTGCCTAACATTTCGTTTCAGCATCCCCAGGTGACCTATGTACAGGCCGACTTCCCACCACCCAAATTGGCCGATCTATCGCCTAAGGAACAAGTTGTTCAAAAAGACACGGACAAAGGCCGCAAGCTGTTGCTAGGTCTGGTTTCGCCTCAGATTCGATCAGCTTCGCACGTAATGTTTGTCGATGCGGATGATTGTATCAGCAGCCGATTAGCTAGTTTTGTGAAACAGCAGCCAGATGCGAACGGTTGGTTTATGACTAAGGGCTACCGCCTTCAAGAAGGAAAATCATGGATTTACCGCAAATCTCATTTCTATCGGATGTGTGGCACCTGCAACATTGTGCGTACCGACCTACTACAAATTCCTGCACAGCCCGAATTTAATCGGGGTTATGGCTACTACAAACACTACTTAGTCCATGCCAGGATGCCAGACTGGCTGCAATCAGCAGGCACACCGCTTTCGTCTCTACCGTTTCCGGGGGCAGTTTACATCGTAGGCACAGGCGAAAACATCTACTTCGATGCTGGTCGATTGCAGAAAAGCGTTCTGCGGTTTCTCAACTATCGTCCGCTGACCAAATCGCTTCGGCAAGAATTTGGCCTCTATTCCCTCCTATCTGGACTGTAAACCTCTAGACCTTAACACCTATGAAGATTCTGGTCGCTAGCCACACCTACATCGTCGATTTGAACTGCGAGAAATACAAAATTCTCTCCCAGCTTGCCCCCGACCTCGAAGTCACGATTGTCGTGCCCAAACGCTGGCGTCCGGGCGGCGTTCAAAACCGACTGATTGAAACCCAGCCGCGTCAGGAGGGCAACTTCCGTGTTGTGCCCCTGTCAAATTTCAGCCAAAACAACCAGGGGCTGCTTTGTTTCGGTGCTGATTTAGCCTCGCTGCTGCGACAGTTTCAGCCCGATATCATTCAGGTGGAGCAGGGAGCGAAAGCGCTGGGCTATAGCCAGCTGATCACGTTGAATCGGCTGCTGGGTTTGGGAGCTAAAAATCTGTTTTTTACCTGGTGGAATTTGCCCTACGACCTCAATTTCCCGGCCTCTGCCCTGGAATCCTACAACCTGCGCCGTACCGACGGCATCATCTCCGGCAACCAGGACGGAGCCGACATTTTGCGCCAGCGGGGCTACCAAGGACCCATTCAGGTGATGCCTCAGTTAGGCGTTGATGAAGCCCTGTTCTGTCCCCAAGCCCAACCAGAGCTAGCGGCTCAATATGGAATTCAGCCTCATGAGTTTGTGGTGGGTTTTGCCGGTCGGTTTGTTCCTGAGAAAGGGCTGCTGACCCTCTATGAAGCGCTCAGGCAAATTGGTCAAACCCGACCCTGGAAATGGCTGTTGATCGGTCGAGGCCCACTGCAAGAAACGGTCCAGGAACGGGCCGCAGCCGATGTGCTAGCCGATCGCCTGATCTGGATCGAGAGCGTTCCCCATGCCGAGGTGCCCCGCTACATTAATCTGATGCATACCCTCGTGCTGCCCTCAGAAACAACAGAGCAGTTCACAACTCTAACTTCAACGGGCTGGAAAGAGCAATTTGGCCATGTTTTAATCGAGGCCATGGCTTGCCAAGTGCCTGTAGTCGGCTCCGATTCCGGAGAAATTCCCCACGTGATAGGAGAAGCAGGTCTGGTATTTCCTGAAGGCAACGCAACCGCCCTGCAAGCCTGCCTGCTTGAGTTAATGCAGCAACCAGAGCAAGCAATAAAATTGGGCAAGCTCGGCCATGACCGCGTGCTTGCCCATTATACAAATCTGGCCATTGCCCAACAGCAGCTTAGCTTTTATCGCCACTTGATCAACCAGCCGTCCAGTGAAAATTTATCTTCCCGTTTGGGAGTTGAATGCGGGTAGCTGTTCGGCCTGTTCTTTTGTGAGTCCACTGGCATAAACAGTCTCAGATTTGTGGTCGATGCGAGCCCGATCAGCCGGCAGCGAAACCTGTCTTCCAGAAGGACTTGCACCCAGATCAATAATCACATACTGAATGCGGCCTGTATCATCTAGGAGGACATCAGCCACTGTACCTAATCTCTCTTCCGTTGTACTGGATAGCATTCCTGCCACTAGATCGGAATGCACTGCAAATCCCCGAATCTTGTAGTCGCCATACGGCGATTGGGAATGCAAGCTATACTCATCAATCGTCATAAGTGCCATAGGACGAAATGCTCTCTGAGTGAGTTGGATTCGTTATTACTTGCAGTTTAGTCAACTAGGTTACATCTTCCATCCGTCTAGGGCCACAGATTCAACTTCCCCTCGTCCCCATTGCCTCAGCCGCCTGGACTATCTCGATAGAACGGCTTAACTGAGTTTAATCACGTCTATCTACTTACATCTATCTACTTAATTTCTTATTTTTGTACAATGTCTACGCTAAATGTTCTTCAAATTGTTCCTTCTGTTTCGCTTGTTTATGGCGGCCCCAGTCAGATGGCTTTAGGTTTGTCGAAAAGTTTAGCAGCGCAGGGTGCGAACGTTACGATTCTGACAACCAACGCCAATGGTGACAATGGCCAAAATCCGCTGGATGTGCCGTTGAATCAATTCCTTCACCAAGACGGCTATCAAATTTGTTATTTCAACTGTTCACCGTTTCGTCGCTATAAATTTTCCCTGGATCTACTGAAGTGGCTGGCCCAAAATGCCGATCGCTACGATGTTGCTCATATTCACGCCCTATTTTCCCCCGTCAGCAGCAGCAGTGCCGCAGTCGCTCGGGTTCGCAACCTGCCCTACATTCTCCGTCCGCTCGGCACTTTAGACCCTGCTGATTTAAAAAAGAAAAAGCAGCTCAAGCGTCTCTATGCTGGAGTATTAGAAGCGCCCAACCTGAAAGGAGCAGCAGCAGTCCACTTTACCAGCGATCAGGAAGCCAAAATTTCGCAGCGGTTTGGAGCGGTGACGCGCGACTGGGTGATTCCACTGGGTGTTGAGCTACCCGCAGCTGACTCGACGGATATTCGCACCCACTATGGCCTGCCAACCGACCGACCCCTGGTTCTCTTTATGTCACGGATTGATCCGAAGAAAGGTTTCGATCTGCTGCTGCCGGCGCTAGAAGACCTGCTGGCCGAACTGCCATTCCATCTGGTAATTGCGGGTGCCAATCCTCAAGACCCGCAGTATGAGGCGCAAATTCGGCAGCAAATTCAGGCGTCGGGGCTGGCGGCCCAAACCACCTGGATGGGATTTGTGACGGGCGCGCTCAAGACTCAGCTGTTGCGGGCTGCTGATTTGTTTGTGCTGCCTTCCTACTACGAAAATTTTGGCATCGCGGTAGCCGAGGCGATGCTGGCCGGTGTGCCGGTGGTGATTTCAGATCAGGTGCATATTTGGCCCCAGATTGCTCAAGCCGAAGCTGGCTGGATCTGCCGCTGCGACCGAACGGACTTAGTGCAACAGCTGCGAGCAGCCCTCACCCAACCTGACCAGCGCCAGCAGCGCGGCCAAAATGCCCATCGCTATGCTCGCGAGCACTATAGCTGGGATGCCATCGCTCAACAGATGCTTCAGGCTTACCAAACGATAGCTCGCGTTTGACCGCGTGGCGCTCCAACTCCTTTCCGCTAATTCCGCATGGGCTGGAGCGGACGATAGACCGGCAATGTGAAATGGAAGCAGCTGCCACGACCCTGTTCGAGATCAGCGTCTACCCAGATCTGACCAAAATGGGCTTGCACAATTCCCTTGCAGATGGCGAGGCCAATCCCATAGCCATCCTGGGCCTGATCGCGCTGGAGACGGAATCGGTCCTCAAAAATTCGCTCTTGATTTTCGGCAGGAATGCCAGGGCCGGTATCGCAAATGCTGACCTGCACTTTCTGGGTGGTGCGGTGGAGAATCGCGAGGTTGATTCTCCCGGACTGAGGCGTGTATTTGCTGGCGTTGTCGAGCAGATTCACCAACACCTGCCGCACCCGGTCTGGATCGGCATAGACGGGCGGCAAATCCGAAGGAAAATCGGTGTGAATTTTCTGGGCCTTGGCCTGAAACTGCTCTTGAAGTCGGGCCAGCACCTCCAGACAGAGCTTGCTGAGGTCTAGCTCTTGGGGTTGAATGCGCAGCTCGGCTCCCCGCTCGCGGGCCACCTGTAAAATATCGGTAATCATCCGGTCGAGGGCGCGAGCCTGGTTCCGGGCCTGTCCGATCATCTGCACCAGCAGTTCGGGCGTCATGCGTGGATGCTTGACTTCGCGAGTCATGCCCATCTCCACCGTTTCCAGGGCAATCGAAAGGGTCGTCAGCGGGTTGCGCAGGTCATGGGCCAAAATCGCAATTAGCTGGTCCTTAAACTGGAGTTGGGCCTGCAGGTCTTCCTTTTCCCGCTGGAGTCGAAACACCTCATCCGAGAGCCGTAAAAACTCTGCCGACTGGCTCACCGACCGGATCTGCGGTTTGAGCTGCGGCTTTGCTATCTCGCTGCGAATTTCGGCCTGAACCCGAGCCTCGGCTAAATAGTCCTCCAACGCTCTCTGCCAGCGAGGCCACCAGCTCTCGATCTGGGCTTGCAGATTCTCTCCAGCCAGGGTTTGGCGCGGTTCGGGAAAGATTTTGATTAAAGATGGGGTAGCCACCAAGCGGAAAAATTCGGCCAGATGGGGTTGCTCGCTGACATCGATTACCTGGAGTTCGTAGCTGTAGGTGGACTCAGCCGCCAGTTCTTTCAACCGACTGCGAATCTGGCGAATCCGTTCGCTAGAGATCGGGCGCTTATCAACAAACAGCAGCAGCTGAAGCGCGGACTCATCGGGGATAGGGGATGTCAATACCTCCATGCGGGTCTACTTTATCCTGAAACGGGACTGAAACGGGAGAGGGTTAATCAGATAGCCTGGAGGGACGTGAACCTAACTTTGTGGAGCTAGCTGCGTCAAAACTACACAGCAGATGGCAAAGTGGTTTCTTAATCATTTTGACAGATTTGTCAGGGATTATTTTGGTCTAGAAAGGGGGGAGCGTCAAGGTGCTGGTTCTGAAGCAGGCTGTTTAGAGCAGATTGGAGCAATTTTCGCGAACCTGTTAGTCCATTTACCTACGAGATATTTCGCAGAGAGCAGCAGCCGATCTGATCCTGATATCGATCATTTCCGCCTGAATTGGCTAGAATCAGCCCAATACAGTTCGCCTGAGCAGGGTGGCTCAGCAATGTATCTTAACCTTAGGGACAGTGGCGACTTGTAAGCTTCGGCAACTTATGCGTAACTTAATGAATACTTGCCTAGCGGGATGCCTCAGGGGATTATTTGAGCCCGTGATTGCCTCCGCCAGAGAGTAGACCGCAACTACGCCGACTCA
>QLAH01000830.1_pt1 | contig 11148 bp, 13 predicted proteins | sample 4693081 | NCBI WGS metagenome assembly QLAH01 (sample SAMN09425401, study PRJNA476045) | Lake water metagenome, whole genome shotgun sequencing project.
GGCCAAGCGACCAAAGGAAGCTCTGGAATAACGCCTAAAAAAACCGAGTTCGGGACGAGGACTTGCAACGAAAAGCGGGAGGAAGCTTCTGAAAATTACTTTAGTCGGACGCTCCATTCGAAGTTAATTTGGTATGGAAGTATACATAGAGGTTTTAGTTACCAAATATAAAAATTAAATAAAAAAGGATGTTTTTAAAAACAATACAATAAACTATAGTTTTTTTTATATTTTAGCCAAATCATAAACCTCTTTTTACCTTTTAATTCATTTTAATCGTAAACCGCTGTTTATCAATTTATTAATTTTATTTTATATATTAAAATCATATTTAAATGAGTTCAAATCTTATCAACGAAATCGATATAGTTAAAGCTTCAACTTCTAAAATCAGCAGTGTAGATTTTGAAAACCTAACGTTTGGAAATGTTTTTACCGATCACATGATGATTTGCGATTTTAAAGAAGGAGCTTGGCAAAAACCGATAATCAAACCGTATGAACCATTTATGATTGATCCATCGGCAAAAGTATTTCATTACGGTCAGGCGATTTTTGAAGGGATGAAAGCCTATAAAGATGAAAGTGATGATGTTTGGATGTTTAGACCGGATGAAAACTTTAAACGATTTAATCACTCGGCAAAACGCTTGGCTATGCCGGAAGTAACGGAAGAAATTTTCATAGGCGGTTTAAAAGCTATTTTAGATTTAGAACGGGAATGGGTGAAAAAAGGAAAAGGTAATACTTTGTATATCAGACCTTTCATGATTGCGATTGGTTCAGGAGTAATTGCTCAACCCTCTACACAATATCGATTTATGATTATTTTATCTCCTGCTCGTTCGTATTATTCCGGTGAAGTAAAAGTAATTATTGCCGAACATTACAGTCGTGCTGCAAATGGTGGAATTGGTGCAGCAAAAGCAGCCGGAAATTATTCGGCACAATTCTATCCAACCAAATTGGCAAACGAAAGAGGTTTTCAACAAATTATTTGGACGGACGATGCTACGCATACCAAATTGGAAGAAGCAGGAACAATGAATGTTTTCTTTAGAATTAACGACACTTTATATACAGCTCCTACGGGAGAACGAATTTTAGATGGTGTAACGCGAAAGAGTCTAATTGATATCGCAAGACGCGACGGAATTGAAGTAGAAGTACGTTCTGTTTTAGTTTCAGAAATAATTGAAGCTGCTAAAGATGGTTCGCTAAAAGAAATTTTTGGAGCCGGAACCGCCGCAGTAGTAAACCCAATTGTTGGATTTTCATACCAAGATAATTATTATGAATTACCTAAAATGGAAAATTCGTATGCTACTCAATTAAAAGAAAAATTGACTAATATTCAATATAAACTAGCAGAAGATACTTTTGGCTGGACCGTGAAAGTATAATTAATCTATATGAAAATTACTTCTTTTTTATCTTTATCAGAAGATGAACAGTTAGAAACTGTTTTTCAAAAAGGAGTTATTGTAGCAGAAAAAACCGAAAAACCATTTATAAAAAAGCTATATAGTTTAGGAGCTTTTTATGTAGAGATTCATTTTAATTCATTAAATGAAAAAATCTTGTATAAAAAGGTATTCAAATCAGGAGAACTTTTGGAAAATTATTTAAAGGAAATTAAAATTAATAATTAAGCTTTCTTTTCGCATAATTCAATCAAAACACCCTGAGTTGCTTTTGGATGCAAAAAGGCAATATCTAAACCTTCGGCTCCTTTTCTGGGATGATGATCAATCAATTGAACACCGTTTTCGGTTAATTCTGCTAATTGATTTTCAATTCCTTTAACGGCAAAAGCTAGGTGGTGAATTCCCTCACCCTTTTTTTCAATAAACTTACCAATTGGTCCATCTGGGTCGGTAGATTCCAATAATTCAATTTTTGACTGACCAATCATAAAAAAAGCCGTTTTTACTTTTTGTTCTAACACTTCCTCGATGTTATAACATTTTAAACCTAATTTTTCTTCCCAAAATGGTATGGCCTCTTCAAGGCTTTTTACGGCAATTCCGATATGTTCAATATGAGTTAAATTCATCTTTATTCGTTTTCTTAAAAATTAAACATAAAAAAAGTGCTGAAAATTCCAGCACTTTTCTTTTCAATAAAAACCTTTTATGATTTTGCTTCCGATTTTTTTGAAGCACAACATGCTTTTTTCTCACCAGAAGAACACGATTTTTTTTCTTCAGTAGAACAAGCTTCTTTTTCAGTTTTAGCTTTTTCTTTCTTTTTTTCTTTATTTTTTGGTTCGTTTGCCATTGCATCAATTGAAACGAACATTGCAGCTACCGCAAATAAGGTTACAAATTTTTTCATAATAAGTGAGTTGTGATAAATTACTTTATACAAATATACTAATTAAAAATGAAAATTAATATACAAAATGTTAAAAATCAAATAAAAAACACTTCCTAAGAAAAGATTTATTTAAAATTAAACAAAATAATTTTCCTACCTTTACTGCCTATATTTGTTATTTTTCCTTCAATGAGGATTTTAAAATACCTTATACTACTTATTATACTAATTGCTATTGCGATAACTGTATTTATCGGTACAAGTGACGGAACATTTTCAGTTAAAAAAGATTATACTGTTTCATTGCCAAAATCAACCCTTTTTCATTATGTAAATGATTATCAAAACTGGGAAGAATGGCTTGAATTACCGGAAAAAGAAGGTACTTCAAAATTTACAACTCAAAATGGTTTTGTAGGAGTTGGCAAGTCTTTAATTTTTTCAAAAGGGAATGAAAATGGTAAGATTAAAACACTTTCTGTCAAAGAATATGATACAATAGTTCAAAAAGCAGAATGGAATAGTATTGAAGCAAAATCAACCTTTATTTTTTCTGAAAAAAATAATAAAACCATAATTAATTGGGAATGTAAGGGTGTTATGAATTTTTCAGAAAAGATACAATCCTATTTTATGGGTGGAATTGAAAACTATCTCAATCATTTATTTGATAAAAGTCTAAAAAAATTAGAGAAAACACTTTCTAAAGAAATTAATACCTATTCGGTTGAAATTAATGGTATTGAAAAAATAACCAAATCAATTTACCTACGAACAGAAAAAGTTGTAAATAAAGATGAAATTTTTTCTAAGGTTTTTACACAGTTGGTGGAATTAAAAAAATTCTCATCAGAAAACAACATTAAAACTACCGGAGTATCTTTTATTGCTTATAAACCTCTGGATAAAGTCAATACCATAATCAAATACTATGTAGGCATTCCGTTAAAAGAAGAAATTTATACTTCGGCTGGAAGTGAATATACTGTAGATAGTCTTCCCACTCATTCTGCATTAAAAATTACCTTAAAAGGAGATTATTCCCATCGAAAAGAAGCATGGAATAAAGGTTTTAGTTACATCAGAAAAAATAATTTAGATGAATATACAGAAGGAATCTATCGCGAGGTTTTTGTAAAAACGAGGACAGAAAGTAAATTTCCCTCACAATGGATAACAGAGATTTATATTCCGTTACGATCTTCAGGAGCAGTCATAAAAGATGACTTTATAAAACCGGAAACTGAACAATAAAAAATATATTTTCAGCTTTTTTAAACCATTTTAATTTACTTGAGTCTAAAGTAAAAAGTTCAACTTGCAAGAAGAAAAAGAGTTTATAGAAGCTTTACTAAATGCTAAAACCCGCGAGGCAGCATTTAGAGAATTGGTAGCTAACTACCAAAAGCCACTCTATCATCTTATCCGTACAATAGTTCTCAATCATGATGATACAGATGATGTTTTACAAAACACTTTTATAAAAGTATTCAAAGGAATTGAAAATTTTAAAGGCGAAAGTAAATTATATTCATGGATGTACAGAATTGCTTGTAACGAAGCTATCACTTTTGTACAGCAGAAAGCAAAAAAACAGGCATTGACAAGCGAGTCTTATCTTCAAAAACAAGTTGAAAATTTAAGAGCAGATGACTATTTTGAAGGAGAAGAAATTCAATTAAAACTTCAAAAAGCCATAGCATTACTTCCAGAAAAACAACAATTGGTTTTTAAACTGAAGTATTTTCAAGAATTAACCTATGAAGAAATTTCCAATCAATTGGGCACATCTGTTGGAGCATTGAAAGCCTCATATCATTTAGCGGTAAAAAAAATAGAAGATTTTATCAATAAAAATTAAACCTTAGGTTAAAATTAAAGTCAAAATAGCATGAATACAAAATTTTCGTTAGATAGTTCTCCAAAAATTGAAACCGGGTTTAAGGTTCCAAGTGAATATTTTGATGAATTACAAACTTCCCTTTCTCAAAAAATGAATGAAAAGGAATTGCAAGTTATTCCATTACATCGAAATAAAAAATGGTATTTTGCGGTTGCCGCAATTGTTATTTTTAGCATTTCCATTTCAGCCTATTTCCTTTTGAATAATCAAACACTTCATCAAGATGATGTTGAAGAATATTTACACTATCAAAGTTCAATTTCGCAAGAAGAGCTATATCAAGTTTTAGATGACCAAGATATAGAAACGTTGGAGAAAAAACTTGAATTGGCTATACATGAAAATGAAATCGAACATTTTTTAGACACTCAAAACATCAACGAATATTATCTAATTGATTAATCATGAACAAGAAACACCTTTTTATTTTATTATTTTCAATTGCTTTTAGTTTTACTAATTATGCTCAAAACAGAATGGACAGAAAAGACAAAATTAAAGCTTTGAAAACCGCTTATATTACCGAACAAGTTGGTTTAACTCCCTCAGAAGCTGAAAAATTTTGGCCTTTATATAATGCTTTTGACGACAAACAATTTGAATTACGCCATCAAAAAATAAAATCCTATTTAGATCGAATGGAATCAAATACTGATCAAATGAGCGATAAAGAGGCTATGCAATTGCTGTCTCAATTAGAAGCTACGGAAGATGAGTTACATCAATTGAGAAAAAAATTCAATTCGGAAATTAAATCGGTTTTGAGTGCTCAAAAAATCATAAAACTAAAAAAAGCAGAAGAAAGTTTCAATAGAAGTTTATTAAAGCAATTGCGTGAAGGTCGTCCGGCCAGAAAAAATTAAACTATAAAAACTTTACTTTAGAAATTTTATTCTTTCCGGCGAGCACCGCACTCCTTTCATCTATAAATCGAAAAGTATGGAATGAACCATCATTGCTAATTTTCTTCCAAACATCACCACAATCATTTGAAAAATAAATTCCACTTGGTCCAAGACTAACCACTAAAATTCCACCGCCTTCCGGTACAAATTGAATACAAGAACTATATCCAAAACCCATTCCTTTTGATAATAAACTCCACGTTTGACCATTATTAATTGTCAATGCTTTGTTATTTTCATTCCAATCCTGTTCTTCATAATTCCCACCCGTTATGATACCAACTGTATCATTATAAAAATCAGCTGTAAAAATTCCTTCCATTGCATTCCCTTGGCAAATTGGTGTATTGTAAACACTCCAAGTAATGCCTTTATCAGGACTAAAATATACTCTGGCTTTTGTGCCTCCGGTAACTATCCAAGCGTGATTGTTTTTCACAACCAAACTACTGTTACTTGCCGCAAATGCTGCCTCTCCTTCTTCCGTTTTGGGCAAATCTGAGCAGGAAACTTTTTGCCAAGTAATTCCACCGTCTCGTGTAATTAAAACATTTAAACAACCATCTTGAGGATCACCCATCACAATTCCTTCCGAATTATTCCAAAATTGAATACCGTTGAAAAAGGCATTTGGAGAAAGATCTGTAAATACTTTCGAAATTTCTTTTGTTGCTTTATTTATTTTAAAAATAGCAGCCGGTTTTTCTGTACTTAAAAAAAATATATCACGTTGTGTTTTAGCAATTCCTCTAAAATGAGGCTTTATAGAATCATCTTTAATTTGTTGTTGAAATCGTTCATTAGTTGTTAAATGAAGATAACCAATTTTTCCCTTATCGTTGGCATACCAAACCTTTCCTTCATCCAAACAAATAGCTCTAACACTCATAGAATCTGTCAACAAAACTGTCTCTTGAATTCCTTGAAAAGGTGCTCTTTTGTTTACTTTCTCTTTTTTTGGTTGTTGACTACAACTTACCAATAAACAAAGTAAAAATATTTCACAAATCTGTTTCATTTTGTTAAATTTCATACAAATGTATTTCTTTTTTACTTTTTAACAAGTAATACGCCAAAGTAAATTCATAAAAAAAGAAAAAAAACAATAATGGCACGCTAATTGTATCATTTGTTATAAGGATTTATTCATTCTAAAATAATACGATTATGAAAACAGCATTACCATTAGTATTCCTTCTACTTTTCGGGATGAACAGTATGATGGCACAAGACAGAACCACAGTTAGAGCAAATTCAATTGACATTAGCGATAATTTAGATTTGAGAGCTGTTGCGTATTTGTTTGGGGAATCAAGAGACTTAGAAGATTTTGAAAGAAGATTAAATGACCCTACAAATCCATTATCTAATTTAGATTTAAACAATGATAATCAAGTAGATTATTTACGTGTAATTGAATCAGTTGAAAATCGTTCCCATTTAATCATTATTCAAGCAGTAATAGGTCGAGAAATTTTTCAAGATGTTGCTACTGTAGAAGTTGATAGAGACAATCAAAACCGCATGCAAGTTCAGGTGGTTGGAGATGTTTTTCTATATGGTCAAAATTACATCTATGAACCAGTTTATTATCATACGCCTATTATATATAATACTTTTTGGGTGAGTCATTATAGACCTTATTGCTCTCCTTGGTACTGGAATTATTACCCAAGTCATTTTTATGTATGGAATCCATTTCCAGTATTTTATTATCAAAATCATATCAATATTTTTATAGGGGTGAACAATACATGTCATTTTGTAAATCATAGAAGAAATCGAAATTTTATCGCTATGCATCACAACAGAAGAGCTAATGGTTATGAACGATACTATAATGGTCGATCATTTGAAGTGCGTAACAGAGGTTTTTCAAATCGACATGAGTTAGCTCAAAACCGTGATTTTAGAGTACAAGAAAATGGTGCAATTCGAAATGGAGAAAACGTTAGAAATCAGTCTGTAAATACACGTTCGCAAGGGAATCTGTCTTCATCGTTTCAAAATAATTCCCCAAGAACAACAAATAACAGTCAAACAAACACACCACGTCCGTCTGCAAGAACGAATGGTAATCGAGATATAGCAATGACCTATACACCCCGCACGGCTGATATTAATCAAAATAGTAATGTAAGAAATACAAGTGATGGAATTGCTAGTCCAAGATATAACAACACTAATGTAAACCCTAGACCACGTGTAAGGAATTCAGAAACGAGAGATATATCTTTTTCAAACACAACTTCTTCACCTAGTTTTTCAGAGAACCCTAGACCAAGAACAAATAATGTAAAAAGTTATTCAGAGAGCCCTAGACCAAGAACAAATAATGTGAAAAGTTATTCTGGAAATACATCAAATAATTCAACATTTGAACAACCAAGAAATAATCAAAATGCTACCGTTAATGACGCACCGAAATTAACCCGTTCAAATTCAACAGGTATAAGTGCCAATTCAAGTAATTCGTATAATTCCTCGAGACCTGAAGAAAAAGGTGCAACTCGAAGCAACATGAGTAGTAGTAATTCTTCAACAAGAAATTCAGGACAGAGCTCAAATAGAAGTCAAAGTATTACCAGTTCATCAAGGAGAACATCTGGAATGTAAGTTAGTTAAGCCGTCTCAATCTGGAGACGGCTTTTTTTACAATAAATCTTTTGGATAAAACCTGACAATTATAATGAAATTCTCTCTCTCTACTTCTATTATAATTTGTTCATCATTTTCGGATTTTAAGATCCCGTTGATTTGCTCAAGTGAATAATCTATTATATCTTTTTCATTTATAGATAGCAAAATATCATCAACTTTTAATCCAGACAATGCTGCTGGTGAACTTTCTCGAATTTTTGCTATTCTGTAAATAGGTTTCAAAACAAATTTATATAATATTCCTTGTTGACTTTGATTTGTGTTATTCAAGGTAAAATTATTTTCATTCTTTTCACTTGGTGAATTATTTATTTCGAGCCCATTCATAGATAATTTTTGTGGTACCCATTGTAAACCCGCATGTTCAACTTCAAGTCCGGTCCTATTATAACGAAAAGGCAAAGAATATAATTTATTCTTTCTTAGGTAAAGTAATTGATTTGGATAATCTAGTATGACATTAAATCGTTTAATTAATTCCGCACCAACAGAACCTACTCTATCTTTCACTAATTTAACCTGTCGTATTGATAAAGAATCGGGGAAAGCAATTATTGGTTCTTTAAATTCAAACTCATCTAATTTTAAAGATTTTAATTTCGCTCGTTTACCAAAAATAGGTCCGCTGAAGCCTTGACCTAAAAAATCCGTAAAACTTTTTTCAGGAATTAACTTTGAATCGATTTCAGATTGAAAAAACCAAATTGCATCACTATTCCCTGTATCAAAAAGTAATTTTGAAAATAATGAATCTTTCTCAAGAACAACATTTAAATTCAGATATGGTTTATTACTTTCCATTTGAAATGAAAGTTTAGAAAATTTCCTTTTCATTTTTTTTAATCGTTTTGATTCGTGAGAAAATACAATCAATTTCTTTTTATCATAATCAATAAAAACAGGAAAATTTTTAAAAAAATGATATCCTAAAATTCCATTAACAGGTATTCCTACAGAAGATGAAATATTAATTTCTTCCTCTAAAAGAATAAAAATAGTATGAGCATTATCAAAAAAGTCATTAGATACTTTTAATCTGTTTGAAGTTGATTTTAAACCTTCAATAAAGTCCGCATTTCCCAGACCCTTTAACTTTACTTTTTCAACATTTGAAAAATTTAACTCATTTTTTTCATCCAAACTAAACAATATAGTTTTGTCAACACCACTATCGAGTAAAAAAGTTAATTCAACACCGTTAACCATAACCGGAATAAAAATAAGATTATTGATAAACTGAAAAGGAATTTCTAGTTTATCCCTATCCGCTCTAAGCAAAAATCCTGATTGAGCTAACATAGAATTGGAAAAAAACAAAAAAACAAATAGCACCTTTAACCTCATAGTCATTTTTTTATAAAATTACGAAAAAGGTCAATGAATAGTAGCAAATTATAAATTATAAATGCATGGGCTCTCAAAAAAAAATCGCAAATTTGCACTTTAAAAGTTATTCATATGCCAAAGATTTCCAAAAAAGGACAACAAATGCCTGAATCACCAATCAGAAAATTGGTTCCATTTGCTGAAGGTGCCAAAAAAAGAGGTGTAAAAGTATATCACTTGAATATTGGTCAACCTGATATTAAAACCCCTGAAGTTGCTATAAATGCAGTAAAAAATGTTGACTTAAAGGTTTTAGAATATAGTCACTCAGCTGGATTTGAAAGTTATAGAAAAAAATTGGCAGCGTCCTATCAAAAAATCAATTTACCCATCAATACAGAAGATATAATTATAACAACGGGTGGTTCTGAAGCATTGCTTTTTGCAATGGGAAGTACAATGGATACAGATGATGAAATTATTATTCCTGAGCCTTTTTATGCCAATTACAATGGATTTTCAACAGCATCAGGTGTAAAAGTTGTTCCGGTTATTTCAACCATAGAATCCGGATTTGCACTTCCACCTATTGCTGATTTTGAAAAATTAATTACACCAAAAACAAAAGCTATCTTAATTTGTAATCCGGGTAATCCAACAGGATATTTATACTCTAAAGAAGAAATTTTTCAATTAGCTGAATTAGTAAAAAAACACGATTTATTTTTAATTGCTGATGAAGTATATAGAGAATTTACCTATGATGGACTTTCTCACTTTTCTGTTATGAATGTACCTGGTTTAGAACAGCATGCTATCATGATTGATTCTGTATCGAAACGTTACAGTATGTGTGGTGCTCGTATAGGTTGCATTGTTTCTAAAAATAAAGAAGTGATGAGTACAGCTATGAAATTCGCACAAGCAAGATTGAGTCCACCTACTTTTGCTCAAATTGCAAGTGAAGCAGCTTTAGATACACCTCAAAGTTACTTTGATGAAGTGATTTCGGAATATAAAGAGCGTAGAGATATTTTAGTAAATGAATTACAAAAAATTGAAGGTGTTCAAGTAGCTATCCCAAAAGGTGCTTTTTACTGCATTGCAAAACTTCCTGTAAAAAATGCAGATGATTTTGCTCAATGGTTATTAGAAAATTACAATTTCAATGGAGAAACTGTAATGGTAGCACCTGCAGCCGGATTTTATTCTTCACCCAATGTTGGTTTAGATGAAGTTCGAATTGCTTATGTGTTGAAAAAAGAAGATTTAATTAAATCAGTTCAAATTTTGAAAGAAGCGTTATCTGTTTATCAAAAATAACACCTGTAAATACTCATAAAAAAGCTGTCTAACATTAAGTTGACAGCTTTTTTCTTTTATAATTTAGCTGAATTATTCTACTATATTTCTAAACCAACCTAGGTTTAAATTATTCCATCGAAGGTTAATCTCCGTATTTATCGTTGTTTTGTTGAATTGTAAAATAGCCGTTGAAGTTTCCAATACATATTGATTTTCATAGTATGCTTGTGAAACTATATCCTCATCTTGATAAGTATAAATTTCATTATCCAATTTAAATTTTACTTCCTCATCCGATATAGATAAAAATTCTTTGGTATGCACTCCTATATATTCGCCTTTCAACCATTCGGGCAATAGCAGTTCTTTTGATTCAATTATACTTTCATCAGAATCATTGCTACAAGCTAATGTCAGTATTATTAATATGAATAAAGTTATTTTTTTCATTTTCCACATGAATTAATCATCTGTGGTAAAGCTAAAGTGTATTTGTTTGTGATTCTATTTAATTCGCCTACTAACTTAAAAAATCGATAAAATAATTATTAAATGTTGTTTGTCGATAAAAAAAGCTCCTGAAAATTAGGAGCTTTTAAATTTTATCGTTTTAACGAGAAATGTGCTTTAAATACTTTGTTTTGACCGTTTTCTTCATACTCTACATTAAACCAGTAATCGGTTGATGGAAGCTGTTCGCCGTTATAGGTTCCGTTCCATCCGTCTCCT
>QLAH01000831.1_pt1 | contig 11144 bp, 9 predicted proteins | sample 4693081 | NCBI WGS metagenome assembly QLAH01 (sample SAMN09425401, study PRJNA476045) | Lake water metagenome, whole genome shotgun sequencing project.
GGACGGGGCCCGGGGTGGGGATCGAGGCGTTGGCATCGCCCATCTGGGCCCAGACGATCGAGCCCCCCTTGATCACCAGCTCCGGCTTGACGCCGAAGAACCCGGGCTTCCAGAGCACCAGATCGGCCAGCTTGCCCACCTCCACCGAGCCGATCTGGCTGTCGAGGCCATGGGCGATGGCGGGGTTGATGGTGAGCTTGGCGATGTAGCGCTTCAGGCGGGTGTTGTCATTGCGCCCGCCCCGGGGACCGGCGGCGTCCTCGGGGAGGAAACCGCGCTGCACTTTCATCTTGTGGGCCGTCTGGAAGGTGCGGGTGATCACCTCCCCGACGCGGCCCATGGCCTGGGAATCGCTGGCGATGATGCTGAAGGCGCCCAGGTCATGGAGGATGTCCTCGGCGGCGATCGTCTCGCGGCGGATGCGCGATTCGGCGAAGGCCACGTCCTCGGGGATGCGGGGATCGAGGTGGTGGCACACCATCAGCATGTCGAGGTGCTCCTCGAGGGTGTTGACGGTGTAGGGCTTGGTGGGGTTGGTGGAGCTGGGCAGCACGTTGGGCTCGCCGCAGATCCGGATGATGTCGGGGGCGTGGCCGCCGCCGGCCCCTTCGGTGTGGAAGGTGTGGATCGTGCGGCCGCCGATGGCCCGGATCGTGTCCTCCACGAACCCGGCTTCATTGAGGGTGTCGGAGTGGATGCAGACCTGCACGTCGTACTTGTCGGCCACCGTCAGGCAGCAGTCGATCGCCGCCGGGGTGGTGCCCCAGTCCTCGTGCAGCTTCAGGCCGCAGGCCCCGGCGCGGATCTGCTCCTCGATCGCCGCAGGGGTGCTGGCGTTGCCCTTGCCGTAGAAGCCGATGTTGATCGGCAGCCCCTCGGCCGCCTGCAGCATGCGGGCCAGGTGGAAGGCGCCGGGGGTGCAGGTGGTGGCGTTGGTGCCGGTGGCCGGGCCGGTGCCGCCGCCCAGGAGGGTGGTGACGCCGGAGGCGAGGGCGGTTTCGATCTGCTGGGGGCAGATGAAGTGGATGTGGGTGTCGATCGCCCCGGCGGTGACGATGTGCCCCTCCCCGGCGATGGCCTCGGTGCCGGGCCCGACCACGATCGTCACCCCATCGGTGATGTCGGGGTTGCCCGCCTTGCCGATGGCGCAGATGCGGCCGTCCTTCAGGCCGATGTCGGCCTTGACGATGCCCCACCAGTCGAGGATCAGGGCATTGGTGATCACCGTGTCGACGGCCCCTTCGGAGCGGGGGGTCTGGGCCTGGCCCATGCCGTCGCGGATCACCTTGCCGCCCCCGAACTTCACCTCATCGCCGTAGGTGGTGCAGTCGCTCTCCACCTCCAGGATCAGTTCGGTGTCGGCCAGCCGCAGCCGGTCGCCGGTGGTGGGGCCGTAGGTCTCGGCGTAGGCACGGCGGTCAATTCGGTAAGCCATGGGGGTTCAGTCGAGGGGGCCGTTCACCAGACCGTTGAAGCCGAACACGCGGCGGTCGCCGACGTAGGGCACCAGGTGCACGTCCCGCTGGTCGCCGGGCTCGAAGCGAATGGCGGTGCCGGCGGGGATGTCGAGCCGCAGGCCGCGGGCCGCCTCACGGTCGAACGCGAGGGCGCCGTTGGCTTCATAGAAGTGGAAGTGGGAGCCCACCTGCACGGGCCGGTCGCCCCGGTTCGCCACCGACAGGGTGGTGACGGGACGGCCGACGTTGAGATCGATCGTGCCGGGCTCGGGGATCAGTTCGCCGGGGATCAGGGGGGCCATGGCGGGGTGGGGGGTCAGCGGATCGGTTCGTGGAGGGTGACGAGCTTGGTGCCATCGGGGAACATCGCCTCGATCTGCACCTCGGGGATCAGCTCGGGCACCCCCTCCATCACCTGATCCCGGCTCAGCCAGGTGGTGCCCTCCCGCATCAGCTCCGCCACGCTGCGGCCGTCGCGGGCCCCTTCGATCACCTGGAAGCTGAGCCAGGCCACCGCCTCGGGATGGTTGAGCTTCAGGCCCCGGCCGAGTCGCCGCTCCGCCAGCAGGGCGGCGGTGACGATCAACAGCTTGTCTTTCTCCTGGGGGGTGAGGTTCATGCAGGCTGCGCTGGCCGGCCCCACTCTCGCAGCGCTCCGGCACCGGGTCAGGTTCAGAAGGAACGTTCGGCGCCCCGATCAGCGCCGCTGGAGCACCCCCTGGCCCTCCAGGTTGAGGTTGTCGATCCGCACCGCCGTGGCCCGGCCGTCGGTACCCACCGTGAAGGTGACGGCGCTGGGGCCGTAGGCGTTCTCGCCGGCGGGCTGGTAGCGGAAGGTGTCGCCGCTCACCGGGGTGAGGGGGAAGGCGGTGAGGCGGGGCCCCAGCTGCAGCTCGAGCCCGTCCCCGCGGCGCACCACCGCGGCCTGGCCCACGTAGGCGTTGGCGTAGCTGCCGGTGTAGGCGTCGGCGGGGCGGGCCGGCAGGGGCCGGGCCGGGGTGACCACGGCGGGGTAGTCCTGCTGCTCCATGCCCCGGAACAGGGGGCGCAGGGCGGCGAGGTAGTCGCGCTTCACCGCACCGGTGGTGGCCAGGTCGAGGAAGCTGAGGCTGAGGGCCTCCGGCACCCCCAGCGGCTGGCTGTTGGAGAGCACGACGATGCCGAGGGATTCCGCCGGCAGCAGGTAGACGGCCGTGGCGGCGCCGAGATCAAAGGCGCCCGAGTGGCCCAGCTGCACCGTGCCCCGGTCGGTGTAGCTCACGTTCCAGCCCAGCCCATAGAAGCCGGCCCGATCCGTGGCCGGATCGCGGGGCTGCTGGCTGACGATCTGGGGCCGGTGGGTCTCGGCCAGGGCGGCGCCGTCCACCACCGCACGGCCATCGAGGCGGCCGCCGGCCAGCTGCAGCCGCAGCCACTGGCCCAGGTCCCGCACGCTGGAGCTCACGCCGCCGGCCGGGGCCTGGGCATCGGCATCCCGCTGGTAACGGGCCACCCAGCGCCCCCCCTCCGGCACGTGCAGGGAGGCGCGGTTGGCGGCGGCCGCGAAATCGGCGTGGCGGGAGCTGGTGCGGCTCATGCCCAGGGGCCCGTAGAGCCGTTCGCTGGAGAGCTGCTCCCACCGGCGACCGACGGCGTTGGCGGCGGCCACGGCGCCGGCGGTGAAGCCGAAGTTGGTGTAGGCGTAGTCGGCGCGGAAGCGGTTGCCGGTGGGCAGCAGCCGCAGCCGCTCCAGGATCGTGGCCCGATCGAAGCCCAGGTCCTCGAGGTGATCGCCGGCGTGGTCCGGCAGGCCGCTGCGGTGGGACAGCAGGTCGCGGATGGTCACATCAGCGGCGATGGCCGGCGGACTGATGCGGGCCTGGGGGAGGGTGCGCAGCACCGGGTCGTCCCAGCCCACGCGCCCGTCACCCACCAGGCCCGCCACCACCGTGGCGGCGATCGGCTTCGAGAGCGACGCCAACTGGAAGACGGTGTCGGCATCCACCGCGCCGGGTTCGCCCACCCGCCGCACGCCGTAGCCCTTGAGAAACACCACCCGGTCGGCGTGCACCACCACGATCGCCAGCCCCGGGACACCGGTGCTGCGTTGCAGCTCCGTGGCCAGGGCATCGAGCCGGGGCAGGGCCGCCGCCACGCTTTCCGCCGTCACCTGGCGCGGCGGCGGCGGCGGGCCCGATGGCGCCTCGGTGCTGCGGGCAGCTCCCGGGAGCTGGAGCGCCAGACCCAGAACCAGGGCGGCCGCCCCGGGGCGGCGCAGGACGCTTGGGGCCACGGCAACGCCGGCAACTCGGGGAAAGCTAGGCCTGGCCGTGGCGCCTGCCACGGTGCTCAGAAGCCGCCGCCGCCGCCGCCGCCATCGCCGCCGCCGGAGCTGCCCCCGCCGGAGCTGCCGCTGGAGCTGCTGGAGCTGCTCGGCGACGACTGCATGGCGCCGGTGGTGGTGCTGAAGCAGTCCTCGAGGCTGGTGCCGAAATCGGAGGGGTCGAAGCTGTCGCCACTGCCGATGTACCAGCTGGGGGCCGCTTCGAGGATCCCCTGGAACGCGGCTGTCCACTGCCGGGTCAGGCCCGCCACCATCGCGTAGGGCAGGAAGCGCTCGAACAGCTCCGGCGTCAGCACCACCCGCTCCAGCCGCGGCGCCTCCACCCGGCGCAGGAACTCCTGGAAGCCGAGGGTCTGGCGCAGCACCGCCGTGCCGCGGGTGGTGCGGCTGGGCATGATCCAGGCGAACACGCCCACCAGCACCACCGTCAGCGCCAGGGAGCCGAAGGTCAGCCACGGGTGAGCCTCCCCCTGCAGCATCACGATGTCGTGGGGCAGGAGCATCAGAGCCGCCAGCACCGCCGCGCCGGCCAGTCCCAGGCCGCCGAAGAAGGTGAGGGCCCGCACGGTGCCAGGCCAGCGCCGGAAGAACTTCTCCGCCAGCACCGCCTGCTTCACCAGCCGCTCGAAGCCGGGCAGATGCACGTAGTAATGGTCGCGGAGCTGATCGGTGCTGACTGTGTCTCCCGCCGTGCCAAAGGGGAAGAGCGTATCGATCAGGTAGGCCTCATGGGGCAGCAGCGCCCTCCGCTGGTCCGGCTCGCCCAGGAGAGTGAACTCGTAGCGCTTGCCCAGGTTCAGGAACAGCAGCTTCCGCTGGTCCTGTTCGATGCGCAGCTGGCCCTGCACCGCCAGCGCCACCAGGGTGGCCGAAAGGGCGGATCCGCTCACCTGCTCCGCCACCAGGCTGCCCAGCACCGCCGGCGGCAGGCCTTCGGGCGGTTCGTAGGCCACGGGCACCGCGCCGACGGCCGGATCCCGTCCGATGCGCCACCAGAGCGGGCCCAGCACGGCGGCGCTCAGCAGGGGCAGCAGCAGGGCCAGTCGCCCCTGCCACCAGCCGATCAGCTGGGCCATAGCCGAGGGCGGCGGCACCAGCCCCTTGGCGAAGCCCACCGCCAGGGTGAAGCCCTCGCCCGGCTCCAGCCGCCGGGTCGTGGTGCTTGCCACCGTGTCGGCCCCGATCGTCAGGGTGGCGTTCTGGTCCCGGGCGCCGCGGGGCCCGGTGTAGACCGAAGCGTGGAGTCCGGAAACAGCTGGCGGCAGTTGCACCAGGGCCGAGGCCCGCTCGATCGGCACCTCCCAGGCGTTGCCGGTGACGTTCCAGTTGAACTCGTCGTGGTCCGGATAGAAGCGCAGGCCCCGCTTCAGCCGGTAGGTGATCACGGCCGTGCGGCTGGCGTTCTCGGCGCCCGGAATCCAGATCTTCAGTTTCAGGTCGGAGCCGGGGTGGCTGCTCTCGTAGCGGTAGGACCGGCCCTCGGGGTCGGTGACCGCCAGCACCTGCAGCCCAAGGGGTTCGAGTCCGCCGGGCCGCCTGGCCAGCAGGGGGATCTGGCGCACCAGGCCGTTCCAGGAGCCATCGAAGCGGGCCCTGAGGGTTTCGCGCACCTGGACGCTGCCGGTGGGTGCCACCTCGGCCTGCATCTGGAAATCGGTGAGCGTGAGCTGGCGCTCGGTGGCGTTGGGTGCCGCGCCGGCCCCCCAGGGGGCCAGGAGCAGCAGCGTCAGGGCCAGGCCGAGCAGCCCACCCAGCCCCCAGCGCCAGCGGCGCCGCAGCCGCCGGGCGACCGGTGTGCCCTCAGCCATCGAAGCGGACGGCGGGAACCGCCGCTTCGGCCGGGTTCTCCAGTTCAAAGAAGGTGCGTGATCGGAACCCGAAGCTGCCGGCCACCAGGTTGGAGGGGAACTGCACGATCGCCGTGTTGAGATCCCGGACCACGGCGTTGTAATAGCGCCGGGCGCTCTGGAGCGTCTCCTCGATCTGGCTGAGGTTGGCCTGCAGGGTCTGGAAGCTCTCCTCCGCCCGCAGGGCCGGGTAGGCCTCCGCCAGGGCGAACAGCTGGCCGAGCGACGCCCCCAGGGCCTGCTCCGCCTGCTGCTGCTCCCGGGGCCCCCGGGCCGCCACGGCAGCGTTGCGGGCTTCGATCACGGTCCGGAAGCTTTCCTTTTCGTGGCTGGCGTAACCCCGCACCGTCTCCACCAGGTTGGGGATCAGGTCGTGGCGCCGCTTCAGCTGCACGTCGATGTCGGCCCAGGCGTTGTCCGCCAGCACCTGCAGCTGGGCCAGGCGGTTGTAGATCAGGATCAACCCGACGGCGGCGACCGCCACCAGGATCAGCAGCAGCGGCATCGGCCCAGGGATTGGGGTGGGATTCAAGCCTAGGGGCGGGGTCCGAAGGGGCGATCCACGGGACTGCGTTCAGGGCTTGCGGCAGCTCACGTCCTGAGGAAAGCTCATGTCCTGAGGAAATAGATCAGCGCCACCACCACGCCCACCACCACTACGAGGGTGCGCAGGGTGGCGGGCTGGATCCGGGACGCCAGCCGGCCCCCCAGCGCCCCGCCGAGGATGGCGCCGATGGCCATCACCGCCGCAAGAGCCCAGGCCACCTGGCCGGAGAACAGGAAGAAGGCGGCGGCGGTGAGGTTGGTGGCGAAGGCCACCGCCTGCTTGAGCCCGTTGAGGCGGGTGAGGCTGTCCTCGAGCGTGAGGGCCAGCACCGCCAGCACGATCACGCTCAGCCCGCCGCCGAAGAAGCCCCCGTAGATGGCCGCCAGGAACACCGGCGGCACGGCCCAGAGCTCCGAAGGGGGGCCGCCGCGGCGCTCGGAACGGCGCTGCACCCAGCGGCGCACGGGTTCCTGCACCGCCAGCAGCCCCGAGGCGAACAGGATCAGGAACGGCACCAGCTGGGTGAACAGCCGCTCGCCGGTCTGGAGCAGCAGCAGGCCGCCAAGAAGGCCCCCGGCGGCACCGGTGGGCAGCAGCAGCCACAGCCGTCGCCGCTGGCCCTGCAGGTCCCGGCGCTGGGCCACGGTGGCGCCCAGATAGCCGGGTGCCAGGGCCACGGTGTTGGTGATGTTGGCCATCACCGCCGGCAGACCGATGGCCGTGAGGGCGGGAAAGCTGATCAGCGAACCACCACCGGCCAGGGCGTTGATCAGGCCGGCGGCGATCGCCGCCAGGCCCGCCACGGTCGCCTGGATCCCGAAGGGCAGGGGGTCCGTCATCACTGCTGGGAGGGTGGACGGACCCGCGGCCGCTCAGGGCTGGTCGATCCCATAGGGCTCCCCATCCGCCGGCAGGGTCACCCCCAGCCGCTGCCGCCACTCCGCCACCGGCAGCTCCCAGCCCTCCTCCCAGCGGACGGTGGCGAAGGGACGGGCGGTGAAGCCGATCGTGGTGCCATGGCTGATCGACCGGCTGAGGCTTGCGTAGTCGTCGAGCTTGAAGCGGAAGCCGGCGATCTGGGCCGCATGGGTGAGGCTCACGTAGGCGGGGAAGCCGATCTGGGTGGCGGTGATGGCCAGCACGCCGTTCTCCCCCACCGGCGTCGTGCCGAAACCGCTGACCACATGGTGGATGTCGTGGGTGGTGGCGATCCGCTGGGTGAGCCAGCGGCCCTCGGTGTCGACGGGGCGGGGGCGGAAGAATTCGGGGTCGTAGTTGAAGCGGCGGATCAGGGCGGCGTAGGTGCGGCCCAGGCTCCCCTCCGGCAGCGCCTCGAGCCGCTCCAGATCCGGCTGCAGGGGCGGATAGCGCTCGTCCATCATCGCCGCCCCGCCCGGCAGGGCCCGGAAGCGGGCGATGCAGGCGTCCATCTGGGGCGTGTCCAGGAAGCTGTCCACCAGATCGGCGATCCGGGCGAGGTCCCCCTGGCTGCGGCCCACGGCGATCAGGTGGCGCGCCTGGCCCAGGGCCTGCAGGGAGAGCTGGAAGCGATGCATCGGGGGGCTGCGCCTGGGGCGAACCTAGGCCCGCCGTTGCGCCTGGCCGGGGGTCACCAGCTGCGGGCGGAGACCGGCAGCGGCGGTTCCAGATCGAGCGGCTGCTCCTGGAACGGCCAGACACGGGGCAGCACCGGAGCCGCCAGCCCCCGCTCCGCCCGGATCCGGGCCCAGATCCGCGTGAACCAGAAGCGGGCCGCCTGGGTGGAGCGGCCCCGGTAACGGGCCACCAGGCCCCGTTCCAGCCGGCCGCAGGCCATCGCCCCCTCCAGCCCGTGCCGCTCGGCGCGGCAGGCCTCCAGCAGGGGCTCGCCCACCGGCCCGGGGGCGGCCCACACCAGGCTGGCGAACACCGGCTGCCCCCCCAGGCCATGGGGGCTCTCCAGGCTGGCGCCGCCCAGCTCGAGCCGGTCCACCAGCTCCCAGTGCCCCTGCCGCCGGATCTCCAGCAACGAGCGCCAGCGGCCGGATCCGAGCGTTTCGCCATCGGCACTGCGCCCCAGCCGCACCACCTCCGCCCCCAGCCAGCTCGCCCCTTCGGCCAGCTGCACCCGGCAGATCTGCTGGAACAGGCCATCCCGGAAGACCACCAGCTCCTGGGGCAGCCACTCCAGGTCGGCCCCCTCGGCGAGACGGAAGTCGAGGGTCTGAAAGGTCCAGCTGCCGGCGGGGACCCGCCGGGAGCGGCCCACGGTCCCATAGACCTTCTGGGCCGCCACGCTGGTGATCAGGGCGCGGCTGCCGGCTCCCAGCTCGGCGTCGATGGCCAGCTCATCCCCCCCCACCAGGCCGCCGCCGGTGTGCAGCAGGGGCAGTTGACAGCGGCCATCGGCGGCGGCGAAGGCCCGCTGGATCTTCAGCGGCGCCGTCGCTCCGCCCTGGTGCCGGGTGGCACCGTCGGCGCCGCCGGTGGTCTCGAAACGAAGCCGGGCCTGGGCTCTCCAGGGGGCGGGAGCGGTGAGCTGCATGGCGGTGATGGTGGGGCCCCGGGGGCCTGGATTTGGTAGCGCCCGACACAGGGCCGCCGGCCAACGGCTGGCCAGGCTGCAGGAACCACCCTCGCCCGCTGGCCCTCTCGATGCCCGGCCCCACGGTTTCCGATGCCACGGCTCCCGACGCCACCGTGCCCCTGGTGCTGGTGCGGCACCTGCGTCACGGGGAGCTCCCGGGGCCCGATCCTGCGGCGGCGGCGGAACCGCCGCTGCGGTTGCCGCTCCAGGCCGACGAGCGCACGAGCCTGCGGGGCCATCGCCGCAGCGCCTGTGGACGGGACCTGCTGTTGCAGCTGCCCCGCGGCGCCGCCCTGGAGCCCGGTGACCGCCTGGCACCGGAGGCCGGTGGGCCCGTGGTGGTGGTGGAGGCCGCCGCTGAGCCGCTGATGGTGGTGCGGGCCGCCGACCCCCTGGCCCTGCTCCAGGCGGCCTATCACCTGGGCAACCGCCACGTGGCCATGGAACTGCACCACGACGAGCTGCGCCTGGGGGTCGACAACGTGCTCGAGGATCTGCTGCGGCACCGGGGGCTGAGTGTCGAGCGGATGATGGGGCCGTTTCTGCCCGAACCCGGGGCCTACGAGGGCTCCGGTCACGGCCACCACCACGACCACCACCCCGACCATGGCCACCACCATGGCCATCCCCACCCATGAGCCTCGCCCGGCTGCGGCTGTTTCAACTCGTCAGTCCCGCCCTGCCGGTGGGGGCGTTCAGCTATTCCGAAGGCCTGGAGGTGCTGGTGCAGGCGGGGGAGCTGGGCGATGCCGAGGGCGTGGCCCACTGGCTGGAGGCGGAGCTGGACCGGGGGGCCCTGGCGATCGAGGCCGCCAGCCTGACCCAGTTGATGCAGGCGCTCACCCGATGGCGTGAGTTCCCGGAGGGGCCGGCTCGCCAGGAGGTGCTGGAGCTGGACGGCTGGCTGCTGGCCCAGCGGGAGGCGGCCGAGGTGCGGGCCCAGCAGCGCCAGATGGGCCGCTCCCTGCTGCAGCTGCTGACCGACCTGGATCTGCCGCTGCCCGGGGATGGGTCCCGGCGTCTGGCCTGGCCCGGGGCCTGGGCCTGGGCCGGGGTGGCCCTGGCCATCGCGCCCGAGGAGGTGGTCGAGGCCTATCTCTACGGCTGGATCGCCACCCAGCTCAGCGCCGCCGTGCGGCTCGTGCCCCTGGGCCCCACCGAGGCCCAGCGGCTGCAGCTGGCCCTGGCGCCCGCCACCCCGACGCCCCACAGCCCAGAGCCTGTGGTGAGGCTGGCTCCCTCCGGCAGCCCGACCTTCGACGCCTGGCTGCGCAGCTTCTATATCAAGGCCGTGCGCTCTGGCATGCCCGCCGAGCTGCTGGACCGTGAGTTGGCGGGGCTGACGCCCAATGACCGGATTTCGGCCCTGGATTCCCGCCAGCCGGAGTTTTCTCGTCCGGTCAGCGACTATATCCGCGGCGTGGTCAGCGAGGATCTGATCGGCATCGGTCGCCGCCGTCGGGACGCCCTGACGACCCTGCCCCAGATTGAGGCCCGCCATGGGGTCCCCCGGGATGTCCTGGTGGCCATCTGGGGCCTGGAATCAGGCTTTGGCGCCATCCTCGGCGACTTTGACGTGATCCGCGCCATGGCCACCCTGGCGGCCGATGGCCGGCGGCGGGAGTTCGCCGAAGACCAGCTGATGGCCGCCCTGAAGATGATCGGCTCGGGGGAGTTTCCCCGCTCGCGCCTGGTGGGCTCCTGGGCCGGCGCCATGGGCCAGCCGCAGTTCCTGCCCTCCAAGTTCCTCGCCCACGCGGTCGACGATTATGCGCTGGGACCGGACTCGCTTGAGCGCGGCCCCGGGGTGCCCCGCGGACGGATTGAATCGTTCCAGTTCAACACCTCGGCGGTTTTCCCGGAGACCACGCGCGATGGCTGGGTGTACATCCCGGCGCAGTACGATCCGGCCCGGCCGGCCGCGCTGATGGTGTTTCAAGATGGCCATGCCTACGTCGACGAGAAGGGACAGCAACGCGTGCCCATCGTCTTCGACAACCTGATCGCCCGGGGCGAAATGCCAGTCACCGTCGGCGTGTTCATCAACCCCGGACACCGCGGCACCAATGGCCCGCCGGCAGCGGGCTGGGGAAACCGGAGCAATCGCAGCCTGGAGTACGACTCGCTGGGGGATGCCTACGCCCGCTTTCTCACCACCGAACTGCTGCCCTATGTGACCAACCGCTTCCAACTTCACCTGAGTGCCGATCCCCGGCAGCGGGCCATCGCAGGCATGAGCAGCGGCGGCATCTGCGCGTGGACCGTGGCATGGGAACGCCCGCAGGAGTTCGGCAAGGTGCTCAGCCAGATCGGCAGCTTCGTCAACATCCGGGGTGGCGACGTCATCCCGGGGCAGGTTCGCAAGACCGAGCGCAAGCCCATCCGCGTCTTCCTTCAGGACGGA
>QLAH01000832.1_pt1 | contig 11137 bp, 12 predicted proteins | sample 4693081 | NCBI WGS metagenome assembly QLAH01 (sample SAMN09425401, study PRJNA476045) | Lake water metagenome, whole genome shotgun sequencing project.
GAGGCTCGTTTGGCTCGTGACTGTAGAAGTAGACCCTATATGGACCGCTTCTGAGGATTGTCGGCATCCGAAAGCGCCACCATCACATCAACGATACTGACATCGGCCTTCCTGTGCAGCTAACGCTTATTGGATGGTTTCCGAGAACCACGGCCCTCCAGCCCCGGCAGTCCGTGAACCACGTCATTCTTGTCGATCGGGTTCGACATAATGCCAGCAGCCGCAAGAGGTCTAGGCAACCATGGACCATGCTTAGCAGTGGTTCACAGGTCCGTGAACCTCCTGTAGCGCTTACTACAGAAGACCAGCAGGGCTGCGGACGCCCAAGGGGCACGGTTGAGCACATGGGTGTAGATCATCACGGTGCTCACATCCTGATGGCCCAGCAGCTCCTGGATCGTTTGGATGTCCTGCCCACGCTCGGATCCATAGGGTGGCGGCCCTGCGCTCCCGATGCGCCGTCGTGCCAACCGGTCTGCTGAGGGAAAACCCATTTCCAGGCCCATTCCCGCTCGGCATTGGGGTACTTCCTCCCCAACGCATAAGGCATCAGCACCCGGCCCCAGCCTGCCGACAGATCGTCCTGATGAAGCCGGCGCACCATCAGCAGATGGTTCTGCAGCCCAGGGATCAGGGTTTCCGGCAGCAGCGTCCTGCGATCCTTGCCGCCCTTGCCATCCCGCACCGTGAATTCTCGCCGCTCGACATCCAGATCCTTGACCCGAAGCCTCAGCGCCTCCATCAACCGCAGCCCACTCCCGACCAGCACCCCCACCACCAAGCCAGTTTGAGCCTCCAGCCGTTGGCGAACCGCTTTCACCTCCCCCTCGCTCCGCACCACCGGCAACCGTCGCCGCGTCCGCGACCGCACCACTACTCCAGGCCCCGGGCCGATACATGATGCCTACCGCGGACTTGGGCTCACCCCATCCAGCACCGCTCCATCGAAGGTGGCGCTGCCGTCCACGGCTTCGTCAGGCGCTCGGCCAGCACTTTGACCGTCAGCCCTTCGGCCGAATGCTCCAGGCGGCCCGGGCGGTTGACGCCGGATCGCGAGATCGATGCCATCCGATCCGTTCATGCCGAGTTCTGCGGCTCGTACAGATACCGTTGAAAGGTGGCAAACAGACGGCCGATCTCCTCGGGATGGCCGAGATCGGCGACGGCATCGGCGATGGAGTTCGGATAGCGGAGGAGAAGGAGCGGGGCGAGCTTCTCCTGGGCCAGTTCCTGCACGCCGCTGCTCACATAGTGCTGCAGCACGAAATCGAGAAACAGCTGCTGCTTGCTGGTGAAGCGGGAGTGGATGTAGAGGCGGGCCTGCTGAGCGCGTGATTCGCGGGGTATCGGCGGCAGGGCATAGGCCACGTAGGCCAGCACATCGAACAGGTCGCTGTTCTCGGCGGAGATGATCGCCTGCATCTCGGCCAGCTGCTCAGGGCCGAAACCCTTCTCAGCCAGGCCCTGCAGCAGCTTGGCGCGGGTATCGGGCACGCTCCACAGGGCCCGCAGTTCGGCTTCATCGCGCACGAATTCGGGCAGCTGGCCGTAGAGGAGTTCGATGAACTGCTGCGAGCTCATCGGCTTGCCATCGGGATGCCAGAAGCTGGTCTGGAGCATGTGCTGGAGCGAGCGCTCCTTGCCGTCGCCCAGCTTGATCTTCACGCGGGGCCGTGGCGGCGGTGGCTCCGGCCCTGGAGGCGGCGGGTCGTTGATCGTGCCACCGTCGCCGGTGGTCTGGGCGGGGGAACCCGGGTCAATCGGTTCGATCGGTTCGCCGTCCCACTCGGGATCACTGAAGTGGTGGTGAGCCTTCACGAAGTCGAGGATCGTGAAGTAGTCCTTACCGTCGTAGAGGCGGGTGCCACGGCCGATGATCTGCTTGAACTCGATCATGGAGTTCACGGGCCGCAGCAGCACGATGTTGCGCACGTTGCGGGCATCCACGCCGGTGGAGAGCTTCTGGGAGGTGGTGAGGATCGTGGGGATCGTCTTCTCGTTGTCCTGGAAGGCACGCAGCCAGGTGTTGCCCAGTTCGCCGTCGTCGGCGGTGACGCGGTGGCAGTAGTTGGGATCGGTGCTGGCTTTGCGCTGGTTGATCAGGTCGCGGATGGCGAGGGCGTGCTCCTGGGTGGCGCAGAAGACCAGGGTTTTCTGGCGCGGATCGATCTGGTTCATCAGGATCTCCACCCGCTGGCGTTCGCGTTGCTCGATCTCGATGATGCGGTTGAACTCGGCTTCGGTATAACGGCGGCCCTCCTGCACCTCGCCTTCCACCACCGTGTCGTCGGGGGTGTAGACGTAGTCGTCGAGGGTGGTGCTGATCTGCTTGACGCGGAAGGGGGTGAGGAAGCCGTCGTTGATGCCTTCCTTGAGGGAGTAGGTGAACACCGGCTCGCCGAAGTAGGCGTAGGTGTCGGCGTTGCCTTCGCGGCGGGGGGTTGCGGTGAGGCCGAGCTGCACGGCGGGGGCGAAGTACTCGAGGATGCCGCGCCAGGTGGATTCGTTGTTGGCGCCGCCGCGGTGGCATTCATCGATCACGATGAAATCGAAGAAATCGGGCGGGTACTGGCCGAACCAGGGGGAGGGCCTGCCTTCTGGCCCCTGGCCGCTCATGAAGGTCTGGAAGATGGTGAGGAACACGCTGGCGTTGGTGGGCACGCGGCCCCTTTTGCGCAGGGCGTCGGGTTCGAGGCGGGCGAGGGCGTTGTCTTCGAAGGCGGCGAAACCGGTGAAGTCGTTGAAGGCCTGATCGGCGAGGTTGTTGCGATCGGCGAGGAACAGGATGCGCGGCCGGCGCGTGGGTTGGCCGGAGAGGTTCCAGCGGGCCTGGAACAGCTTCCAGATGATCTGGAAGGCGATGGACGTTTTGCCGGTGCCGGTGGCCAGGGTGAGCAGCACGCGATTGCGACCGGTGGCGATCGCCTCCAGGGCACGCGACACGGCGATGTCCTGGTAGAAGCGGATCTGCCAGCTGCCGCCCTTGTCGGCATAGGGGATGGCGGAGAAACGGTCGCGCCAGGCGTTCTCCTCGGCGAAGGTGCGGGCCCAGAGCTCCTCGGGCGACGGGAAGGCGTCCACCGGACCCTCCTCGCCGCTGCTCATGTCGACGGCGTAGACACCGAGGCCGTTGCTGGCGTAGGTGAAGCGGAGCTGCAGCTTGCCGGCGTAGCCCTTGGCCTGGGCCACGCCTTCGGTGAGCGGGGCGGTGTCGGGCTTGGCCTCGACCACCGCCAGCTGGGTGTTGCGGTAGGTGAGCACGTAGTCGGCGGTGAGCGGCTTGCCGCGGCGGCCACCACCTTCGATGCGTCCGGGAGTGATCGAGAACTCACGCCGGATGCGGCTGCCCTCCACCACGCCCCAGCCGGCGGCGGTGAGCAACGGATCAATCAGCTCGGCGCGGGTTTCGGCCTCGTTCATGGGATCAGGGAGGCCACGTGATCGAGCATCGCTCGGGCGGCTTTGAGATCCCGCTGGGCTATGCGCAGCATGAGTGCTGCATCGCGTTGACGATCAGCAGGCATGGAGCTCTCTGCCGTGGCGATAGGCCTCCACGACAACGTGCTGTCTGTGCTGGAGGCGATCCTGCACTTCCTGGTTTGAATACAGGAGCAGATCGATCGGGATCCGGTGATGGGCCAACTTCCAGCCCAAATCTCCTGTTTCCTCAAAACGCGAGTGCGTGGCCAGCCATTCATCCGGCACGGTGACCAGGAGGTCCAGGTCGGAATCGGGCCGCTCGGTGCCGCGGGCGCGGGAGCCGAACAGGCGCACCTCGGCACCGGGGATGGCCGCCTGGATCTCGGCCGCGATCGTGCGCAGCAGCGGCTCATCCACCACGTAGTGATAGCTGGAGGGGCGGGCCGTGGGTGTCATGGGGGCAGTTTGGCGCGGCTTGCCGGGCTCTGCCTGCTTCAGCTGCGGGCATCCTGCAGCGGGCAGCCATAGGCGGTGAACGCCGCATCGGCACTGAGCAGGGTGAAGGGGCCGTGGATGGCCTGGGCCACCAGCAGACGATCAAACGGATCGCGGTGGTGCAGAGGCAGCTGTTCGAGGGCCAGCAGATGGGGAAGCTCAATCGGGAGGAACGCAAAGCCGGATTGCTCCGCCCAGGGGATGGCCTGGCGAGCCGACAGGGGCATGTCGGCACGGGCCAGGCCGTGCTTGATGGCGATCTCCCAGAGCGACACATGGCTGAACAACACCTCGCTGGCCTGGACGGTGATCAGCTCACGGCTGGCGGGCCCCAGCCTCGGGTCATCGCTGATGGCCCAGAGAAAGGTGTGGGTATCGAGCAGCAGGCGCATCACGCCTGCTCGAACAGGTCGGCGATCAGGGGGTTGGCGGCATCGATGGAGTCGGGCGCCACGAACTGCCCAAGGGCGATGCCCAGCCGGCGGGGCCGTTCTGGGGCCTGCAGGCTGGTGAGCCGTGCCACGGGCCGGCCGTTGCGGGCGATCACCACTTCGGCTTCGGCGCCGGTTTCGATCGCCTCCACCAGCCGCGAGAGGTGGGTCTTGGCTTCGAGCATGTTCACCACACGGCTCGGGCCGCCGGCGCTGGGACGGGACGCCATGGCCGCACAAAGATCAATCAGACCAGACCAGATTAGACCAGCTAGTGCGGCCCAGGGCCTCAGGGCCCCAGCGCCCCCACCGGCACCACGGCGATGCGATCCGCCCGCCGGTAGGCATCGCGGTAGTGGAACACATCGCCCTCCAGCGCCTGGGCCGGCACTCTCTGGTCGCGGATCACGAGCGACTCGATCAGCAACCCCAGCCACTCCAGATCGTTGAGGAGGCGATCGGGGTTGCCGCTCAGGGCCGCCACCGCCAGGGAGGGGTCGCAGAAATGGCGCCGGGGCATGGTCCGCCGCGATCTCCTGAAGGGTCTTGCGGCCGGAAATGGCCTCCATGGCCACACGGGCCTGTTAACTCGGGACTGTGGGTTTTGCGCTTGGTCATGGGTGGTGAACCCTGTATCGGGGTGGAGCCCCGCCACTTAATGACAGTTCCCATGGCAGATACCAATCTTCCAGTTGCACACACATCCGATATCACCACTAAAGGCTGTTTTCACGAGCTCCGCTATGCAGTCATGACAATGGGCATTCGCAACCGCCGCTCCAGCAAGGCAAATACCATATGCTTGTGAACCCAGAATCCTCGAAGAAGCACACTTTGCGACAATCCAGGCACATTCCGCCTGACAATCTGAAGCGGTAAGATCGCTCATTAGGGACTCCTGAAAAAGGGATCCGCCGGTTGGATCCAAATACTGCGAACGAGCGGCGCGTTGTCGGCCCAAACGCTTGGCTATACAGCGGCCAGTGAATCGATCATTTCAAGCTTCCAAATGTTCCTGAGGCTGATCAAGAGGCAGCGAGGCCATTGCCGAGAACAAAACCAAGCAAAAATAGTAGTAAAAAAGAGGCGGAGGAGCCTCCAGATCTTCTCTGCACACATCACCACAAATGCCATCGAGATCGTGTTCTCTGCACCTTTGGGGAGGCGCGCCATAATCAGATCGAGGGAATACTTCCTCTTCCCTGATCCAAAGCATCCTTCCACCTCGTTCCGCCTCCGTTGATCTGCGCTGAGCTGCTGCTTGTGAGCAGCATTGATCTCAGGATCTCTCGGCGGTCTCCCCAATCGCTTACCAGATAGCCGTATATTGTTTCTAGTGCAGAAGTTTCTATTCTTGGTATTGATATAAATGCGATCAGCGCAGATTCGCTCGGGGTAGCAGCCATGCGCTTGCTTGTATATCTTGGCTTGTGAAATCAGGTCTTCTGATTCGTTGTATGGATCCCAGCTGATCCTGTGCAAGAAGGCAAAGCCGTTCCGAACAGAAACACTGATTTTGGCGCCAAACTCAACTGCAGCCCTTGCCTTGCCACGCATCATGGGCCGAATGTGTGACTGAACCAGGTTCACGATGCGGTCGGGCATGCTGCGGGTTTTGAAATACAACAGGATGCTTTGCTGGCGGTGCAGCTCACTGATCACAAGGAGCTTCCGCCACCAATGAGTCTTCAAGCCAGAAAGCACTGCACCAGAGGCGATCAGGGCATCGATGGCATCAAGATTCCTCTGCAGGTAGTCAAGCTGGCGTCGTATCGTGGCTTTTATGTTGCGACGACGCGGCTTTTTCTGTTTGGCAACTCTGAGGAAATTGGCACGTGCCTTGCCGCGGTCATATCGTGGTCGGTGTTTGCGTAGATCTGAACTCTGCTCGCAGAGATCGTCGATGATCCGTTCTGTTGATTCTCTGGCCTCGTTGAGCAACTTCAGATCAGTTGGGTAGGTGATGTCGGCTGGTGTGCAGGAGGCGTCAATGCTCAGTGTTCCCCAATTCTTCCCTTCTGGCCAATCGGCCGGCTTCACAAAGTCATCGATTGAGAGCTGGCTGCCAGCACTGGCGTCTGGATCGTCAGGATCGTCGTCATCTTGTCGTGCTGCCACAGCCTCCATCACCATGGCCTTGCCCCGTTCAGCAATGAGTTCATTGATCCGGCTGAGCTCCTCTTCCGAGAATCGCTTGCGAAAATGAGCCATCATTGATGGGTCGAATGGCGCTTTGTGGAATAGCCGGCAAAGCCAAGGAAAAACTGCATGTAAGCATTTTCTCGAATCTGCTCTACGGTCTCTTCGTCGGTCAGGCCCAGCCTTTGCTTGATGAACAACGCACCAAACGCCAGCCGTACCGGCTTAGCAGGGGCGCCAGTCGTAGGGTTGAATTGAGGGGCATATGTTTCTTCCAGCTCTTCCCAAGGCATCAAGGACGAGAAGATCACCCAGCGGTTGTCCGAGTCCAACGTGCCACCGAAAGGCACATGGAAATCCTCGATTGAAAGCTGCCCGTTATGGTGTTTCCGGTACATCTGCAGCGCTCAGCAGTTGTAGCAATCGTCGATTGCCCTGATCTAGGTCAGTTTATCGGGTCTCTATCGCTGAAACAAGCTGCGCTGCAGTGGGTTTGCCTTTTTCAGGAGGCCCTCATTAGCGCTTCTCAAATTTTGAACGAACCTACACTTCTCACGATTGGGCGGGCTTGAGTTGGAAGTTTCATGATTGTTTCTCCTTGTTTAAACCGCTTTAGGCTGAACTTTGTTTACGCCTCAGACCAGGAACGCATCGGACCAATTGTAACGGGAATCACGTCGCTGACATCGATAGTAAATCTTTTGACTGTCCTTGAACGCTGAAGATTATCTGGGTCAAAGAACCGCAACTTTACATCGTAGCATTCAGAATCAATGCGACAGATGGGACTCTTGACCACATCAATCGTTTCAATTACTAGATCGCTCAAGGTTGCCTGAGAAATTGCTACTGAGATTTGGAAAGCATTGGTTGCCGCATAGTTGAGAGCGCGCTCCTGTGGCGTTACGCCAAGGTTGCGATAGTCATAATAAATCCGATCTAGAACTTCTCTAATTCGATTTTTTAACCCTTCCTGACTTTCTGCTGGTGAACTCGGCTCTATCACCGCGTTCAATAAAGCATTAACAGACCAACTATACATACCTCGCACTTCCGGAATGATAGCCGGGATAACTTCACCTGACATCAGTCTTACGCTACCTCCGATATACCCCGGCATTGAAACCCTTTCTACATCCTCGCAGCCAAGAAACTCGCGAAGCCTGTCATATACTACCCCTGCAAATGGACCCGTAGGAGTGATCGCATAAATAGGTGTAGCATCAAGATTAAGCGTCCAAATGATTGATTGAGCATCCCAAGGATGAGGATCGTTTCTAAAAGGACTACCCGCTATATCTTCGCCCGAAAAATAGTAGAGCAGCTCTTGCTGAAGGGGTGGCCTGTTCAAATTCATAGCCTGTTGAATCGAATCTCGGCGAGCTTGAGTACCGAAGTCGTAGCCCAAGTCTCCTAAAGCATAAACTAGTTGCATCGATCCGCCTCCGCCACAGCCACAGTCCCCAGCAGCTCCAGAAGGATTGACAGACGGAGTTTTTGCGTTGCCAGGAGTAACCATCATCGGGGTTGCTCCTCTTGACCTAGCTGTGGACATTGATGTCTTAACCTCCGCAGCCTGTACGGCAGTTCCTGAGGGCAGGGGAACAGGTTGTTCTAAACAGTGGTCGATCGCCTCACTCAGTTGCGGTTGTTCAATCGCGTTGTCAGCTTCACTCGCTTGAAGCATGTCTTCCTCTGGTTTCTCGGTTGACATTGGTTTGATTTCTCCTTTTGTAATTAGGGCGTATGCCCCAGTAATATTAAGAGTTCCAACTAGACAGCGACGGCTGTCTAAACCCTTTGCTTGGTTGCAAGGCAACGCACTTTGGAGGATGGCATCACGGATAGCATGGGAATTGAGCTTTTCCCCTCGTTGCCATTGAATACTTAGCAACAGAGCCACAATACCCGACACGATGGGAGTCGCAAAGCTAGTGCCTGTTTTAGCCGCAGTCTCACCACCAGGGATAGTACCCAAGATGTTTTCACCGAGAGCGAGAATGCCTTGGTTTTGGTAAGCCTCGCCCCAATTACTAAACCCAATGGGATTTCCTTGGTCATTCATTGCCCCCACCGCCAGTACCGACTCAAGGGCAGCCGGAACATGGAGGCATTCGCAGCCATCATTGCCCGCAGCCGCCACAATGAGAACATTGTTTTCCTGGCACAAACGGACGGCATTTTCCAGTAATTGGTCAGGTTCAGCCGATGTAGCCAGCTGACCGCCACTAATGTTGATGACATTGGCTCCTTGCTCAACTGCTTGGGTAATCGCCCGTGCGAGGTCAACCTGGGAACAGGGGGCAAGCCCTCCTTCTCTCCCATCAGTAAACACAGGTATGATTAAACCCCGACAATTGGGTGCAATACCATGAACAGGGCTGTCGTGTTGACCAAAGATGACGCTGGTAACGTGAGTTCCGTGCTGGGATGCAGAACCGCGATCGGCGACACCCGAAACCAAGGTTGAAAACCGAGTCAGATTCGCTCCATTAAAGAAGGGATGAGACTGGTCAACAGGTCCGTCAAGTACGGCAACGCACACGCTTGGCTCACCAAGAGATTCTCTCCACAGAGCCTCTAACTGCTGCTCAAATATTGTCAAGTATTCCATAACACTAACCGAGGGAAAGCTGGATTATCCAGGGACTCCATAATGGTCATTGATTTAGCTGAATGCGAACTGGGTATCCGTCCGGATTAGTGCGGGGTTCGGAACCCGCCCCTGGAGCAGCATTGAAAGCACTTTTCCCGGAAACAATATTGAGGTCTGTAAATTTTAAGCCTTTACAATGACCTATTTCTTTCTGAAAGTAAGAAAATGCTTGATCATCTGTGCGTGAAAAATCAATTCCATACTTCGTACGAAGCTGTAGACACTTTTCCAGTAAAGATAGCTCTTGTTCTTTCCGATCGACAATTTCTAGTCCTTTGCATTTTGCGGCTCTTGGAAATTCTGATAAATCAGATTTCGCCAGATCTATCCCTTCTATAATACCCCTGCAAAAACCTGCAACTTCCTGTTCACGTTGAAGGGCCTTGCGTTCAGCATAGCTTGCAGCAGCCTCCCGACAAGCCCTTAATGCTGTATCGCCAAATATGCCTAGAGGCATAGAGATACCAGTTGCTACGCCATAATTTCCGTATCCTGAGTTGGAAAATGCACGGCCCTGCCCAGGATCACTAATGGCACGGCCATTGTAGGAGCCGGATCCCCAATTATCAGCATTGCGTGCAAACCCGAAAAGATTGAATGTGGTAGTGGGACATTCAGTTGTGGTTTCAAACCTTACATTTGCTGGGCTCGGTGCCACTGGGCCATTGAAGCCTCCTGCTCCATCTGCACCGTAGACAACGGGCTGGGCAAAAGATCGTGCAGGAAGCAGCAAGGTGCTGAGGATAACAACCTTGGAGAATGCAATTAAATTCAGGAGAGGTGGCTTCTTCATGGAAGGAGGCGGTGAAAAATCAGGGTGACAACCCAGTAGTTAAATCCTTAGGGCTATATACTAGTGACCAAAAACGGACCGAGTAGACGGGAAGCAAGCAATCTAAGCACATAAAAATGGGTTTAGATTCTAAACCATTAAAATTGCTGAATCCACTAAGTCATGATATAACAAGTACATCGCAGATCTTAGAATGAATAGCACGCATCAATGCACAATTGTCTTTCGCGGCCTTGGCGCGTGTTACTTACGCAGGTTTCGATGCATTTTTCGATATAACTTTCGCTTGGTCGCAAGCCTAGATGTGTCATATTGCCTTGGGAGGAATGATTGCTGATAAACGTCCCTCGATGGTCTCTAGTGACGGGCTTAGCGTGGTTCGGGAGTTTCATGTTAGAGAAAATAACAAGAATAATATAGGCCACATTCATTGCGGCCGTCGGGCTATGGTTTCAAAAGTTTATAGTTTGAGACTGGTAGTTTTGGATACAAAGCTCTATGCGTATGTATGGTTCCGAGCGAGCGACTCTCTCGCGCCCCCTCTGCGATAATGGGACAACTGCAGCAGATCTGATGCGAGGACAACAGGGGCGCACAGCGGCTCCTTGTTCTCCTAAGTCTCGATTGAGGAGCGGATCCCGAGCAGCCATCCGCACAGGCGGATTCGCAAGCTGGCGGATCAGGCCCTCGATCGACTCAGCCCCACCATCTGCACGCTGTACACCTCAGAAGGACGCCCATCGGTTCCACTGGAGCAACTGCTGCTGGCCTCGCTGCGGCAGGCGTTCTATGGGATCCGCTCCGAGAGGCTGCTGCTGGAGCAGCTCCACTACAACCTGCTGTTCCGCTGGTTCGTGGGCTTGAGCCCCGACGATGCGATCTGGCAACCGACAACATTCACCAAGAACCGTGATCGTCTCCTCAATGACGACGTCATGGGGCTGTTTCTGGAGAAGCTGATGGGAGATGCCGAGGTCAAACCGCTGCTCAGTTGACGTGGACCCCGGAAACCGGTCCGGACTGAATGAGAGTCCTCAGCCGGCCAGACTGGGCCGCGGACTCGACCATGAAACGCACTAGGAGCCTGTTGCGCAAAGATCCGCGTCCGCTTCTCCACAGACGCCCCTGAATCTGCCCAGATCCCTGTGACAGCAATGGATTCAGGCGAGAGAATGGGGCATGCAAAAGCCCAAGTCCTTCCGT
>QLAH01000833.1_pt1 | contig 11132 bp, 10 predicted proteins | sample 4693081 | NCBI WGS metagenome assembly QLAH01 (sample SAMN09425401, study PRJNA476045) | Lake water metagenome, whole genome shotgun sequencing project.
CGGGCCGAGCCGGACGGAAACGCGGCAAGCAGGTTGATTCAGGTCAAGGCGAAACGGGCAGGACCGGCAGACTGTGAGTTCACCTTCAGGAGACGAGACTTGCCGACCTTCGTCCAGATCTAACCAGCCTCCAGCCGGGATGGAGGCTGGTGCTGTTCTCCGCTCTGCTTGCCGCGCTTGTCATGGTGACAGCCGCGGGGAGAGGGCAGGAGGCAGCCGTAACGGACCCCTCCGCTGTTCACCGCCAACTGGGCGCCGGAGGTAGCCTTGATCCGCGTCAAAGGATGCCGGTCCAGATCGGCTTAGTCTGAAGGGAAGGGGATGGGGATGCGTGTGGTAGTTATCGATATTCGCCCGGGATCAAGCTTGGCAGTGAGTGCTAAGGCAATTGCAGTATGCTGGGCACTGCTAGCGACATTTGCCTGGGGGACAAACGCCGCCAATGCCGTCGAGGCGACCAGCGGCGACCCGTCCGACCTGCCTATGACCGAGTTTGCCGCCCAGCTGTTCACGCCGGAGTTCTGTGATGGCCCGGTGCGCAAGAGCATCGGCATCTGGACCTTTGATCCTGAACAGATTCCTGTTTCGGTTAGCGTTGCTGACCGCATCTATGCTTCGGCCCTGAATTCGCTGATTGCCCACAAACCGGCCTGTGTTGATATGCTTGACGGGTCGGCGATCCGCGAGATCGCCGAGTACCTCAAGCGCACCGGTGCGTTTCGTGAGGCCGGCGAGAACCCGTTGCTGGCCCTGGAGAAGGCGAACCGCGAGGTTTCGGTGCTGATCCGTGGGCAGGTCTTTTCGCTGGACGGCGCCGTGTTTGTCTCGTTCCGGGCGCTGGAACGCGAACGCGGCGCAGTGCTTGCCCAGTCGACGCCCTGGCAACTACCGGAGGGCTACATCCGTTCTGCCGCCGACGATACGGCACTCAGCCTTGATGTGGCGCTGCAGCGCGCTGCCAACCAACTCGTTGCCAAAGCCGCGGCGATGCAGGTGCTCATTCCGCTGGGCATCTACTATCAGGACACAGGCGCGCAACCGCCGCTCGCGCGTTACGTCTTCGACGGCCTGCTTGGCGCCATCGAGAATGAGACGACAAGCTTGCTGACGGGTTCCCGGCTCAAGATCGTGTCGCCCGAACTTCGGTTAGCGGCCAAGAGCGGGACAATCACCACCGTCGACGATTTCGACCCCCTGGCCTCCGTGGGAGGCATAATCGGGGAAAGTGTCTTCGAGCTCACAGGCCGCTACTGGCCGGTCGGCGATGCGATCGACCTCAAGCTCACTCTGCGCTCGCAGACCGCACTGATGGTGTCGTGGCAGGGCCGCGTTCGGCTCGCTGGTCTTCCGGATCTCGTGGCCACGCCCGCAAACAATGTGGTGAGCGCGGAGGGGGAGAGCGCGTTTCTGTTGCAGATAACCAGCCCGCGTGGCGCTGCCCCCTACTACCAGCCGGGCGAGGCCCTCACCGTGTTCCTGCGCAGCGATCGCGAAGCTTGGCTTTCCTGCTTCTATGTTGACGCGGCCGGCACCGTGATGATGGTGCTTCCCAACCCCTTCCAGGCCGATCGCAGCGCGGGTAGTCGCGTTGCGCCGGGAGTACTTCGGGCATTGCCCGATGCGCGCCAGGACCCGTTCGAATTCCGGTTCACTGCCAACACTTTCGGCGAGGAGGCCTTGCGGTGCTTCGCCACCACCGGCGACCCGGCACCACACCTGCCTGAGCCGCTGAAAAGCGGCGGCTTCACCCCGCTGACCGCCGACCTCGCCCGCAGGCTCGGAGCAGTATTCCGCAGCCTGCCCGACATGCTCGTCGCAGAGGCGGTGCTCATCGTCACGGTCGGTCCGGACGAGCCGCCGGAGCAATTGGATAATGGAGGACCCGGATCATGAAACTCACAGAGCGAATCACGACCGCCATCGGCGTATGCCTTCTGGTCCTTGGCACGTTTGGCGCGCCGCCAGCGGCGGCTCAGGGCGAAGACATCGCACAGGAAGTCAAACGCCTAATGACCAACCTGACGCCGCGGCACGAACTGAACATGCCGACGACAATCATCGTCCAGAGGCCGGTCGAAATCGAAATCGATACCGGAACGGTGATCGTTGACTACGGCTACACCCTCGATATCGAGGTGCAGTTCGAGTTCGACAGTGCGCGGCTTACGCGGGGGACGCGCCGGAGCCTCACGGCGCTGGGTGAAGCGCTCGAGTCGGGCGACTTGGTCGACTACGACTACCTCATCGCCGGCCACACCGACGCCAAGGGTTCGGCGGCATACAACCGTGCCCTGTCCTATGATCGGGCGCGGGCAGTGCGTGACTTCCTGATTGAGAACTTCGCCATCAATCCGCGCCGGCTGCACCTCATCGGCTGGGGCGAGAGCCGGCTGAAGACGCCGCGCCATCCGCTTGCGGCAGAGAACCGCCGGGTCGAGGTTACCCTGATCCTCCCACTAGGCACCGATCTGCGCCCATCGCGGCACGACGACTCCAACCTCACGATCCGGATCGTGCCGGCCCCCGGCAACGCCATGCCCGAGGGGCTCGACGAGCCCGCCAAGGCAGGAGACCAGACCTTGGACGACCTCACCGGGCTGCCGCCCTGCCCGGTGGGCCGCCTGGGCGACCCGCGCAACCCCAACGCGGACCTTGACGATTTCCGCCTGAGGCCAGGCATCGACTGCATGCCGGCTGAGGGCTCCAAAGTCCGCATCACGCTGGACGGCGACGTGATCATCGAGTGAACAGGCCGGGCATACCACCCCGGTAACGCAACTGGCGGACGTACCGCCTAATTCCTGAGGAGAAACCGCATGTCAAAACTTAAGCTGTCTGCGCTGCTCCTGGCCTTCGCGCTTTTCCTGCTTCCGGGACTTGCAGCGACGGCGCAGGCCGGTGAACAACCCAATGTCCTGGTGATGGGTGAGGATGATGATCCGGACACCGTGCCACGCAGCCATCGCGTCTTCGACCGCGTTATCCAGTCGCTACAGACCGAATTGGGCCAACTCGGCTTCCAAGTCTATGACGAGACGGCCGTCTCGCTCGATGTGACCCGGCAAGGTCGCATCCGTCGCACCGACGCGGAGCTCATCACCATTGCCAAGCGTATCCAGACGCCTCCGATCGACGTTGTGGCGGTGTTCTCGATCTACGTGAACGTTCAGCAGAACATCAACGCCGACATCTGGGACCTAGGCATTCGCATTCCCGGCCGGTTGCTGCACGTCCCGACCGGCCGCGCGCTCGATTCCTTTGAAGTAGACTATCCGGTGGGGACTCTGCCGCCGGTTCCCCCAAACTGCCTCAATGCGGCTCGCGTCGATCAGGATTGCCTGTTTGAGTTTGTCGGCGGTCAAGCCAAGCGCATCGCTCAGGACCTCGGCATAATCCTGGCGCAGCAGCTCGACTTCATCTCGCCGGCCGCCAACGACGTTGGCGGTGGCACTCTCGTGATCACGGAGCCCGGCGGAAGCGTCACCGTGGGCGGCGGCAACCTGAGCGGGCCGGCCTGCACCGGCATGACCACGGCCTATGTCATCTCGCTGCGTGGCTTCGATCCGACCGAGGTCAGCATGATTGAAGAGTACCTCGTGGCCTTCAGCGGCTACGATCACCATCGTCCGCTCCGGGCGATGGGAAGCGTTACCGAATACTGGTACGAGACCTGCTCCGACGTCGCCCGGCTCAACCGCAACCTTCGGCTCATGCTCGACCAGATGGGGATCCAGGGGCGGCTCGCGATGACTGGCAACCGCTTCGAGGTCGACAAGATCGCAGCTCCAGCGAACCGCTAGCGCCCAATCCGCCCCCGGCGCCGCCTGCGCCGGGGGTATCCATGTGCTCTGCTCGGAGGAATTGATGGTCGGTGGGACAAGGTCAGGGGGTCGCGGGCACTCAGTCGGTCAATGGCTCCGGGCCGCCCTGATGGCAGCTGCGCTGCTCATCCTCGCCGCCAGTTGGCCCGCACACGCCGACTATGTCAGCGGCCTCAATCCGAAGGGCGACAACTACCTCTCACTTCGCTCCGGCCCTGGAACGGGCTACCGGGAAATCCTCCGCATGGGCCCCGACACAGTCGTGACGGTCCTCGAGTACAGAGGGGACTGGCGGCACATCGAGCTCGACGACGGTACCGTGGGCTGGGCTTTCGGGCGATACATTAAGGGGGGCTTTCCGCCCGGCTACGAGTCGGAACCGCAGGTGGAGCCGGAGACGGAACCGCAGTTCGTGCCGAAGCTGCGATTTGGCAAACGCTGGGGAAGCTGGCAGGGCGAGGCCGGAGTTGCGATCGAGTACCCCTCCGATCTGTTCACTCCGGGAGAGAGTGTGGCGGACGGGAGCGGCGCGGCCACCGTGACTTTCACCACCAAATCCTCAGTCGACGCCACGCTGGTGATCGGCACGGCCCCGAACGAGAGCCGGTACGACGTAATCGATCTGCGCAACGAATTGGTTCTTTCCGACGAAACCGTCACCGAAGAGCGCCCCTTGGCCAACGGCTATGTCGTCGCGGGAAGCAAGCATGGCGGCCTGTTCTACAAGAAGGCGCTGCTGTCGCCTGACGGCTCCGCCATCACCCTCGTGGAGATTACCTATCCGAAGAGCCTGCAGGACAGCTTCGACCCCATAATCGGGCGCGTCGCCGCCACGCTTGTCGCTGCCAAGAGCCCACCCGCCACGGTGTCGGCAGGAAATGGCGAAATCACCACCCCAGTTGGTACCACAGAGGCCGATCTAGAGCGGCTGCGTCTGCAGGCCGAGATCGAGCGGCTGCGGCTCGAGAAGCTGCAACTCGAACAACAGCAGCAGGCGGACGGTACGAACGCCGAACCCAGCACGCCGGGCGGCAAGGCCACTGAGCCAGAGGGCCGCCGCGTCGCCCTGGTGATCGGCAATTCCGGCTACTCCGCGGTTACCCCGCTGACGACACCGGCGAACGACGCCCGAGCGCTAGGCGAACGCCTGGCAAGTCTGGGCTACGAGGTCCTGCTGGGTATCGACAAGAACCGCCGGGAGATGGCGGACCTGTTGGCTGAGTTCTACGCAAAGGCGCCGGGCGCCGGCGTTGCGCTGTTCTACTTCTCCGGTCATGGCATGCAGATCGAGGGCCGCAACTACCTGCTCCCGACCGACGCAGTGTTCGCTAACCAAGCCTCCTTCCTCGATGTCGACGCCCAAGCGTTCGACCTGCAGAAGTTCATCGCGGTCTCGTCGACCGCACGGATAAGTGTCGTGTTCGTTGACGCCTGTCGCGACAATCCGATCCTCGAAAAGAGCGTAGCCTCGTCACTGCTCAAGGGCACCAGCGCGACAAAGGGCCTAGCCGTTGTCCAGCGCGAGGCCCTGGAAACGGGTCAGTTCGTCGGTTTTGCCGCCGAACCGGGTAAGACCGCCGAGACTGGAACCGGTGAGATCAGTGTCTATACCCAGGCACTGCTGAAGCAGTTGAAGGAGCCAGGGCTCGACATTTCCATCATGCACCGGCGTATCCGCACGGACGTCGAGGCGGCAACGAACGGGCGGCAGAGCCCACGCTACGTCGACGATCTCGCCGACGCCTTTTCCCTAAATCCAGCGCAGTGAGGTAACTGATGCGGGCAATGCTCCGTTCACTGTTCTTGTTGGCCTGGCTCACTGCCGCGGCGACCCTGCCGGCGGCTGCGGCCAATTTCGGGCTTACGGGGGGCGAGGATGAACTCGAGCAGGCCAGCCCCGCGGACCTGCTTAAACAGGGCGACGATTCGGGGTTCAAGATCGTTCCCCGGGGAAACGACAGTGATACCCGTTTCCAGCCCATCCAGGGAAACGATGGGATGGTGCCTGCCGCAGCGGTGAAGGGGGTTGAGCTCACCTATGATGGCCATGCTGCCGCCGACGAACGCCGGGCACGGGTGAGCTTCTCAATCGCGCCCGACGGCCGCGTCAGCGGCACCATCAGCATCCAGAGCGTATGCGAGCAGAACATCCATCTCGGCGGCGCGGACCTGACCTTCAGCGCACAACTGTCCGGCACCTGGGAGAGCAGCGACGGGTCAATCGACGGGACGTGGAGCGGCATCGAGCACTTCTGCGGCACCGATGTGCCCAACTCGGGGACACTCAAGTTCTTCCGCAAGGTAGAGGCCGGAGCCAACCCGGTACTGCACCTGCGCATCACCGGCAAGAACGGACGCTACGGCTGGAACTTCCTGCCCACCGACCGCGCCTATGTTACAGCCACCGGCACTGCCCCATCCGATGAGGCAGAAGGGCAGGCCACCAAGCCGGAACAACCACCTGTCGAGGGCGAGCCACCTCCGGAGGACCTCAACCCTGAACGCGTCTCCGGCATCGTCATCCTCCCGCCGGAGATTCCTGTCGGCGTGGGCGCCCGGGCCGAACTGCCGCAGGTCTACGCGATACTGGGCGACACGGCCGGCAAGGTACCGGTGCCGTTCGAGGCGATCACCTGGAGCACCGAGCGTGGCCTCTCGGTCGATGGCGGGGAGTTCGAGGTATCCTCGAATTCGAAGGATGGCGACAAGCTGCGCTTCAGCGTGAAGGTCGCCCTGTCGCTCACCAAGGTTTTTGCTGCCAACGGTGTGGTGCTTGTCAGCAGTGCGCGGCTGGGCAGCATCGCTGGTGCCGTCTCCTTCCACTATGGTTCGCCGCTGTATCGAGGCGATCCGCGCCGGCCGTTCAGGGCTGAGGTCGAACTGCGACCGGCCCGCGGTGGGCCGCCGCTGCGCAGGATGACGACCGGCCCAGACGGCTCATTCAGGTTCGACCGGCTCCCTCAAGGAGGCTACCAGGTCGTCGCCACCACCTTCAGATCCGATCCTTTCCCGACGGGATACAAGCTGAGGGCGATAAATGGCCCCTGGTACGGCCCTACCAACTGGATCCCGGAAGAGAGGTTCGCGTTCAAGCCAGATCCTGAAACGGCCGTATGGGACCATACCTCAGCATGGATCGAAATCGCCGTGGTGGGGCCAGACTTCGATCCGCCCGATGCTGTCACTGGTCGCGTCCTCTATCACGACCAAGGCGTCGCGGGGGTCACCGTCAGGGCGAACCGCGTCGGACCGGAAGGCGGGCAGACTTCGGTGACCAGCGGCAAGGACGGCAGCTACACGCTCGAGATCGATGACCTGGAGCCGGGGACGTATTGGCTGCGCGCCGAAAAATACGTCGTGGCGCGCTGGGCCGGACCCGACGACCTGCTCGACGTCGCCTCCGCGCGTGACCAGCGCTCCGTGCTGTTCACGGTGCCGTTCTTCGGCGTCGACGAGATTTCCATCGACATTGAGGTCCTCACCCGCAACGAAATCTTCGGCGGCGAAAGGACACCGGAACAGCCTGTCGAACTGCCTTAGTCGACGATCGCCAAGGCGCCCACCTCGGCCTGGCGGATGGCTCGCCTCGACATCGACGATGATCGCGTTGTCTGTGTCGATCAGGTAGTTGGTGGCATAGGCGAAGAAGGCGTGGCCCTTGTGGGCACCGGTCCACTGCGCGGCCGGGTCGGACGGCAAGATGAACTTCGGTGTGACCGGGCTCGCTGCGCCGAACGCCGTATCATCGAGCGTAGCCAGATACTCCTGCACAGCCCGTCCGGCGTCTGCATCGGCATGCCACTCCTCCCCCGGCGCCGAGCGCTGCTTGTTGGCGTCGGCAGCGATCAGGTTGGCGTCGACCGCAAAGCCCTCGCCTCCCACCAGGCCTTCGCGCAGGCATCGCTCCACCACTGTCTCGAACAGGTGCTTGAGTACATCACTCTGACGGAAGCGGCCGTGCCTACTGCGCGAGAAGGTCGAGTGGTCCGGCATCCTGCCATCCAGGCCAAGCCGGCAGAACCATCGATAGGCGAGGTTGAGATGGACCTCCTCGCACAGCCGGCGCTCGGAGCGGATGCCCATGCAGTAGCCCACGATGAGCATCCGCATCATCAGCTCCGGATCGATCGAGGGGCGGCTGATGGTGCTGTAGAAGGGCATAAGCTGGGATCGCACGCTCTCGAGGTCGAGGAAGCGGTCTATGCGTCGAAGCAGGTGATCGACAGGAACGTGATCGTCGAGCCGGAACTCGTAGAACAGCTGCGCTGGCTCGACCTGTATCCCCTCATCGTCGCGTCCTCCTGCACCCACGCATAGAACGGAATCACGACGGAGCGGCGCGATCAACCGCCGACTTAATCAACAGGATCCGCCCAATCCCCGCATTCCGGCCCGCCCGGGCGGCATCCGAAGACACTGAATGCCCCAAACCGTCGGCGAGTTTTAGCGCGCGGGGTTTTGGGGTGGCGGGAGAGAAGCCGCGCCCCCCTCCGCCTCAGGGCGCCGCCAGCCTGAAACTGTCCACCGCGGCGCGGATGCGTTTTTCGCCTGTGGCGTCGCCGAGGAAGTAGTAGCCGACCACCGTGAAGGCGCGCTTCTGGCTCACCACATAGGCCGCGACGCTGCGCACGGTGGCGCCGCTGATATCGCCCTGATACCCGCGCACGATTCCTGGCGTCTTGGCGAGACCCACGCCGGGGTGGCTGGCCTCGGGCACCGCGAGGCGGTCCTTCATGAAGAAGATCCTGTCGGCCAGCACTAGTTCCCAAGCATCGGCATATTCCTTCACCGTCGAGGTCTCGTCGAGGTTGACTGAGAAGACAAGCACACCTTCGACCCGGTCGGGATGCTGCATGTCGACGGAATAGGGTTCGACCTGATCGGTCTTGTTCGACCAGATCGATGGCACCGTGATCCAGAAGTCGCGATCCGTGTTGTGTCGCCAGATCAGCGTGTCTTCGCTGCCCGGGCCCGGGTCGATCGGGGCATCCTCCTCCGCGGTCTCTGTATTGCCCGCCTCGTCCGCGCCATCTGTCGCCTCGTCCGCGGGCGGTGTCGACGGGACCTCGATCTTGAGGGTCACTGCGCAGTTCTGGAACACCCGCATGTGGTCGTCGAAAATGTCATCAGGGGCGGAATATGACATCAGCAGGAAAACGTGCGGCGCTGTCACCACCATCTGGACATGGCGGAACGGACGCATCTGGCCCGCCGTGTCCGATGTCGTGTAGCCGGCGATCAGGTAAGGCGCCTGCTGCGCAGCAACCAGGGCGGAGCCCTCGGTCAGGACACGGCCGTCCGGCACCTCAAGCAGTTGCGCCCTCAGCATCTCAAGCTGCGCGGCGGCTGTCTTCTCATCGGTCAACTGCCTATTGATCACCTGGACGATGATGGTCGCGTCCTCGGCGTTTGCGCCGGTGAAGATGCGGTCCAGGTTTTTGGCTTGATCAAAGGACCAGTCCGACGGGAATTCGCAGGAGAACCCGGATACATCCCTTTAGGTCCGGAAGCTAGTTTCCTGGGCCTGGGCCATCTGCGCGGCGGCGATCAGCAGGCACACCGCCGTCATCAGGCGCGTCAGGATGTCTTTGGCTGGAGCAAGCATCTGCTTCGACCCTCGTGTTGCGAATGAGTGACAGTGAGGGGTCGGAGACAACAAGTCATTGACCAGGGTCAATTCATGCGTCCCCGATGAGGCGGGACAGGAAGAACACTGGCAGGGGTGCGCCGGCACTGTTTGGAATTCCGTGTGAGGCGGGCATATAGGAAGCGAAGGAGCTCCTGATATGCCGCGACGTAAAGAACCGAATATCCCTGACGCCATTCTCGACCAATTGCTGGCCGGCGCCGATGCCAAGACGAGCTGAAGAAGGCGCTTGCCGAACGGGCGCTGAACGCCGAGATGGACCACCATCTGGGCGGAGAGGGCGGGGTCGGCAACGGCCGCAACGGCTATGGCCAGAAGACCGTCATCACCGACACCGGCAAGCTCGAACTGGGGTGCCGCGGGACCGGCAGGCGAGCTTTGATCCGCAGCTGATTGCCAAGTACCAGCGCCGGTTTCCCGGCTTCGACGACAAGGTCAGCTCGATGCACGCCTGGGGCATGAGCACCCGCGAGATCGTGGGGCACCTGCGCGAGCTCACCGGACCTGATCAGCGCGGTGACTGATGCCGTGCTCGAGGAGATCGCCGCCTGGCAGGCCCGGCCGCTCGAGGCGAGCTATCCTCTGGTCTTTTTCGATGCCCTGCGGGTCAAGGTCCGCGACGAAGGCCTGGTCCGCAACAAAGCCGTCCACATCGCGCTGGGCGTGCGTGGCGACGGCGCCAAGGAGATCCTGGGCATGTGGCTGGAGCAGAACGAAGGCGCCAAGTTCTGGCTCCGCGTCATGAACGAACTCAAGAACCGCGGCGTCGAGGACATCCTCATCGCCGTCGTCGACGGCCTCAAGGGCTTCCCCGAGGCGATCAATGCCGCGTTCCCGGAGACGACGGTGCAAACCTGCATCGTTCATCTTCTGCGGCAAAGCCTGGACTTCTTGTCCTACAAGGCTCGCAATCCGATCGCGACGGCGCTCAAGGAGATTTTCCGAGCCGTCGATGCCGCAGCTGCCGAGGTGGCGCTCACCGGCTTTGAGCAAACGCCGTGGGGCCAGAAGTACCCTGCGATCGGCCAGAGCTGGCGCCGCGCCTGGAGCGAAGTGATTCCGTTTTGCGCGTTCCCCGCCGACGTCCGCCGCATTCTCTATACGACCAACGCCATCGAGGCTCTGAACTCAAAGCTGCGGCGAGCCGTCCGGGCCAGGGGCCATTTTCCAACCGACGAGGCCGCCATGAAGCTGCTGTTTCTGGTCTTGAACCGGTCCGAAAAGGAGTGGAAAATGCCGCCGCGTGAGTGGGCAATGGCCAAGGCCCAGTTCGCCGTCCTGTTCGGCGAGCGCTTCACCAGGGCCATGGCAGGCTGATGTTCAACCCGCCCGCCTCACACGGAATTCCTGACAGTCCCGAGCCGTGCGACATCCGCAACGCGGCTTACATGCCCCCGCAACGACCCGGATTATCAATCGAGATGAAGCAGGCCTCGATTGCCGAGCACAGGTTCCAGTAGGCCTGGCGTCCTTTGGGTTAGGCCGTGTGGACAAAGAGGATTCCCAAATCAGCAGCTGACTGATTCAAGGCTGTTCTTTTGCGGAGAGCGGCGTTGGTTCGCGGGTTGATGTCGGACGAAGAATGGGCGTTCTTCGAGCCGTTCGTGGTCGAGAAAGGTCCGAGGCGAGGTCGGCGGCCGCGTGACCATCGGTTGGTGCTGGAC
>QLAH01000834.1_pt1 | contig 11130 bp, 10 predicted proteins | sample 4693081 | NCBI WGS metagenome assembly QLAH01 (sample SAMN09425401, study PRJNA476045) | Lake water metagenome, whole genome shotgun sequencing project.
TTATGCAAAAGAATAATAGTCTTAGTCTGGTTTGCGTATACCATAGCTTTCATACCTCCTTTAGGATAGACTAAGTTGCTAGGATTTTCTTGGTCTTGTTCTTTAAATGTAAGCTATACTTTAACTGACTAGTTTCTTCTGTTCTCAACACTAACTTTGTAAACAAGATCACCACATGTCTTGATTTCTCCAGGCCAGTTGATTGTCTCAGAAGGTGCTTCTTACTTATCTTAAGCTTATTAATCAGATGTTTCTTGGAACTGTTCATCTTAGTTATTGTTTTCATTCTGAGGTTAAGTTTAATCATAATCTGCTTCTTCATTTTACTGTACGTTTGCGTGAAGAGTTTAGTTTTCATGTATTTCTCCTTCTTCAATCACTTGGATCTTATAACTTACTTGATTTTAAGGCAACTATTCATTGATGTCACCATTAAGTTCAAAGTCAAGACCTTGATTTATTCCACTATTAGTTCTTTTTACTTAGCCGTCATAGTTTTGTGCTTCCTAATCTTAGAGATAACCAGCATCATTCTCGTCAATGTCGCTTACGTTGATATTATTGTTAACTATTTCCCACTGTTTGCTGTCATCATAGATTATCTTATTCTATTGCACTTAGTTTTCGTTATCAGACTCATTATTGTCCTTATATCGCTACTATTTACTAAAAGTAGAGGACTGGAAGTAGTTGTTTATGCACTATGCTTGCAGCTATTGCTCTGAGTTAACGATACCTTGCCTTCTTAAGGGTACTCTGCTAAAAGTTCTTGGCTTGAATAAGTTAGATGGCATGCTCAAATTTGAATGGCCAGTTGGCTTACTCTCAGTATAGAGGCAAGTTAATTGCGAAACAGTTAGCTCAACACCATCAAAATCAACTTCGATGACCGGTTTTTCTTAAATGCAATCCACAATAATGTAAGGTTAAGGCTTGCACTTGATAACGTTAGCTTCAGTTTCATTTTTGTGACTGATTTGCATAGGCTTCTAATCTTCAGTCACTTTTATCAAGTTTCGAACATTCTCTTCCTCTTCATCCTCAATTCTGATAAGGTCAGGAATATCTTAATCATCATTTGAGACCACAATAACAGATTGATTTTTAGGAATTCCTTCTTTGCGAACTAAGTATTCCTCATATTTCTCATAGAGCGATAGAGCCTTCACTACTATTTCTTCTTTCTGAGATGAATATGAGCCAGCATAACCTTTTCTGGCATCAACTAGTTGCTCATTGAGATATGGCTTAATCCAGTCAGTGTATCTTGCGAAAGCATAAGTGGGCCCAGGAATTTCAGAAAAATATTCAGCGACATTGTCATCGCATGCAATTAGATTAAGAAGAGAGTATAAACAGTTAACGGTGTAAGAATCCATCCTTCCTTTAAAACGCCAAAGAAGATGAAGTAATGCATCATCAACTGAGTCATAGATGAGTGCACTTTTGAATGTGTAGACTTCATCAGTAGCGGCTTACAATACTTTCACACCCACTTTAGTCTTAACTTCTTCATCATTTCTAGCAATTGTGTTTGTGTGAGAAATTAGTGAGCCAAAGCCAAATATCCATTCTAATCTCTTCCTTTGGTTTTAGTCTCTAATGAGAGCGAGTTGAGTAACAACATCAAGATAGTTTTTCACTTTCTCGTAATCATTACGTGAAATTCCATTCAAAAGTATCTTAGATAGGTTCTTTGATAACTATAGATCTTAATAGCAGTAATGAGCTAAAAGCTTTCCTAGCTCGTGGCATTCTATACCTTCACGTAGGGTTTGCTCCAAGAATCCTGAATAAACTATGAACTTCATGGTTCTCTCTGATAGAGGATACTTTTCTTTACTTCCATCACCAAGGGTGTATCCTAGTAAAGTTGAAGGTGGGAAGAAATCAGTCTCATTCCAAAGATGAGCTTCTTGGACCATAGCAGGAGTCATACTATATCTAGCTAGATGGCACACTAGAGCAACTAGAGGTTCAAAGCCTGGATTTATACCATTAGGTCCCATAACAGGTCTTTTTTCATTGCGCTATCTTGCGATGGGGCTTCTATTGCCAAGCATAAAGTCGATGAGTTCTACCACTATTTCAAACTTTGTCAGAAGAAAATCAACCTAGCAAGGGCCTCCAATACCTATGTCATGGATCATTTTGAGATACTACTCGAACTTAGGCCAATTCTTTTGGCATTCTGAAGTCTTTAGTGTAGTTATGAATCTAGTAACTAATTAATCAATAGCATCCTTTAGTTATGTTAAACTCTCAGAATCATTGTTCTCAGCTTCTTAATAAATACTGTAGGCCTTGTTGATAATACTAGACGTGAGCCTTCCAATATAGTATCTTGAAGTTTTATCACCACAGTCAAACATAATGTTAAAGAAATGTTTGCAATCATCATTAAGATAAGCATTTTAAATAAATCCAAGCATTAAGGATTCCTAGCCTCTACTCAAGGAAACATGAGAATCACAGAATTGAATGATACTCAATAAGCTGTTAGTAATGTCACTCATTTATGTGTTATAGTAATAGTATGCTAAGAACTCAAACATAGTCTTATGAGCTATTTCTAAAGTGACTTGCTTTAGTCTTGTGAAATGGGGTATATAGTCCAATTTGTATCTATGTTATCCCAAAAGAACTTTATTCCCAATGTGCTTGAAAATAGCCTTAAGTAAATTGAAAAATGATTCGTGATAGATAAATCTGTCCATGAGGAAGTGGCTATTATCTAAGAGAACCTTATTTTTGATCTTTTCTGGCACAAAGGGCTCTACTTTGCGATAAGGAATGAGAACTTCTTTTTCCTCTTCGATTATCTAAGCTCTAGAATTTGCGGTATCGGCGCATTCCAGAGCTTCATTTTCATCTGCATTTTCAACAATATCTGGTACTGATGCATTATCAACTCTTACTTTCTCAATTATCTTCAAAGGCTTCTTTTTTTATCTATCATAGACAAGCATGTAAGCATTCTACCCATAACTATTCTGAGCTCCACTCGCCGCTAAATAAGCACTCATTTCAACATCTCCACTGTAATTGTTAGATGAAGAAGTGTTGCCTCCGAAAGCTTCAGTTTTTAGATCACTAAATGAGAAAAACTTAACAGTTTCATCATTAAATTCTTTCCATGGGTCTTTTTCAGTTAGAGTCCATTCCATTTTGGCCTCATCTAACTCTTCCTATCCTCTCTTTGTGTTGATTAAAGAATAGTAATGGCCGTGCTCAGCAGTTCCTCTATGGATAATTACACCAACTAACTTATATATGAATTCATCGTCATCCATATCCATCAAATGCTTAATATGATCTTAATCCATTGACTCAACAGGTCTTCCTTCAGCTTTCATAACTTCTTTAAATGAATAGTTTTTCAAGTTCAAAATGTTCGGGAACTCAAATCGACTATTGATCTTATCATTCTAAAAGGTGTCAAAATTAAAAATGATCCTTTCTAAATGGACAATTAGGACATTGGGCGTTTCAGCGATTAGGTTTCTTTTAAACACATCAACTTTTTAATTGCAAGCTTCACACTTGAAATCATTGATTATGAAACCTTCAATCATCTTTGAAAGACTGTCATCCATTCCTTTTCGATCTTTAACGGGAAGACTTAGATTATAAAACTTCTCAAGTATGTTCCTGATGTTTCCACAAGACTAGCAAATCAGTTGAGAGCAAACTTTACCTCCGAATACACTTTCAAGCAAATGCTTTTATGAAGTTGGCTTGAGTTTTTCTTCTAGCCTATCAAAGAATATAGTAAGGAATTCTTGAGCATCTTTTTGAATAGCAGTGTTGGTTGGATTCCCATCAAAGTCTTTAAAAGCAAAGCAAAACTCGATTGGATCAAATGCTTGCTTTTCTGATAGCTCTAAGGATCCATACATCTTTTGCATTTATCTGAGTAAATTATCATCTATCTTTAGTCCTTTATACTCCTTAATATCTTCTGGAGAGTCATCTTCTGCTCTTAAGAGTGAGTATCTGAATTAGGGCACCATAAAGAATTGTTAGAGCATTGAAAGCATGTAGCAGATACATCCTAGATTGACGAGACCAACATAGTTTTGAGTCTTTGAATTGTCTGATGGCACATATTTCCATTTTTGTGGGCGTTTAATTTCCTTTAAAAGAGGCCAAAGATTATCTTCTAAAAAGTCTGCCAGTTCTCTTGGCTCTAAACTCTCAATGACTTTCTAGAAAAGTGAATAGCAGGCAGCTCTAGACTCTTTCGTCTTTGACTTATTTTCTACTTTTGACAATGATATCTGAGGATTATAAAAGAGATGCTCGTAGAAAAGATCATGCAAAATGTTAGTATCTTCAACGACCTAAGCCAATCTGTTTTTATCATCAGTAACGAGATAAGTGAAAAGCTTTTCAATCAAGTTGAAGTAGCCAATTTAAGTTTTATCTTCTAGAACTGAGCCTTTTTTCTCCATTGTCTCATGTCTTTTCATTTTGTAAATAGCTTCTCTTAGTAATTCATAGGCGTCTATCATAGATGGAATAGGGCCCTTAGGATCTTCTTTAGCGAGCCTGATGTATTCATCGATAATTGAGATATACAAATCAAAGTACTGTTTGCACTCTCTTGTTGCATAGTATTAGTCTTCACGAGGATAGTTCTTTTTAATAATATCCAAAATGTAAACTAAAGGACTCTTAGATCTGTATACTTTGACTTTCTAGCATATGCAAGAAATAGCATTTCCAAATTCTTCTCTTATTCTGTGGCTCTTGTAAGTATATATTCCAGTAAGTATTAAATCCTCTGCATTTCTAATTCCATAAGCTCCCGATTTTTCCTCAGTTCTTTTAAAATTGTAGAAGTCTTCTATCAAATAATCACTCTTAATTAAACTTGCAACCCATAGGCTAAGACAACTCTCCATAATCTATACATCTTCAGGTTGAATCTCTTTCTTGCCAAGAAGAAGACATGCAACTTCTAAAACTTCACTTTGCAGGGTTTTAAAGTCAATCTTCTCTAATATAATATCTCCAAGTCCTGTTTCACGCATAATATCTGATAGTAGTTTGAATCTATCAATGTCATTATCTAGTTTTTATTGCTAAGCTGAGCCCTAGGCTTTATCAGTTTCAACCTTATGAGCTAATGAATCAGTTGCTCCTACTCCAAAGAGGGTCTCCTAAGTAATCACCAGCTGATCATCCTTTTCATCATTGAGCATTTTGATTATGTCAATGTTGGGCTTAAATTGCTTGGCAGGAGTCTTGAATTGATCTTCTTTTTCTTTAGGCTCATCATCTTTTTCATTCTATTATTCTTATTCTTATGCTTATTCCTTATCTACTTATTCAGGTTTGGTTTCTTGAACAACAGAACTAGATTTCTTGACAAGATTTAAAACTTCATAGAATGATTAATCATTTGCAGAAAAAGCAGAGAGAATGAAGATTCTAATTATCTTAAGCATGAACTCCAGGAAATTCTTTTCAAATTTTGAAAGAGTATCAACAGGTTTTTGAGATAGCAAGTTCAATGAAGCCTAGAACAAATTCAATATTTCCTAGAAACCTCCTAAAGACAAAAATCTTTATATCCAATCTTTTTTATCTATTTCATTTTGTCTCTATTGACTAAAGATCTCAGTATTTTGGTCCTCTTACAGAAGTGATTCAACTATCTGTAGAGTATAGAGCATCTTGTAAATGCTTGATGAATCAAAGATGGCAGTCCATGAGAAATCTTCTGCTTTATCTAGCTTTATAATTCTATCATATAAAAGAGGGTTAGTTGATATTGTCTTCAGTAAGTTCCATGCCTATGTTGATATCTCATTATCTTGATCTAGCAATGAGAAAATTGATTCAAAAAAGTATGAGTCTTGAGCCATTATGTATCTTGGCATCTGCTCTTTTGAAGTTCTGATTTACATCATATTTTCTAGGCCTCCGTCTAATGGCTATACTCTCAGATCCATTCGATAGTGATGAGCTAATAGATTTGTCCTTACTATATCCTCTTTAAAAATTGTGCAGTCCAAATAAAACTAGAGGAATTCTTCAAGCTACACTTTTCCATCATGATCTCCATCATATTAAGTAAAGAATTCAACTACTCGAGAATCATCTTCCATACACAGGTCATCTTCAGTGCATCCTCGAGTAAAGTCTGCACAAGTAGAAGGAGTCATAACTCTTTTGCCCGGATTTTCTGGATCATCGATAGAATACATATTAAACCATTGTGTGAAGATAAACTTAGCTCTTTCACCTAAAGCATTGCCTGCCTCATTAAGCAAAGGGACTTTGGGTGAAGTGTAGACATTCCTTCTGAAAGCTGTTAGCTGCTCATTAGGCTTGAATCTCATCTCTGCTAAAGTCCTACCATTCTCAATTTCTTTCAGATCAGTACATCCACTATAACGATAGAGCCTTACTGATGCTGGATGGCAAGGAGTATCTTGGTAGAATAAGCCAGAAGATTCATCACTCTGATATATTCTACTCACTCTTTCGCCTATAATCTTTCGAAGTTCCCATACTGTAGTGTTGCTGTGTACACCTATTTCATGCTTAGAAGCAAACTTAGTGCCTGTCTTTAGAGAATTAGTAATCTAAAGGTAAGGTAGATATTCACCTTTAAATAGAGAAGAATGAGACTTGGCATTATTTGTTCCTTCTTTCTCAGAGTTCTTGATCAGTTCTTTCAGTAGCTATATATACTTTTTGATTCTTTTCTCTTCAGGAGGGTAGACTCTTTCAAGCTGTGAAGTTGTAATTGATGAGAATGCTATCATAGGTTTTTCAACTCTTTCATATTCTGGCTTAATTGGTTCTAATCGAGCCTTAATGGTCTCTCTCTGTTAATTGATATTTTCAATGCAAGTCATAATAAAATCCTTCTCAAACTCACCTATCTATGATTCTAGAGCAAAAGTTGGATTTGTGTAAAGTTTAATCAAGAAACTGGTAGCTTTTTCTGTGACACTAATGCTACCTGCTTCTAATACAATATTCCAGATACTATCAATACTGTCTAGTTCCTTAGGTGGTACTAAAACATGGAACTCTACTTCTTCATCAGAGTTTTAATTGTTTTTGTTCTAGTTAAAAGAGTATGACTTGAACTCTTGACCTGTGGTGTTAGAGTAAGATGTAAACTTTGTGGGCTGATTGCTAAAACTTGAATCTTGATTAAGACGAATCAACTTATGGGAAGCTTCATTGACCATAATGAAGAAACTCTGAATGCAGTTGAAACCTTCCACTGTTATAGTCTTAAAAGCCTCTTAATCTGCTCCTATCTTCTATTGGAAGAAGGTTATTAGCTCTGCCATTTCAACAACACTTTTGTCTTGCTACTAGGAATCGCAAACATCCTTAAGCCACCTGTAAAACATATCTGAGTCATGAGTAAACATTGCATGCAGCACCAACTCATCCCACAATTTCGAGAGATGCTCACTTCTCAATTTAATGCTAGACTGTGCTGTTATGTAAGTAAGGAACTCTAGTCTTTCATTTATCTGATCAGAGTGAATGAATTTCTCAGTAAGGACTTTGTCAACTAAGCCTTTCTTGTCAACATTTGGCTCTATTTCTAGCTTTTTACGTATAGCTGAACGCGCTTTGAATATGTAGTGATTAAAGTTTGAGAAAAAGATCTCTAATAGATTGTGCTCAGTGTTGATGTGCTCAATAAAGTCTGATTTGCTTCTGAATATACTGTAGACAGTAGTATTAGTAGTATTCTCTTCCTGTTGCTGAGGTTCAGAACTCATGAAAGTTTCTGGATTTTAATAGTTACTTCTAGTGATAATGTCTCCATTAAATTCTTTGAGAATCTTAGAGAGCATTCTGATAAGTATGTAGCCTTCTTAATTCTAAAAATATTAAGCTCTTAAATATACCGATTCGAGCTGACTAATTATTCTCTTAATAAGAATGAGTTTGTGGTCGTTCTCCCAGTTCTTTATTATGTCTGTAAGTGCAAGAGTTGCATGGTTAATTATTAATTTATCGACAGCCCTAAATCTGATAAGATATTAAAACTTACTCTTATCCGCTCAATGCTAGCTTCCACATGAATTCCACAGCCATTTTTCCATAAACTGATTCAGCAGTACGGCTACGCTTGCCTAATTCATGGACAAGCTCAACTTCCTCAGAAACTACTTTGGTCAATGGTATTGAATCCAAAGCTTAGATTATGAACTCTATATCATTCTATTTAAGCCTTGAAGAAACTTCATTTAAGACCTTGTAAAGCTCTAGTTTGGTAGTTTCATCAACCTTAGTGCAACCCCATACGAACTCTAACTCTTCTCTGGACAAAGCGTTCTAGCTTATCAGCAGTTTTAGCAATTCTTCAGATCTCTAAACTAACTAGAAGTGTCCTCTGTCTTTGGAGAATATCTGCTTAAGCACATTTTATTCTTTTATTTTGCTAATCACAGTAGATACGAACTTCATCTCTTGCTACTTAGCTTACTCATTGTGTGCAGACTCGCCTGTACTTGTGAATGTAGCGAAAGTTGCATTCTTGCAAACTTCTTACAAGATTTTAGTACCATCAATTCTTCTTTCCAAGAAGTTTTGTTGTAAAAATAAACAGCCGATGTCTAAGTAAAACAGTGTCTTATCCTATTCTCTCTGTTTGAATGTTTTTGTTCTTGACTGAAGAGTACCTATTAAACAGTTTATGATGCCATCTATCCTGTCTTTCTTAATGTTCCTGAGAGCTACCTCTGATGCACCAAGGATCTTCTTGCGTACAGCTAGTTCAAGCTATTGTATGTAGTCAGAAATGAAAACTTTATTGAAGATACAAGTACTTTTGGCCAAACAGTCCAGGTAGTAGTACACTGTATCAAGTCCAAGAGCCTCATTATTTTCCATGGATATTCTATCTACAATAGTTTAATAGCCGCCAAGCTCTCCGATTCTGTTCAAGAATTTCACAAGAAGAGCTGATTTGCAACGGCGTCTAATCACAGCAAATGAAGGCATACTTTGATATAGTAGTTAGTCAATTTAGTCATCAATAGTTTCCTCATAGTAACCGCTCTTATGAGCAGAGTCTGCTTCTTCTGGCGATTTTATAAACTATTTGAATTTCTAGACTCTCAAGCTGTATGCTGGCAACCATTCGTCGAATCTCTCAGACCAACCAAAGTATTTTTGTTTCTCATCGTCTTCTTTACTTCCTTCAGGATGGTAGATCCTAAAGCCAACTTTTAAAAACAAGACATCTCTGTCCCCATCTTTTCTAATTTAAGTATCTTATATTGTCGACTAATACCATATCTTAGTTGAGTCGAATCCATCTATAAAATCTCCTGGCTTTAGGTTATCTCTCCAGTTATCATCCTGGGTCTTGGTATCAAACGTGTCTATCTCAGGTGAGAACCAGTAGACTAATCTTTAGGTCAGGTGTCGGATATCATTTTCAAATGCAATTTATAAAACTTCACCATTGATGCTCAAAACTTCTGCCTTAGCCCACATTTTAAGATTGTGCTCCACGTCTACTTTCAGAGCATCTATCTTTGCACCAGGCTAGAGGCTTAACCTCCACTCTTTCTCCTCTTCGCTCATCTTTTCAATCAATGATCGATCACATATAGTGACAGCAGATTCCTCTTGCTGGAAAACATTCTGATGGAGGAAAGTAGAAATGTCGAAAAGATACCTCATTGCATCGGCCATATCAGAGTTGTCTCTTTACATTTCTTTGACAAAGAAGTCGCAGATTTTCATGACTATCTTTTCTATGATGTGCTCGAACTAATTAGACATTAGATTTGAGTTTAAGCTTACCTCTGGCTCAATGTACTTGATTTGCACTAATCTCTTGCAGAGTCCCCCGATGAATTCTTCAAAAAAGAATTGCTTATATTCAGGGTTAGAATAAAGCCTCTCCAAAGGGTCTTCCTCGAAATAGCTGATGAGATCTGAGAACTATTAGATAAGATCTATAGGGACTATTCGATTTTCAAAATAATCCCTTGACTGCTTGAATTTTTCTTTCAAATCTAGCAAAGATATTGGTTAATAGCTGCTACTTGTACTCATTAGATTAATAATTATAATTCAATAAGGCGGCTTTAATGACATAACTTTACGATTAAGACCGTGATAAAGAGATCAAGCTACGCTTGCAAGAGATTATGAATAAATACAACATAAAATAAGTTGAAGTAGCTCGAGAAACAGGTAACTTTACACATGATATTCATTATTTTAGGAATTCACCATTCATCCCTTTCACTTTGGCTTTAAGGTAAAATCAAAGGTCACATGGTAAAAATCTCTGAAACCATAGAGAACTATCTTGAAAATTTCATGTCAAACAAGCCACGTATGAACACCATGCATATCTCAAAGTTGAATCTTCTCAAAACACCGAACAATCGTATAGATGAAGATCTTGATAATAACAATGGCTTTGGCACATTGATTCCTATTAAGCTAGATCTCGAGATTGAACAAAAGAGACTTAAGGAAAATTTCCTCTGGGATAAAAATGAACCCTATCTGACAACTGAGAGCTTCGCCAAGATCCTTGTTGAGGAGCACAACCTACCTGCGACATATGAAACAGAAATAATCAACTCTATGAAGAAGCAAATAAATGCTTTTAGGCCTTATAAACCTGTAGATGGAGAGCTTATTAGAGTTATAAAATTGAATGTGAGGATTGGAAATATCATAGTTAGAGACTAATTTGAGTGGGACATAAATAACCCAAGCAACTCTCCTGAGGTAATATATATCCCTAATTCATATATTGTAGGATTTTGCAGAAAGTCTATGTGCTGATGTAGGCCTAGGTTCCGAATTCATGCTACCCATAGCTCATTAAATGCGTGAACAGATCCTTGAATATTAAAGAGTACTCTTTTACCTTAACCCACTCTTCTATAGACAGCCCATTAAGAAAAGAGAATGCAATTCTACTACAACAAAGGCAACGACTACCAATACGCAACGACAGGTCGACAATACAACGCTCAGGACTCTTTTAAGTACGGTACAGGTGCCTCTGACTTGGGCGATGGTGTGAAAACTATGATTCGTTCTTTGGATTAGTTGCTCCAGCCAGCCCAGCAAAATGTGTCCAAGTTTTTCCAACCTAGTCCCATAGAT
>QLAH01000835.1_pt1 | contig 11110 bp, 10 predicted proteins | sample 4693081 | NCBI WGS metagenome assembly QLAH01 (sample SAMN09425401, study PRJNA476045) | Lake water metagenome, whole genome shotgun sequencing project.
AACCGGCGTGCTGTCCTTCGATGCTGACGGCAACGGGACGATCGATCCCATCAAGCTGGTAAAACTGTCTGCTAGTTTTAACCTCAGCGCGGCAGATCTGGTCGTGGCCTAGTCCTGGCCTCTCGTGGCCTAGAGCAACGCTGTGCTGCTGCCTAACTGCTGCCCAGCTGCTGAATATAAAACGCTGTTCTAGAGGCATGGCTGAGGCTGTGCCTCTTTTGGCTTACAGGCGTTTGGCGCTCTGAAGGGCTGTGTTGATCACGGCAGACCCATCCTGGGTACAACCTGGATCAAAAGCGATTGGCCAAAATCCCTAAAAATGCAAAGATGAAGTTGGGCTAACGATCTGGGCTAGATCCTGGAGCGAGCCGTTAACCGATTTTTTGAGAGCTAGATTTTAACTATGGCAGTCAAGAAAGGCGATTTGGTGCGCGCGATTCGCGAAAAGTTAGAGAATAGTCTGGAAGCCCAGGCCAGCGACAAACGGCTGCCGCCCTATCTGTTTGAGACTAAGGGCGAAGTGTTGGATGCCAAAAATGACTATGTGCTGGTGCAGTTTGGCTATGTGCCGACGCCCAACATTTGGCTACGGGCCGACCAGGTTGAAAAAATCAGCTAGAACCCTATGTATGGTCTGCATAGAGATTCAGGTAGGCATGGTGGTCTATAACCTGATAAGCTAGGCCACAGCTATGCTGCAAAGGATTTGGGCCATCGCCGGGGAATTCTAGCCAAAATCTATTTTCGTATCTCTTGATCATTTCTGATGATTCGTTATGATGAAATGGTAAAGTTAAACACAAGCTTTATTGCGGTCAGTACCCCCTGGCTTGATGTTGTTCCTGGCTGAAATGAAGGAGCAGTTTAATTACATGGATTACATCGAAAAAGCATTGGAAAAGCTGAAAGAGTGGGCGCGCAAGCTTGTTGAGGCGCTGTTAGGTCCAGAAGCTCAGCCAGAGCCAGAACCGATTCCAGTGCCTGTGAGAGAGCCTCAGCGCCGTCGTTAGTTGCTGCCGGTTGTCTGGACGAGATTGCAATTCTAAAGCTTTTGTGTTTAGAGGCGCGATTTTCCTGGATGCATTTAGCCCTGCTGATTTAGGGTTTGGCCCTAGGAAGTCTTGACCTGAGTTGTACTACCTGTGCCTCTTAGGATTCTACTCAAGGAATTTGAATTTTTTTGCGTCTGTAGAGGTTCTGTAGAAGTATAGCGCTACAGCCGAAAATGATTCGTGAAAATTAGATTTTTCCCAGGAGGCGTCGATCGGCGCCTTTTGTTGTATCTAAGCCGATTTGTTCAGAACCGATTTGTTCAGAGCAGTTTATTCGCTGAATTGGGAGGCCAGGGTTGACTTCTTTAGAGTTGGCTTCTTTGAAGTGGAGCATTCTCGTTTTGCACGGACCCAACCTGAATCTGCTGGGGCTGCGAGAGCCAGAGGTCTATGGTTCAACTACGTTGTCTGCCATCAACCAAATGCTGGAGACCGAGGCCGAATTACTGCAAGCCCAAGTTTCTAGCTTTCAGTCCAATCATGAGGGCGCTCTGATTGACGCAATTCAGGCAGCCTATGGCCAGCATCAGGGAATTTTAATTAACCCCGGTGCCTATACCCACACCAGTGTCGCAATCCGCGATGCCATTGCGGGAGTCGGACTGCCGACTGTTGAGGTTCACCTCAGCAACGTCTATAAACGCGAACCATTTCGGCACCATTCCTATATTGCGCCGGTCGCAGTAGGTCAAATCAGCGGCTTTGGGGCCGAGAGCTACCGGCTGGGGCTACGGGCGTTGGTTCACCATCTTCAGCACCTGCAAACCAAGCGCTAGCGGAACTCCACAGCAAGCGGCCCTAAACTCGACTTAAGCCCCTGAGCAGAGGATGTCAAACTTGACCTGTTTCAGCCATGATCGATAAAGCAGGTTATGGGATGTCAACTGATGAACTTAATGGATAAATTGGCAGACCTCAAACGTCTGTTTAGCGAGATGGATCGAGCGCTGGTGGCCTATTCGGGCGGAATTGATAGTACGCTGGTGGCAAAGCTGGCCTACGATGTGCTGGGTGAACGGGCCTTGGCGGTGACTGCCGACTCGCCCTCTCTCCTACCGGAAGATCTGGAAGATGCCCGCATTCAAGCGTCTGAGATTGGCATTACCCATGAGGTTGTCCAGACCCACGAGCTTGACAACCCAAACTACAGCAGTAACCCGGTCAATCGCTGTTATTTTTGCAAAAGCGAACTGCACGATACGCTGCGACCTCTGGCCCTGGAGCGGGGCTACCCCTACGTGGTGGATGGAGTCAATGCCGATGATCTGTCGGACTATCGACCTGGTATTCAGGCGGCCAGAGAGCGGGGAGCCCGGTCGACGCTAGCTGAGGTTGGCATCACCAAACTGGAGGTGCGCGAGCTAGCCAAACTGCTGGGTCTGCCCTGGTGGGATAAGCCTGCCCAGCCCTGCCTCAGCTCTCGGTTTCCCTACGGTGAGGAAATTACGGTGGCCAAACTGCAGCGGGTCGGGCGGGCCGAACGCTACCTGCGCCAGCTCGGCCTGAAAAATCTCCGCGTTCGGTCGGAAGCTGAAACAGCTCGGATTGAACTTCCGGCTGAGCAAATCAAGGACTTTATCTTAGCAGCAGATTTACCTAGCCTTGTCGCGGCTTTTCAGTCCTATGGCTTTGTCTATGTCACACTGGATCTAGAGGGTTATCGCAGCGGCAAGCTCAATCAAGTCTTGCAGCTAACTGCCACGGGTGCCTGAATGGGTGCTTTCTTAGAATTAATCCAGAATTGCCAGAATTGATTAGATGCACAGAATTTATTAGATGCAATAGTTGCCATCGGCAAGTTGCTAGCGTGATGATCGCGGCATAGTCGGATGCAGTAATATGGGTTGTTTGGGCGATATTTGGATAACCTACCCGGATGAGCCAAAGAGCCGTTTCGATTGGTTAATCGACTGGCTCAGTTGTATTGCCTGCCACCCCTGCTGCTTTGTTTTAACCTGACATAACTTCTATTTCCCCCAACTGGAGCTTGCACGTGACTCAAACAAACATGGATTTTTTGGCCCAATCGGATCCAGCCGTGGCTGAAATTTTGCAAAAAGAGCTGCAGCGTCAGCGCGATCACCTGGAGCTGATTGCCAGCGAAAACTTTACTTCGGCAGCTGTGCTGGCGGCCCAGGGCTCGGTGTTGACCAACAAATATGCGGAAGGTCTGCCCAGCAAGCGCTACTATGGCGGCTGCGAGTTTGTTGATCAGGCTGAGCAACTCGCAATTGACCGGGCCAAGCAGCTATTTGGCGCGGCCCATGCCAACGTTCAGCCCCATGCGGGCGCGCAGGCCAATATGGCGGTGTTTTTGACGCTGCTGGAACCGGGCGACACGATTATGGGCATGGATCTGTCCCACGGCGGCCACCTGACCCACGGTTCGCCTGTGAATGTTTCGGGCAAATGGTTTAAGGCCCAGCATTACGGGGTGAACCAAACCACCGAACAGCTCGACTTTGACCAGATCCGCGAGCTGGCTTTGCAGCATCGCCCCAAGCTGCTGATCTGTGGTTATTCTGCCTATCCTCGCGTGATTGATTTTGAAAAATTCCGGGCGATTGCTGACGAAATTGGCGCTTACCTGCTGGCTGATATTGCCCATATTGCCGGTTTGGTAGCTACAGGCCATCACCCCAATCCCCTGCCCTACTGCGATGTGGTGACGACGACCACCCACAAGACCCTGCGCGGCCCACGCGGCGGCCTGATTCTGACCCGTGATCCAGAGCTGGGTAAAAAGCTGGACAAATCGGTGTTTCCGGGTACCCAGGGCGGACCGCTAGAGCATGTGATTGCGGCCAAGGCGGTAGCCTTTGGTGAGGCGCTCAAACCCGAATTTAAGACCTACTGCGGCCATGTGATCGAAAATGCCAGAGCCATGGCAGCCCAGCTCCAGGCTCGCGGCTGCAAGATTGTTTCGGGCGGCACCGACAATCACCTGATGCTGGTAGACCTGCGCTCGATTGGGATGACGGGCAAGCAGGCCGACCAGTTGGTCAGCGGCATCAATATTACGGCCAACAAAAACACCGTACCGTTTGACCCAGAATCGCCGTTTGTCACCAGCGGCCTGCGGCTTGGCTCTCCGGCCATGACTACTCGCGGCATGGGTACCACCGAATTCACCGAAATTGCCAATATCATTGCCGATCGGCTGCTCAATCCCAGCGACGAAGCCGTCGCCCAGAACTGTCGCCAGCGGGTCGCCGACCTATGCAGCCAGTTCCCACTCTACCCTCATCTGAATGCTCCGATTCCCGCTCTGGTGTAGCAGCCTGCGGTAATAACTGCCCGTGGTGCGGTAGAGAGCCAATTTTGCTTCAGGGGGAGGGCTGCTGTAATGGCGCTGCGCAAACGTCCTCAGCGAGGGTTTTATCCCTTCACCCCTGTCAGACTAGAATCACAAACAGTTCAAAGGGCCGGGAGATTTTCCCGACCCTTTTTCATGATCTATGATTTGCTCAATCTCAACCTGACCGGGCCAGTCGAAGGCTGAGCACAACTCACAGCTTGAGCAGAACTGAAGCTTAAGCCGGGTAGATCCGCAGCCGCCGATTGGGTTCTTCGCCAAAGCTGGCTGACTTGAGCCGGTAATGCTCGACTAGCTCGTGCTGCATCTTGCGAACCTTGCCCGACCGGGGCAATAGCTCGACCGGCTGGCCCTTGGGAATTACGATTTGTTCTACGGCCAAGCGGGCTTCTTCCAATGCTTCGATCTCGTCATCATCGCTGCTGTTGCTGTAGAGCAGCGTCAGGTTATCCGGTTCCTCTGCGGTCAGGTCTTCCAGATGCAAAATGCGCCTGAGCGATCGCACGATCTGAGGGATGCTGTTGGCCTTGACGGCATGGATCGGCAGTTGGCGATTTTTGGCCAGCAGCCGCAGCTTCGAGTGGTTCTTCATATGTGCCCGCAGCGCCAGCACGGCGTCCGCACTGTCGATATCTTTGGTCAACACAATTGGCAGATTCAAGGTTTGAATCACCTGCTCTAGCTGATGCCGACCAATCCCATAGGGGTAGACATGCAGCGGCAAATCTTCCCCGTTCGGGCCAGTCATTTGTTCACCCGGTTCGGCTTCCGCAAAGGCCGTAGCCAGAGAATCGTTCAGCAGCTGATCAAAATGCTGTCGCTCTGTGACTGGTGTAACCGAATGCGCTACGGCGTCAGCCAGCGGACGGGAGCTCCAGGTTTCCTTGCTGGTGGGCACCGCCATCTGGCCGGAAGCTCGCCAGCCGCCCTGAAACGAGCCTTTACTGGCCTTACCAGAAAAGTTGCCTGAAAATCCGGGCGTCAGGGGCGTTCCCGTAAACGGGGCATGGCGCGGATTGGGCGGCGTCAGGGTGGGCTGCTCCTGGGTGATGACTACTTTACCCCGCTCGTCTACCGTCCGGGTTTGGGGGTTGGGCTGTCTGCCCCGCAGCAGGCCGTCCACGCTGTCGGAGACGTTCTCATGCACGACCCACTTCTGGCGTTCCAACATCTCGATTGCGATGTCAAAGGTAGGGGGAGCTTTGCGCTCCAGCACGCTTTTCTGGCTGCCCCGTCGCCGCGCCTCGTCATCGCCCAGGGTAACAGATTGAATTCCGCCCACCAGGTCGGAGAGGGTAGGGTTTTTCATCAGGTTCTCAATCCGGTTGCCGTGGGCTGTACCCACAAGCTGCACCCCTCGCTCGGCGATGGTTCGGGCTGCCAGCGCCTCGAGTTCCGTGCCAATCTCGTCGATCACGATCACTTCGGGCATGTGGTTCTCCACTGCCTCAATCATCACTTGATGCTGCAATTCAGGTCTTGCTACCTGCATCCGGCGGGCTCGCCCAATCGCCGGATGGGGAATATCCCCATCACCAGCAATTTCGTTTGACGTGTCGATGATTACGACCCGCTTGTCGAGTTCGTCAGCCAAAATTCGGGCAATTTCCCGCAGGGCAGTAGTTTTACCCACGCCGGGACGGCCCAGCATCAAGATCGATCTGCCGGTTTCGACCAAGTCCCGGATCATACTAATGGTGCCAAACACAGCCCGACCTACCCGACAGGTCAGACCAATCACCTCGCCTGTCCGATTGCGAATGGCGCTGATCCGGTGCAGGGTGCGTTCAATTCCAGCCCGGTTATCGCCGCTAAACATGCCGACTCGGGCCACACAATATTCCAGGTCAGCTTTTGAAATCACCGCTTCCGAAAGGTATTCAGCCCCATCTGGGAAGCGCGCTTCGGGCCGCCGCCCCAGATCCAGCACAACTTCTACCAAGCGGTCGCGCTGCGGGTGTTGTTCCAAAACTTGACGCAGACTATCGGGTAGAATTTCTAGCAGCTGGGGCAGATCGTCGGTGATTTGAAACGTGGTATCAAAGCCTTGTTCGGGCGGAGATTGCAGATCGGGAAACAAATCGGTCGCCGGAGCGGGTGGCTGTTCAGAGAAATGGTTGCCGCTAAATGTCATGGATACTTCGGTACGATTCTAAGTAACAAGCGGAAGTTGAGAAGCGGAAAGTCGAGAAACAGTCTGGTAGAAGTTCGAACAGTTGCCTGAAGGGTTTGGAATTATTGGAGTCAACCAACCTAAATTGGCTAAACTATAAAACCCTCGGCCTGATTCAACCTGAAGCGAAAAAACGGGTTGACTGAAACTACAGCAGCTTCAATCCATCTGCCGCGATCCAGTTACTGAATCGGAAACCCGATCGAACATCTTCCGATTGGGTAGCTTCAAATCGGCGACTAAACTGTGGGCCATCGCAACCGCCTGCCAGAGGAGATCTAAATTGTCCTCTAGCTGGACTCGAACGGCAGGATTAAATGCGGATATAGGCATAGAGTTCGGCATTGTGGCAGCGGGAGCAAGCTCCGGGGGCGATGGGACAGTTGATAGATGAGCTGATTGGGGCGGGTGAACCGGCGGTTCTAACAACGGTTCTAACAACGGTTCTAACGGGGGTTCCAGCTGATCTAAAACGGGGGATAGGATCGCCCTAGCGTAGCTGCCGTAGGCGACCCCGGCAATGTAGGGGGCAATGTAGGGCTGCAATGATGCTGCATCGTTGTAGGGGCGCCCCGACTGTAGCGCTTGCTTTTGAGCAGCCCGATGCTTGATCAGCCCCATAACTTTAAGTTTAGAAACGGTATGGTGGTTTGTGCCGCCAGCAAGCTGCACATGGCCAGGCAAACCCGCTGCCAAAACCTTTTGCCCCAATCTGATTGCGGCCCGTGTGGCTCCCTCCCCGATGTCACCACTCATGGGTCTGCCGTCGGTTTGCCAGATTAATGCGCAGGGCAGGGGAGCCATCAAGTCGTAAAGGCTCCATAGATAGTCGGTCAGCCCTTCGCCATCGGGGCAGCTAATTGAAATCAGCTTGAGCTGATTGACATAGGGCAGAATTGCCTGCCAAAGTCTCCTAAAATGCTCAAGCCGACCAGTCTGGGTATGAATCTCAACCGCATCGACACCTGCTAAAACCAGCGGCGCTACAGCAGCTGGCGTTGAGACGTAGGAACGAGCCGTAATATTCTCGATAGGACAGATGGTTAAACAGCGTCCGCAGCCGTAGCACAGGCTTTCAATCACACCTGAGAAGCTGTTCTGCTCTGCAACTTTCAAGCTATCAACAGTTTGGTCCGCCGGTTGGTCAGCCTCAAACACAATAGCCTGAACTGGGCAAACCGCTTCGCAGGGACGGGGGCAGGTCTCTGGGCAGAGGGCTGCATCAAACTCGGCTTTACGAAAATGGGGGTCTTCCCCATCGTTCAAACTCACCATCAGCCAGGGCAGTTCCTCAACTTCATAGCCTCTGGTCTGGGCAGCTTTCATAAGCCGTCTGGCGCTGCTAAGCCCATCTTGAGCAGCAGCAATCACAGCTGGGTCGGCGGCTACATCAATACAATCAGCCCCAGCTAAAGCGTAAGCGAGTGTCAAGCTCCTCACAGCAGGGAGGTACTGAAAGCTGGCTCCACAAATCAACTTGAACCAGCACCCCTCCCTTAAAGATCGTAAGGGACGATACAAGTTAGTCACCCTTACATACTAAAAGGTTATTTCAGAAAAGGCGAGCGCTCAGAAACAGGCTACTACAAAAGCCTGCCCTAAGATGTATCGTGCTTATCCTAGGGCTTGTGATCAATTAAGTTAGACATCTTGAGGACTGGGCAGAACCACGCCCGCCTCAATCAACCAAACTAGGGGCAGCCCCCCTTGCTCTAACTGCGCTCAGCAGATCATTGATGACCAGCCCTAGGCAGCCAGCAGAAAATCAGCCAGCGGCTTCCAGTCAAAGCTCCGCCCACCGCCCATTTCGACAGCCACTTTAATCCGTGGGTTTGTCTTGGGAAGCGAGACCAGGAACTGGAGCTCTTGCTGCGACAGCACAGTTCCCTCCAATAGCCAAATCACGAGACCTTTCGATTTGGGCGGCAAATGCTCTAGTTGATAGGTCGCGGCAGGTGGCAGAAAATATCGGTAGCCAACCGCTCCTTCCCGGGTGGTGTTTTTCTTGCCCAAGTGGGGAGGACGCACGCCATGTACATCAAATAAGTAGGAAGACAAGTCCCCCAGTCCCCGAGCCGTAATATGCAGCATTTCATAACCAGCAGCCCGCAAACGCCGCTGATAGCGCCCCTCATGGCCGCCCTCCAGAGGCACAAACAGCCCTAAAGCACCGGTGGTTTCCAAGCTACGAATGAAGGGTTTGCCAGTCGTAATCAATGCCATACGATATCGTCCTATCTGCAAAAGGCTTGTGGTGGAATGACCAGATTGCTACTTCTAGCTGCACTCGGATGCGGTGCGAATCTCTGGTTCTGATTGTAAAGGCCGAAGTTGACAGGATTCAAGTTTAAACCAGCGCATTTCTCCTATTACATGGATTGGGCTAGCTAAGAGCATCGGGATTCACTCAAGCGCCAACCAAAATTTACTGGACAATTGATCGAATTCTGTCCTATGATAAATAGCTGTTGCCAAGATTCCCGATCACAAATCTCGGAGTCAAACTAGCAAACCAAATTGCAGCCTGCCGATTCGTACGTCTGTAAGTGAAGCTCACTGCTAATTTGGTTTTCGCCCCGCTGAGCGGTTCGCGAGAGTGGCTGGTTTCTTTAGATCTGTTGGGACTGGCAGGTTGGTAGCTTGCTGAAGGTTTCGGATACTAATGGAGTTTATGCATCTCTCCGTTAAGTCCTGACTTTCGTTAAAAGAGTGAGCAGATTGGCTTTGAATTGGTTCGCAGGGTTTCCTGCGAATTGGCTGTCTACTTGGACTAGGTAGGCCCGGTTCTGATGCCTGATAGTCAAGACTGTCGAGGGCAGGCTTTTGTCCTGTGGCGCGGCTACGAAAGTCTTGCTTTCACTCTGCTTTAAAAAGGATGCAAACGGTAGAACAAGGGAGACCAAAACTGTGTCTATTGGGATTCTCGGCACGAAACTCGGCATGACCCAAATTTTCGATCAGGAGACGGGAATTGCAATTCCGGTCACGGTCGTTCAAGCGGGGCCTTGCACGGTTACGCAAATCAAAACCCAGCAAACGGATGGTTATGCCGCTGTGCAGCTTGGCTACGGTGAGGTAGCTCAAAAAGCGCTGACCAAACCCGAACTAGGCCATCTATCCAAGGCCGAAGCTGGGCCGCTGCGTCATCTGCAAGAATATCGCCTCGACAACACCACCGACTTTACGCTGGGTCAGCTGCTCAAGGCCGACACCTTCACGGCTGGTCAGACGGTCGATGTGATTGGCACCAGCATTGGACGCGGATTTGCGGGCTATCAAAAGCGGCATAACTTTAAGCGCGGCCCGATGGCCCACGGTTCTAAGAACCATCGTTTGCCCGGTTCAACCGGTGCAGGTACCACGCCCGGTCGGGTTTATCCCGGCAAGCGGATGGCAGGTCAACTGGGCAATACGCGCGTGACGGTTCGCAAGCTGACCGTGGTGCGGGTCGATGCCGAACGCAACCTGTTGCTGATCAAAGGCGCTGTTCCGGGCAAGCCCGGTGCTCTCCTCAATATCGTTCCGGCTAAAACCGTTGGGCGGGCGAAGGGCTGATGAACTGGGTCTAGAAGCTTCTAGATCAAGCAGTTCAAGAACTAATTTCTGTTTCTGAGTATTTTGCCACCCATGAGGTGAAAGGAAAGCCATGGTTGAGTGCGTCATAAAAGATTGGCAAGGTGCCGAAGTCGGACAAGCCTCACTCGATTTACGAGTTGCCAAGGAAGAAAGCGCAGCCCATATCGTGCATCGGGCGCTGGTTCGTCAGATGAACAATGCAAGGCAGGGCACTGTATCGACCAAAACCCGTGCCGAGGTGAGAGGCGGTGGTCGCAAGCCTTGGAAGCAAAAGGGCACCGGTCGCGCCCGAGCGGGTTCGATCCGTTCGCCCCTGTGGAAAGGCGGTGGCGTGATTTTTGGCCCCAAGCCTCGCGACTTCTCGGTCAAGATGAACCGCAAAGAGCGGCGTCTAGCCCTGCGAACTGCCTTCCAGAGCCGAGTCGAAGATCTAATTGTGGTAGAAGAATTCATCGAAAATCTGCCCCGGCCCAAAACCAAGGAATTGGTGCAGGCTCTGACCCGTTGGGGTGTAGAGGCAGAGGCCAAAGTTTTGATGATCGTGGGCCAGCGCAACGATAACGTCTATCTGTCGGCCCGCAACGTCAACAATCTGCGGATGATCTCGGCCAACAACCTTAACGTGTTTGATATTTTGGCGGCTGATCAAATTGTGGTCACACGCTCTGCCCTTGCAACGATTCAGGAGGTCTATGGTGACTAATCAATTTGACCCGCGCAAGCTGCCCGACCTGATCCGGCGTCCGCTGGTGACTGAAAAAGCCACCCTGCTATTGGAAAACAACCAGTACAGCTTCGAGGTTGTCACCCAGGCCAGCAAGCCCCAGATTAAGGCGGCGATTGAAGAGCTGTTTGATGTCAAAGTTGTGGGTATCAGCACCTACAATCCGCCCCAAAAGGCGCGGCGCGTTGGCCGATTTGCAGGCCATCGCCCCCAGTACAAGCGAGCGGTCGTCACGCTTGCCGAAGGGGACTCGATCACGCTGTTCCCTG
>QLAH01000836.1_pt1 | contig 11106 bp, 14 predicted proteins | sample 4693081 | NCBI WGS metagenome assembly QLAH01 (sample SAMN09425401, study PRJNA476045) | Lake water metagenome, whole genome shotgun sequencing project.
GATGTTAGCGTTGCGGGTATTGCGACAAAATCAAGATTGGTCTGCTTACTGGTCAGATCTGGCTCAAAATGCTGCCTGAATCTGGCTGCCACTTTTAATTACACCCCTGTCCGCACCTAAATTACCCAATAGCCGTTTCTGCGCCAGTACTGCTCTCGCAGAGCCTGCTGAAGCTGTGCTTCAGAGATCAGCGCCCGTTTTAGCAGCAGTTCGCCTAGTTTGGCCTGCGTTTTGACCTGCTGGCTGAGGGTATTTTGAAGCTGCGCTGCCGAAATCCAGCGGTTGCGAATCAGGATCCAACCCAGCTTGGCCGAATCAATTGAATGGGCTGAGGTGCAAGAGGACAGCTCGGAAACAGGGGCTTGCGATAGGGGGGCTAGCATAGTGTGTTCTCGATGGGGCAGGGATAAACTTCGGAGCGATTAGACGATCTAACCGAACTGGATTCCATTACATCCAAGCTAGCTCCCCTGAATTCCGCAAGGGGTTCACAGTTGTCCTCAATTCTTTGTATCTTCGTAAACTTTCACGAATCATAAACTTGGTGCAAATTCTGCCCAGTTGCCTGCCCAGCTGCTTGCCCAGCTTGCTTGCCCATCTGCCTACCCAAATGCCGGCTCAGGTGCCTTCGCAAGTGAGCGCCTTTAGGTGAGCGCTGAACTCTACTGCATCTGATCCCAGAACTGAACTCAACCCCAGGCGTAGCTGCGGCAAAATTAAAGAGTCATTGCTTGAGACGCCCTATGCTGAATCTTGCTGATCGTCGCTCGGTCAAAGCCTCTACAGCAGGTCTGAAACGGGTTGATTTGGCCCGTCGCCGCATGGGCTGGTCGAAGACCCGCTCGAAGGTCTGGTGGCTGGAGGCAAATGTTTCCCAGGCCACCCTGCGTCGCTTCTGGAAGCAGCCGATTTCGCTAGATGCATTTATTGCGATCTGCAATGCGGTGGGCATCAAAGATTGGCAGAGCGTCGTTGAAACCGAATATTCCGACCTGGAGGACGCAACAGAGGATCGGCTGCCTACCTTGACCGGCCCCAGCCCCGAAGAACCCTCGCCGCCAGCCATTTTGGGCGAATATCCCGAAGGACCAGTGCCCGTTGCCTCTGATTTCTATGTCGATCGGGCTCCAATTGAGGCTCGCTGCTACGACGCGATTTTGCGTCCGGGTGCCCTGATTCGAATCAAATCACCGCGCCAGATGGGTAAAACTTCGCTGCTGTACCGGATCTGTGACCGGGCCGAACAGCAGCAATACCAAGTCGTTCGTCTCAACCTCTCGAAGGCCGACGCCTCGGTGCTGGGCGATCTGGATCGGCTGTTGCGCTGGTTCTGTGCCGGGATCAGTCTGGAGTTGAAGCTGGAGATGCAGCCTAAAGACTTGTGGGACGCCGACCGGGGCAGCATCGTCAACTGCACCACCTATGTCCAGTCCCAGGTGTTGGAACCGCTTCAGATGCCGTTTGTGCTGGCTCTAGACGAAGTGGACTGGCTGTTCAACGTGCCCGAAGTCAGCCAGGGCTTTTTCTCGATGCTGAGGAGCTGGCACGAGGAGGCCAAGACGATCGAAGCCTGGGAAAAGCTGCGGCTGCTTGTTGTCCATTCCACCGAAGACTATGGCCGCCTCGACTTGAACCAGTCGCCTTTCAACGTGGGCTTGCCGGTCGAGCTGCCGGAGTTCTCGCCCCAACAGGTTGAAAATCTGCTGAAGCGCTACCACCTGGACTGGCATCAGAACTGGGTACAGCGGCTAATGGCGACCGTGGGCGGCCATCCCTTTTTGGTGCGGCTGGCGATTGATGAACTGTCCTGGCAGCGGGTCACGCTGACCCAGTTGTTGCAAGACGCGCCGACGAATGCTGGCATCTACACAGACCATCTGCAACGCCACCTCAAAAAACTAAAAGAGCGGCCCGATCTGGCCCAGGCCATGCATCAGGTTGCCAGTCAGCCAGAGCCGCAGCAAATCGACACAATGCTGGCCTACAAGCTCTACAGCATGGGTCTGGTCAAAAAACTAGGTGACCGGGTTAGTCCACGCTGTCGGCTCTACCAGGAATATTTCCAGACCCGGCTGTGAGGTCAGCGGGTTTGTTATCTCCTGGGTAGTGGCAAGATAGGTAGTGACAAGCTGGACAGAAGATAGGCAGTGACAAGATGAGTAGTGACAAGCTGGGCAGTGGCAAGACTAGCCCGCAGATTTTATACTGGACGCTAGACTCATTTCAAAAAAACTTGAATCGACAATGAAGTCATCCGCTTCCGCCCAGCTCTCCCAATCTTCGGCCCAAGCAATTGCGGCCAGCTTTCACGCCCTGGCTGAGCCGCTGCGGGTGCAAATTTTGGATTTGCTTAGAGCCAGAGAACTCTGTGTCTGCGATCTCTGTGAAGCGCTAAATACCACCCAATCCAAGCTGTCATTTCACCTCAAAGTTTTGAAGGAAGCCGAGCTGGTGCGGGCGCGTCAGCAGGGACGCTGGATCTATTACAGCCTCAACCTGCCGCAATTTGTCATGTTAGAACAATATTTGGCCGAGTACCGCCGCTTCAGCCCAATTGTGCCGGCACCCGCCTGTAGCGAGGCTTCTGATTGCTGATTGGATATGACAGTCCGATACCCGGACGCTCTTGACTCACCAATAATTTTTATTGAGAGAGGCTCAACTTGTAATCTGCAGAATTGACATATCAACATAAATTGATGTATCAATATTTTTGGATGAATGTTTTGCCTGTGTTTATTTGGGTGTAGGCTGATCCAAGCTTTGGGTCAGGCTTTCTTTGCCCAACTCTGCAGATTTTGGTACATAGTCGCGACTTTAATCCCTGACTGCAAGTTGCAGCTAGTCCTATTTTTCCATTCTCGAATCTTATTTTTTAAAGTGACTCCATGAAGGCACATGAATATTCCACTGAATGATCTGTTTCAGGTCTCTAGAGTTCAAACCCTAATCCTGTTAGGCAGTTTGGCGCTCACAGCTTGCACTACCTCTAGTCAGCCTCAAGACTCTATTTCCACAACGGCTTCTCCAGCTACCAGCGTTCTATCAACCACATCAATCAAAATTGATGGGTCTAGTACGGTCTATCCCATCACCGAGGCGGCTGTTAAAGCCTTTCAGCAAGCAAATCCCAGCGCTGAAATTGATCTGGCGTTTTCCGGCACGACGGGCGGCTTCAGAAGTTTTTGTGCAGGCGAAACCCACATCAGCAACGCTTCGCGCCCTATCTCAACCGCAGAAATTGCGGCTTGCCGAGAGGCAGGGGTGCGGTTTGTTGAGCTGCCGCTGGCCTTTGACGCACTCACCGTTGTGGTGCATCCGCAAAACACTTGGGCCACTGACTTGACCGTAGAAGAGCTGAAGAAGATCTGGGAGCCGGCAGCCCAAGGCAAAATCACGAACTGGCAACAGGTGAGAGCTTCGTTTCCCAATCAGCCGCTGAAGCTTTATGGCCCTGGCCAGGATTCGGGCACCTACGACTATTTTGCTGAGGCAATTGTTGGAGGTGACAGTACCCGTAGTGACTACACCGCCAGCGAGGACGATACGGTGCTGGTGCAGGGTGTCCAAGCTGACCCCAACGCCCTCGGTTTCTTTGGTCTGTCCTACTACGAAGACAGCCAGGACAAACTCAAGGCCGTGGCCTTGAATGACGGTCAGGGCAAAGGGACGGTATTGCCGTCGCGAGAAACAGTGGAAAACGCCCAGTATCAACCGCTTTCACGTCCCTTGTTTCTCTATGTCAACCTGGAAGCGTCCCAAAAGAATGAGTCATTGCGAAACTTTGTGGAGTTCTACCTCAACAATGCTGAAGATCTGGTCGTTTCGGTGGACTACATCCCGCTGCCAAACGAGGCTTACGACATCAACAAAGTTCACCTTTATCAAGGCAAGGTTGGTACAGCTTATGAAGGCAAACCCCAACCCTATCTGACGATTGGTGAAGTGCTCAGCAAAGAGCAGACCTTCTAGTTTCCGCTTCCCAGGTTCTGGAGGTTGGGCTAAACCGGCCCAAGCCTCAGCTCACCAAAGTTCCGCAGGCATACGGATTAAATCTATGACTCAATCGTCAACGTCCAAGCACGTTCAGGCTGGCGGCAAACTCAGTTTCTTTGAGCGATATCTCACGGTCTGGGTATTTCTTTGCATCATTGCAGGCATCATTTTGGGTCGCCTGTTTCCCGGTGTGGCTGTGGCGCTGGATTCACTCAGCATTTACCAGGTTTCTATCCCGATTGCGATTTGCCTGTTCTTCATGATGTATCCCATCATGGTGAAAATCGATTTCTCCCAGGCCAAGCAGGCCGCCCGTACCCCTAAACCCGTTGTGCTAACGCTAGTAGTCAATTGGCTGATCAAACCCTTCACCATGGTGGCCTTTGCCCAGATTTTTCTAGGCTGGCTGTTTCGTCCGCTGATTACCGGCACCGAGATCATTCGCGGCATTGAAGTGCCTTTGGCCGATTCATACATTGCCGGGGCAATTTTGCTGGGGATTGCGCCCTGCACGGCGATGGTGCTGATGTGGGGCTATCTCTCCTATAGCAACCAGGGCCATACGCTGATCATGGTGGCGGTGAATTCGCTGGCTATGCTGTTTTTCTACGCGCCGCTGGGCCGCTGGCTGCTGGCGGCCAATAGTCTAATCGTGCCTTGGCAGACGATTGTGCTATCGGTATTGATCTATGTGGGATTGCCGTTGCTGGCTGGGATGTATTCACGCCATTGGATCTTGAAACACAAGGGCCACGACTGGTTTGAGCAACGGTTCATGCAGTATCTCAACCCGGTGGCCATTAGCGCCATGCTGATTACGCTGGTGCTGCTGTTTGCCTTCAAGGGTGAGCTGATTGTTAAAAATCCACTCCACATTTTGCTGGTTGCCGTTCCCCTGTTCCTTCAAACCAACTTCATTTTTCTGCTCAGCTATGTCGCCGCCCAGAAGCTGGGCCTAACCTACGAAGACGCTGCACCCGCTGCCCTGATCGGAGCGAGCAACCACTTTGAAGTGGCAATTGCCACCGCAATTACGCTGTTTGGCCTCAACTCCGGCGCGGCCCTAGCCACCGTCGTGGGCGTGCTGATTGAGGTGCCCCTGATGCTAATGCTGGTCGAAGTCTGTAAGCGCACGGCTTTTTGGTTTCCCCGCCAGCCCGAAAAAGCAACGTTACCCGACCCGCGCTGTGTACCCAGCGGCTGGAATCGTTAGTCTGGCTCCACTCTTTTTCCCTTCTGTTGCTTTATCCATACATTTATCAGGATCTGCTATGAAGCGCGTTATGTTTGTTTGCAAAAAGAACTCGGCCCGTTCCCAGATGGCCGAAGGGTTTGCCAAGCATCTGGGAGTTGGCAAAATTGAGGTAACGAGTTCTGGACTCGAAGCCAGTCAGGTGCGCCCGGAAGCGGTTGCCACCATGCGCGAAGCTGGGGTAGATATTAGCAATCAAACCTCGAAAGCCCTGAGTGAGTTTAGTCCGGAGGATTTTGAGGTGGTGATCTCACTCTGCGGCTGTGGTGTAAATCTACCGCCAGCCTGGGTGACCCGCGAGGTGTTCGAAGATTGGCAGCTCGATGATCCCGCTGAACAGCCCGAAATTTTTCCCCGCGTCCGGGACGAAGTCCGAGAACGGGTGGTGAAGCTGATTAAATCTCTTGAAGCTGCGCCGGTAGGGTAAGCGGTCATGACAGACCCCCAACCCATCCTGAAAAACCTCATGGTGGGCGATTTCCAATAAATTAGCAGGCGTGCGGAAGCCATCTGCTGATGAGATCGTTGATCTGCCGGTATTGGGAATTGGGGCCGTTGTTTCAGTCATGGATGATCCGACCAATTTGGATCTGTACCAGCAGGCAAAACTTCCCGCGCTCTGGCTGCCCACCACGGGCGGCGCTGCCCCAACTCACGAGCAGATTGCCCAATTTGTGGAATTCGTAGCGCAGCAGCAGTTGAGCCATGCAGTTGCCGTGCATTGCACCAGTGGCAATCGCCGCACAGGCACGATGTTGGCCGCATATCTAATTCAGTCTGGTTCAACCTATGAGCAAGCCCTGCAGGTAGTTCTATGCCGACCCATACACGTATATCACCCCGTACATTTCATCATGGCAACCTTCAATCACCCGCCCCGAATTCTGTTTCTCTATGGCTCCTTGCGAGAGCGCTCCTACAGTCGTCTCTTGGCCGAAGAAGCCGCCCGGATCATCCAGGAGTTTGGGGCCGAGGTGAAGTTTTTTGACCCACGCGACCTGCCGATCTACGGCAGCGTGCCCGACAGCCACCCCAAGGTGCAGGAGCTGCGCCAGCTCAGCCTCTGGTCAGAAGGCCAGGTCTGGTCAAGTCCCGAAATGCACGGGCAAATTACCGGCATTATCAAGAATCAGATTGACTGGATTCCGCTCAGCATTGGGGCCGTGCGACCGACCCAGGGCCGCACCCTGGCGGTAATGCAGGTGAGCGGTGGTTCCCAGTCCTTCAATGCCGTGAACACGCTGCGAATTTTAGGCCGCTGGATGCGGATGTTCACAATTCCCAACCAGTCTTCGGTGGCTAAAGCCTACCAGGAATTTCACGAAGACGGCACCATGAAAGACTCACCCTATCGCGACCGGGTGGTAGATGTGATGGAAGAACTCTACAAATTCACGCTGCTGCTGCGCAATCAGGTAGATTACTTGACCGACCGCTACAGTGAACGTAAAGAGCGGGAGCAAAAAGCGCGAGAAGCCGCCCAGTCGGATCGCCCCAACCTCTCGGCAATGTAGCTGGTCAAGCCGGGGCAAGACTACCCCTGTTAGACCTGCAATGAAAGCCAGTAGAGCGTTCACCCCTTCTTGGGAAAGGTAGCGCGAGAGCCAGCTTGGTTCAATTTTTTGAACTAGAAATTCTGGATACAGCTCTGTAGCAATGCCGCTGCTCTGTCTGGTAAATCGCGTTTGCAGCCCTTGAGGCAAATTGACATGGGGCTAGATATACCGCATTTTGAATCACGTCACGGGTACATTCCCCGGCCCTTGGGACGTCAGCATGATCGCAAAGGTTTAAAGAAATGAATCGCTGTATTATTTTGCCCAGCGCCAGCCGTGACTTGAATGCGATTGTCGAATGCAAATGAATACTGTAGAAATTTTGCGGGTGATGAATGGTAAGCAAGATTTACAAACCTTGTTTGCAGAAGAATAGTTTGGCAAGAGACTCCAATCTATGCTTTAAACCTTACCGACCTGCTGAAAGAATTGTTGCACCACACATTCAAATCCCGGCAAAATCGGTGAGGTAATGGTATCTGCGGCTCTGTATGTTACAGCTCGTTTGAGCATGGCATTTTCGCGTTGGTAGACCTCGACCTGCTGCAATTCTCGACTGACGATCCAATATTCCTCAACGCCTTGGGAGGAATAGAGTTTAAGTTTAGCTTCCCGATCCCGTCGCTCATTGGCTACACCGGGAGAGAGAATTTCGACAACTAGCTCAGGCGCACCTATAAAATGTCCAGCTTCATCTGTAAATTGCTCCATTCGTTCCAGACTGATCCAGATGGCATCTGGAATGACGTTATCAGCATCGCTGAAAATAATGCCGGGGGTGGGAAACGGCTCACCAAGCTGAGTTTTGTTTGACCAGTCTCGCAGTTCTGCACAGATATTGAGGATGATGGATTGATGCCTCAGATGGGGCGCACGAGTTACAAACAGTTCTCCATCAATAATTTCATAGCGCTTCCACTCATCGGCTGCCAACAGCTCGATATCGGCAGTTGTCCAACGCACTTTTTCAGGCAGGGTTTGGCTCATGGGTCTAGCTTCACGGTGGGCGACAGGACAGACGGTGCTTTGATTATAGAAGAAAGCCCGGTGGTCAAGGCTGTCGCTCTGCTCTGGACAGCACCATCGCTTTATCGATGTCGCGAACTTTGATAGCGCGCAGGGCGGCGAGGATGGTTTCCAGGGAGCGATTTGATTGCAGGCTAGAACTGCTCTTCGGCCATTTGTAGAATAGCTTCAATCACAGGCTGGGTTATCCACATCCCCTGATCCTGAAGTGCTTGAATTATCGGCAGGACAGTGGCAATATAGCCCTGCTGTTTTGCACGAACTAGGATGCCCAGAGTTCCGGTACAGGTGAGCTGATAGAGTCGAGCAATTCTTCTGCCAAGCGCATCGTCCAGGATTAACAAGCTGTCAAGGTTTTCAATTCCCAATGCGATAACTTCGGCTTCTCCTTCGCCCAAATCAGTGACGTTAGGTAAAAAGCTGGCCAGCAGCCAGAGATGCCCAACTCAATTGGTCAACAGATGGAATGTTCAACCCTTGGGTCTGTCCTGCCTGAAGTTCGCGCCACACGGCGTTGGGAACCGTGACCCGACCATATAGAGCGGGCAAAAGATCCAGGCGATCAATTTGATGCAGGTAGAACAGCGGCGAAGTATTGACGATCACTCGACGTTCAGGCATTTTGCACGTCTTGAGCTAGTTCATCGGCGCTTTCCCCAAAAGGAGAAACTTGATATTGCCCCAGAACGTTGAGGAATTCTACGCGCGAAATGCCTGCTAGCTGAGCGGCTCGCCCCGACGACAGCCGTCCCAGCTCAAACAATTTGATGGCCGCCAGCAAACACATCTCCCGCGAAAGGGCGTCAGGGGTTTGCTTTAGGCTGATCAAAACTTCTTCGGGAATGTCGATTTGAATGCGGCTCATGGTGGGCGTCAGGGCTGCCAATGCCTTGATTATAGGCGCTACAGGCCAGAGACGGGAAATAGCTGGCTTGGCGCTAGCCTCAAGGCCACAGATGCTGGAATAGCTTGTAAGCTGAAAGCATTGAAGACAGCAGGGAGAGAGCGAATGCAGATTCAAATTCCCGATGAAGTTGCTTGAACTACGACGAAGCAGATTTTGCCCAGTTAAAATGGTTCTCAGCGTAGGTAAATAGCTCATGAGTATTATCCTCAAGCCAGAGCAAGAACAGTTTATTCGAGAACAGGTTGCCAGCGGCAGATTCAAGTCTACTGATGAGGTGCTGGCTCAAGCCTTTAGGCTGCTGGAGGAGAAGTCCCAGGAGTACGAAGCCTGGATCGCGGAAACCCGGCGTCAGGTGGATGAGGCAGCGGTAGAGTTGGATCGGGGAGAGGGAATACCACTGGAAGCCGCAATGGAGCAACTGCAAGGTAGATTGCAGCAAGCCAGGGAAGCGAATGAATCGCTGGATTATTTCGCCCAGCGCCAGCCGTGACTTGAATGCAATTGTCGATTATTTTGTTGAACACAATGTGGAAGCTGGGGAGCACTTACTGAAAGCTTTTAACCAGAAATGCCAGAGTCTGACTCAGTTTCCTAATCTGGGCAAGCGATATCCTCAAGTTCGAGAAGATCTGCGCGGAATACCGTTGAACGGCTATATCATTTTCTATCGAATGCAGACGGATACAGTCGAGATTTTACGAGTAGTGGATGGCAGACAGGATTTGGAAGCCTTGTTTGCCGAAGAAGAGTAGACACGACCTACAGGGGCGACCAAGGCCCGACAACCGCTTCGCCGCGCTGCTCTTTTTCGGCCAGCGCCAGATTCAGCTCCAGCAGTTTTGCTAGCAGGTCGTCGTCTGGTTTAAACCCGTAGGCGGTCAGGACTAGCGCGTCGAGTTTGGCGTGGTGTTTGTAGAGCTGGCTGGCGGGTTCGTGAAAGAACTGGTTGTAGAGCTGGGTGATGCCCCACTGTTTTTTCTCCATGATCTCAGTGCGGTATTGGTGCAGGTCTTGGGCCGCTGAGCGGATTTGTTCGACTAATTTGGGGGCTGGCGTTTGGGGGAAGGGGAAGGTTTCAAAACAGGTGTTGTGGGTGTAGCGAATTCGATCTTCTAACGTAGATGCTTGCGCTTTAACCCAGAGGCGATGAATTTTAGAGGTTAAGATACCGAGAATGTAGAAGTCGTCTGAGGCTACAGCCTTGACCGAGTTTCCAGGCAGCCAGATTAAGGGACATGGAAGAAAAATAAACCACTTAGAATGTGCTGGAACTCCAAAGTATGAGACCAAGGAGATTAGTGCTTTTCTCATGCCAGGTCGTTTTTCACCGTACTGCCACCAATATCGCTGTGTGGCTGCTCTACGATTCAAATCGCGCTCCGGTTTCACCGTAGCTTTGATATGTTCGAATGGTAAAATGTAACTACTTGCCTCCTCTAGACTCATCGCGTTAAAATCGACGATCCATCTACTAGGTGTTCCATGAGGAATTTTAGTTAGATCATCTGCGTCAGAGTAAAGTTTAAGAATCTCGGCGTTTCTAGGATCGGCTTTAATCCAGTACCGAACTCTTGCCTCATCTACCAGAAAGCCTTTACCAGTAGGTTTAACACCTTCAAAACACTTCCCAGCATTAGCTATTAGCCTACAGGATATGGATATGTCAATTGTCGATCTTAGAGATGAATTGATGAAAGAAACTTTTTGATGATCTAAGTAGAACTCTTTTGGTTTTCGGCGGCTCCAGTTGACAATACTAACATGGACATTTGCCTCACCAGACCAAGTTTGTGTAGAAATTGCATCATGTATATATCCTTCGTTCTGAACAATATAATCCAAAGTGGCTATTCTAGTTACACCTTGGCTAATTGAATTTGTACCTACCAACCCAGCTCTACCGTTTTCAGATAATTGATTATGTGCTAGCTGAAACCAGTAGCCACAAAAATCTATTCGATCTTTGACATCTGAAAACTTTCTGAAAACTTGGTCAACATAAGAATCCCCTAAAGCAAGACGAATCCGATTGCCACCCAAAAACGGCGGATTGCCAATGATCGCGTCGGCAGGCTGCCAGTCGCTAAACAGGGCATCTTTGCAGACAATGTTGCCGTCCAGCGTATCCAGCGGCAGAGCCGGTTCCGTCAGGCCCAAACGGTCGATGGCGATCTTGCGGCCAATCATTAGGGTGACTCTGGCGAGCTGAACCGCAAACGGGTTGGTATCCATGCCAAAAAACGTACCTGTCTATTTTCTCTAACACCCCCGACGAAAGAGGTGTGGTAGAGTATGGCACAAGCGACCGCAAATCTTGAATTCAGTGTAGCCATGACCATCGACTATGAAGCCGAGCTACTGAAGCGCGA
>QLAH01000838.1_pt1 | contig 11033 bp, 10 predicted proteins | sample 4693081 | NCBI WGS metagenome assembly QLAH01 (sample SAMN09425401, study PRJNA476045) | Lake water metagenome, whole genome shotgun sequencing project.
CGTCATCAACGGGGGCGCGGTCAATGCGCTCTAGCGTACGCCGTTCCTGTTCGCGTCGTAACTGGCTGAGCCTGTTCGCTTCCTGAACCGCAGCAGCACGGTTCAACAGGTCCAGTAACGCGGCGTCATTCTGCAGGATGGTGTCGGTCATGGCGGGGGCGCGAGGAGCTGGCCGTACTTGGCGGCCACGTATGCCTTCTCTCCGAAGTCATAGCTAGTCGCCGCCTTCCAGATACCCCCAAAAGGGATGGCAGCGGGCACAGCAGTCGAGGCGGCCAGAATGACGGGCTCAGCATTGGGGAAGAACCGCCCCCCCAAGTCAGATGTCCGCAGTTCGTCAATGCGGGTTTCAAACTCCTCAACGCTGGTGTAAGTCGCGACTGAATAGGCGTCGTTGATCAGGTATTCAACTGGCGTGGCAGGAGTGATCTCACCAACCAAGTTAATGCCGTCAACCTCTGGCGGAGTTGGGCTAATGCCGCCTGTTTCTACGCCAGGCGGCCACCCAGGGATTTTGTCATTTGGCCCTGTGCCGTTCAAGTCACGTTTGTTTGACTCCAAAAGCATCGCTTCTTCATTGTCAAAGTTGCCATTTGAAACAACAACCTCCGTTACCGCTGTCTGCGACACCAGCCAGGCTCGCGTCTCTACGATGCGGGAGAACTCAGGGCCAACAAAGTCTGTCGGCGCTGGCGCTGGGGTCCGATTTATGACTTCTATTTGCTCAAAGACATAAGCAACTACCAACAGCCCCTTAGGCGCCGGGAAGGTCGTAAAAGTCCCGAATCCGCTATAAGCAAGCTGGTTGGGCAGACCAGATGTCAGCGTGCCCGTAGGGTTCACGTAGTCGAACTCATAATCAACCACTGCCTGCCCGTTGCCACTGGCCACCTTGACCCGGTAGTAAATCGAGAATCCATCAGGCTGCAGATTGTACTCCTCGCTTTCCGTGCTGATCCACGCAATGCCCAGCCCCGTGAACAGTTGCCCCATTGCCGCCGGTCGCAAGGATCGCACCACAGGGGCCTCTAGCTGCTTCTTCCGCAACCTGTCCTCATCCACCTTCGCCCGCTTCCGTGCCAGTTGCTCCCGTTCCGCACGCCGCCGCCGTTCCGCCTCTAGCTGCTTCTGCCTGTTCGCATCCGTCAGGGCCTGCGACTTATCTAGCAGGTTCTGAAGCTCAGCCCGTACGGAGATCCTGGACGGCATCAGTCGTTACTGCCCAGCGTGATTCGATAGGTCTTGGCCTGGCCTGCCAGCAGCGTGATAGAGGGCGTCTCGACAAGGATTCCTACAACGGACGTTTCCGTGCCGATCCTGAGCACGACCGTGTTGTACGTGAAGCCTGCGCTCGCGCCTGTGAAGGTCGCCACAATCGCCGGGAACTCATAGCGGGCGTCCACGCCGTCATAAGCTCCGGTGCCGGTCGTGATGGTGCCCGTCACTGCCGCGTAGCCATTGGCCGTCGCCAGCTCAGAGCCCAGCCAAGAGCTAGCCGTGCTTTCCGCCGTGAGGCTTGTCGTATTGTTGGCCAGGAACACGCGATAAGCCTTGTTGTCGTAAGCCAGATCAGACTTACGCTTTAGCTCAGCTTGCGACAGCGTGATACTTGCGGCCACGGGACACTATCCAGTGGCCTAGTTTGCCCATCACGTCAGGGTAAAGATCCCCGACGCATTCCAGCCAATCACCAACGGGATCCCAACGGTTGCCGTCACAGTGCCGTCAAAGTCAACCCTGAACACCGGGGGGTCGTCGGTGTCGGTGTCGTTGTAGACCATGGCAAACGCTGCAGCGATGCTGCCGCCGGTTGCCGTCCAGCTCACGTCATTAGCATCAAACGTAGCGTCATCGGTGGTTGTGATTGTCACCGTGACGCCAGTTAGCGCCATCGTGTTCTGTGTGTAGCCGTTAGCTGTAGCAAGCTGCGTTGCTCCAGATTCGGCTGCCGTCTTGGTGGTGGCCGTCAGGTTGGCAGGCAGCACCGTGTACAGGTTCACCCTGTAGGTATCACCAACGGCGTTGGCACCGGATAGGAAGCGAGATTTCGTGTGGTTGTAGACAGTAATCGAGGGGGCCATGGTTAGGTGGGGAAGGGAGCAGTTGGGACAGAGGTAGACATCACGGCCCCTCTGGTGAACCGGACATCGGCAACGCGACCCGGCCACGGGTTGCCGCCGGATGCGTCGAAAGCCCCGATGCCAAACGCACTTGTCGATCCAGCTAGGGTGCCCGTGAAGTCAGGATCAGTCCCTGATGTCTCAAAAATGCCGTTGAAGAACAAATCAAACGTGGTCAGGTCAGCAGCTCGCCTCCGCACTTGCATAAAGTGCCAAGTGTCAAGCGAGACGACAGAAACAGCCGGCCCAGGCGCGATCTCAAACGTCGCGCCACCATCACGCGAGACGAACATGACCGGGCGGGCAATGCCGCTAACGTTTTGGGCACCGATGTAGATAGACCCACACCATGCGGCACAACCAAACGTTGTTGGAACAGAAGATAAGTAGACCCAGGCTTCCAGCGTGCAGACTTCTGCCCCAATCGTCCATGCCGCCGATGCGGCCATGGTGAACGAATCGTTGACACCATCGAAGGTGCCGCGACCGTTGCTGAACGGCCCGCCTGTGCCTGTGCGGGTGGCGCCGTTGTTGGCGGTGACCGTATGGGCAAACGGGGACTTGTCGAGCGTGTCGATGTCCAGCGGCACATGGGCCAACAGGGCAACCGCTTCGACCCTTGGCTCCAGTGCCGTCAGCGTGAAGCCTGCTGAGGGTATGCCTACGAACGCCGAACCAATCGCAGTAGGCGCGAAGGCGGCCAACGTGAAGGCCCTGGACGGCACCGAAACCAGCATCGGAGCGATGACAGTTGGCGCAAACGTGGTCAGCGTCAACGTGGCAACCGGCACCTGGACGATGGCGACTTCATCAACCTCAAAGACCTCTTGCCCCACAAGGTCCATGTCGTCCTCCAGCGGCTCAAGGCTGTAAGGGAACTCCTCCACCTCAAACACGCTGCGGCTGATTGCCTCAACCTCCACCGCCTCGCTAAAGGGCTCCAGCCCGCTGTCCACCTCCAGCTCCGAAGGGAACACAGGCGGCACACCGCTAGGGAGTCCCGCAAACAGCCCATCAAGGTCAGGATCTGCAGGATCCCACCCGCCTGGCACCGTGTCGCTATTGGCCGGCGCTGGCGTCGTGTTGATCGTCGGCCCCGGCGTTGCAGGCAGCACTGTTACGGCAGGCGGCATTGGAAACCACACCGGCCCCGGCGTGCCAGATTGCCCAATCGCCAGCCAGAACAGCGCATCAACCTGGCCGACGATGCCGTTCTGGTCAAAGGTCCAGCTCATCCCGTTGGCGCGGTACTGCCCCGTGAGCCCGTCTGCCTGCAGGTAGATCGCGTCAAACGGCTTGGTCGGCAGCAGTTCAATCGGGATTTGCAGGCTTACCCCTTGCGTGTTGCCCAGCCGCAGGCGGTTCTGAATCCGCCCGTAGTTGATCGCCAGCGACCGCGCCCTCGCGCTTTGATCCACCGTGACCCACTGGCCCAGCACGAGGTTGTTGAAGTAGTCATCTGACGTGAACGGGAGCTGAAAGGTCGCCACCCGTTGCGCATTCACAGCACCAAAGGAGAAGGAGCTAGTGGCAATCTGCGTTTCCCGCCCGCCGTTCTTCCCGTAGGCTTGCTCTGCCAGCTCGGCCGCCGTAGGCAGACTCTGAACCTGCGGGCCGGAGTTGGTGATGGTCACCTCCGTCCCCTCGTAGGCCGGCTCACCTAGGAGCGAGTTGATGAACTCAGCCACCAGGCCAGAGTTGGTAAAGGCTGCCCTGCTTTCGTTGATGGCCTGTTGCCCGTTCTGCGTCAGTGCCCAGTTCACGTAACGCGCCACCTGACGACGCACTGCGTTTCCGTTGTAGTTGTACGTCGTGATGGTCTTCTGCGTTACAACCTGCCCAGAGTCGGGAATCTCCACGTAGTCAGACGGGGAGAACACAAAGGTGAGATCCAGCTTCCCTGCAAACTCCGGCAGGCTTACCGTCTCAATGACGGTGTTCTCCACCACGTTGCCCTCCTGGTTGTACCTGTTGAGCGTGATGCTGCTGTTGGCCACCGGGCTGGTAGACACCCCGATCCCATTGGACAGGGCCTGGCTGGCATACTTCGCAGCAGCAGCCGCGTAGGGCTTGGTAGACGTGGAAACGCTCTGCACCATCAGCCCACTACGGAACACCGCTGACGTGTCCTGCACGGGCGTGTAGGTGCCAACAAGGCTGGCCGGCGAGCCCCCCGCCGTGTATTCGATCCGGTAGATCACCGGGAAGCCGTTGGTAATCGACCGGCTCCACCCGGCAAGGTCGCCCAGCCTGTCCGACGACCCAGTGCCAGACTCGTTGATCGTGACCGACCGCAGCCCCAGCGGCGCGAAGGTGACATTCACCGTCTCGGCCGGCAGTTCACCCAGGCCGATGGGCGACAGCGTGAACACGTTGGTTTCATTGATGACCGGCCCCAGCGCGTTGTCTGGCCCGTCAAGGCTGCGCACTTCTAGCTCCTCGGCCTCATTCAGCCAGCCGACGTAAAGCTCGGACTCCAGCAGCTTCCCAAGCACGCTCACATAGCCTTCACTCAGGTCAACGTTGTCCACCGTGTAGCGGTTCAGCAGCGGTAGCGGGTTCACCGACGTGATGCCCAGCTTGGTCAGGCACTTCTGCGCCGCCACCAACGCCCCCACAGGCGGGGCCACAAAGTCCTTCACGTCTACGTTCATCCCGACGCCAGGGTTCAGCACCGGGTCGCTCTCCTCTGGCGTGGCGCTATCCGGCTGGCGGTTGTTCTGTAGCAGGGTCAGCTTGCACCCAAGCTGCACCGTGGTGATCTGCGTAAACGGATCCGCAAAGCTGGACAGCACCCGCAGCCGCCGGGGGATCCTCGCAATCGTCACGTTGTCCCGCGTGTAGGCAAAGTCCACCACGGTGCCCACGTCGGGGCGGTAGATGCCTGCTAGCCGGATGCTGCCCCGGCAGAAGATCAGCCCCGCCTGCTGCAGGTAGCTGTCTGCAAACTGGCCATCAATCAGGTGGCCAAGGCTGCAGAACACCATCGCCCGATAGGGCAGATACGTGGTCATCGTGTGAACACCAGCTCAATCTCCACCGTGTACCGGGTGGACTTGGCCCCGCCTGTGATGATCACCTCAGCAGTTGGGACGGGGAAGTTGACGGGATACCAGACGCCAGAAGCGGGCCTGGTGGCCGTCTGGGTCTGAAACCACGTCCGCAAGGTGGCGTAGTCTGCCGCGCTGACGTGTGCCCGCACGCGGCGCGTTGCAGTGACGCTTAGCGGCCCTGTGAAGTAATGCCGGCCCCCTGCCGATAGCTGGGGCTGCGGGCTGTCGCTATAGCCATCCGGGGGCTCCAGAGGCGTCACGGTGACGGTCCCCAGCGTGATGGTGGAGAACGATGGGATCAGTGCCTCGGCGTTCTGCCGCTGCTTCTCCTGCTCCCGCAGCAGCGCCGCCAGCGCCTGCGTTGCGTCCACCACCTCAAAGGACGCATCGACGTAGACGCCAGCCGGGGAGGCACTGGGGGGTGCCGTGAACCAGCAGCTAATGGCCGTCCACGATTGCCCGTAGCCGGTGCCGGTGAAGCTGACCGTGCTACCCACGCTGCCCGATAGCAACGTGTCGGCGTCCGTGATTCGGCTATTCCGCCAGGTGTCGTAAACGCTGATCAGCGCCGTCCATTGCGCCTTCGTCAGCAGCCCCGAGACGGCCCACCGCCGTGCTGTCAGACCCTGCCGTGCATCGCCCTCATACCCAAACGGCTGGGCCGTCAGGGCATTAGTCGAGAACGCGCCAATGGTGATCGTCATGGCAGGTAGATATTCCGCGTGGCGCCCACCGGCACCGTGATCGCCAGGTTTGACGTACGGCCGTTAGCCACCTTCAGCTCCTCCCTTAACTTGCTCAGTTCGGTTTGGGTCTTCACCAGTTCCTTCTGCGCCTCGACCACTGCCGTCTGGCTGTCGGCCAGCGGGCTGGTGGCCCTGGAAATCTCGGACAGCCGGTTGATGTCCAGCCCCTCCAGACCCTGGACAAAGCCGCCGTTAGGGTTGAAGCCAAGGCCAAAGCGCTGGGCCAGCCTGCGCTGATCTACGCGACCGCTGGCGAGGTTGCTGGAAATGTCCCCCAGCAGCACGCCACGGTCTTCCCTGATGGCGCTGGCAGAGGCGATGTCGGACGCTGCTGCCGTTGCGTTGGCCCGTGCCTCGCGGGCGCTCTGGAGGCCACGGGTGGCGCTCAGGACACCCTGCGATGCCGCGTCGAACTGCTTTTTGATCTCCCGGCCAGCCTTCCGCAGTTCGTCCGCACCCTTGACGATCTCCGTCCTGACGTTGATACCTGCCGCCTCAAGCTCAGCCTTGGCCGTGATGGCCGCCGTAGACCCTTCGCGGACGGCAGCATTGCCGCCCAGCCCCCTGAACTCGCGTTCTTTCCGGCGCTCCTCAGTCCGTAGCTTTTCAACGTCCAGGGCCTGCCTGGCTTGCCTCAGGCGCTCGCCGTCAAGGCCAAACAGACGCTGTGTGATGGCCAGCTCCTGCTCTGCAGGGCGGATAATGTCACGCTGCGCAGCCTGACCGGCAAACCGCGCCGCCTTGCTGGCCTTCTCTTCATCCTCGACTCGCTTCTCGCGAATAGCGGCCAGGTCCCGCTCAATCTTCAGCCCTTGCTCCGGCCCCACGCCAAACTGGCCACCCGAGATAGCGGTGCCAAGCGTGCTGGCTTCTCGCTGGGCAGCCCCAAACAACTGTTTGAATGCCGGGTTGTTGGCCAGCCCGTTGAGCTGCTTTTGAACGTTGGTGACGATCTGGCCCAGCACGGTGAACCGGCCGGCGAAGTCTGCGGGCTTATTCAGGTTTTCGGTGATCTTGGTCAGCGCCTGGAACAACCTGGCTACAGGGACCGCCGCCTTATCGCTTTGCGTGGCAATGTTGGACAGAGCATTGGTGAACTGCTTAATGCTGCCGGTGATCGTGTTAGTGGCGGTTTCAGAAGCCTTTGCCGCCTGCCCAGATTGATTGACGTTGTTGGAAAGAAACTTGTTATAGGTTTCTAGGTTGTCGTTGAGGAGCGGCTGGATTGCGGCAAGGGCTTCAACAGTGCCAAACAGTTTAAGATTAGCGTCAACGTTGCCGCCCGTCTTTTCTGCGACGTTGGCAAGAAACTCGCCAAGCCCCTGAGCCTGCAAGGCTTGGCCATTAAACGCGAGACCTAGCTTCCCTGCTTCTTCGGCGGCTTGATCTGTTGGCTTAACGATTGCCGCGATGGCTTGCCGAAGGCCGGCGTAGGTGCTGCCTACGGGCACACCCTGAGCAGTGGCTACCGATACTGCCGCCCCCAGTTCTTGGAAGCTCACACCAGCCGCTGCCGCAGTGGGAGCCAACCGGCCAATCTCTTGCGCAATCTGCCCAACCGTGATTTTGCCGTCGTTCTGGGTCTGAATGAACCCGTCCACGATCTTGGTGGCGTTTGTGGCCGACAGCCCGTAGGCATTCAGCACGCTGGTCGTAGCGTCTGCCACCGTGTTGATGTCACTGAAGCCCCCGGTGGCCCCCAGTGCAGATGCTTTCAGGATGTCTACCGCGTCGGCGGTATCAGCAAAACCAGAGGAAGCCACGTCGTAGGACGACTTAAGAAGGTCAACTGTTGAAACGTTGTTGTTGATCTCCCCACTCAACACCCGCAGCTTCCCGCCTAGCTCTTCTGAGTTGACCCCCAGCGTCCGCACCGCCGCCGCTGCGTCGTCATAAGCGACGTTCTCCTTAATCGAGAAGTTGGCCAGCCCTGCCGCCGTAGTGAAAACGCCTAGCGTGCCCGCTGCGAACAGGGCCGATTTCCCCAGTTCGTCAAAGTCCAGCCCAAGCCCCGCCAGGAACCCACCAGACTTCCCAACGTTCTGCAGTTCTGCTATCCGCTGTTGCTGGACACCAACCGGCAACAGCAACGGGCTGGCCGCAGCCTGCCGCTCTAGCTGCTGCTTCAGTGTGACGAACTGCCCCAGCGCCACCGACCCGTCAAGCCGGGGCACAAGCGGCGGCAGGCTCGCGCTAGTGGCCGCAACCGTCCCAGGGATGGCCTTCAGGCCAGCTTCCATCTGGGTCGTATTCAGCCCGACCTCAAGGATTGCTTGACCGAGAGTTTCCGCCATGGCCTAGCTTGCCGATGGCAACCTATGGCATGAGCAGCGCACTTATCGGCATTGCCAACGCCACGGCCGTCTTCACGGTCCCCACTGTTGGCACCGTCACAGATCCAGCCACCGGCAACGTGACGCCAGCGACTGAAACTGTCACGGTCGTTCTCTACCTGAAGCGCTCCACCTTCACCCCCAACGACCTCCCCGGCGTTGACGTAGATGCGGACATCTTCGCCGGCTATGCCGTCAACCCTTCCGCCGTCGATGCCAGGGTCAAGCGCGGCATCCGTGGCACCCTCGTCTGGGCAGGTGAGGCATCGCAACCGTGCGTCGTCTCAGAGATCGGCAGCAGCTTCGGCAGCACGGGCCTGATCGGCAGCACCCTGAAGGGCGTCCTAGGCGATGAGCTACGCGTGATCCGCTACCGCCAGCGCTGACCATGGCCAGCACCCAATCCCGCATTAACACCAGCGCCCTGAAATCGGAAGAACTGATCCGCAGGTTGCCCGCCATCCTCACCACCTACGGCAAGGAGCTAGACCAGCAGCTGAAGGAAGAGATCAAGACCGTCCAGTTCCCCTGGACTGACCGGCTTACCTACCGCCGCAATGGCACCATTGAAGGCACCCCCCGCGACATCGTGGACACCGGCGCCTTCCTGCGATCGCAGCGCCGTCGCCGGGTCAACGTGAACACCATCCGCTTCACATGGGGCGGGGCAGGTGGCGTCACGTATGCCGGCTACATCTACGAGGGCATCAAAGAGAAGAACTACCCGGCTAGGGACTGGATCGCTCCAGCCCTAGACGCGCTCCCCATCGGCCTGTTCTTTGTGCGCGAGTGGACGCGGCTGGAGAAGAGCGGCCTTTAGGCAACCGTGGCGACGGTGAAGGTCGGCATGACGCCCGTGGTGCCCACGTTGGCCGCAGCCACCGTGTAGATGTCCCCCACACGCACGTTGTTCCCGCCTGCGGTGATCGTCGGCGCAGCGCTCACCAGTCCGCCAGCAGCCACCACAACGGTGCCCACCACGTTCCGGCCACCGATGCCCACCGGGATGAACGGAACCGCCGTGTAGGTCGCGGGAGTCATGCCGCTTCCGCCAGTGGTGACGGTCACAGTCGCAGCCGCGCCACCCTGCGGATACCAAGTCGAGCCGCCAAACCCGGTCAGCGTGAAGGTCATCGCACCAACGCCAGCCACGGCCCGCCCCTCGTTGAAGCCCGACACGGTGGCGATACCTGCCCGCACCTCGGGGTCAGCGCCGGTCGAACCGGGCACCCTGGAGCTAATACGGAAATACCGCACCGCCAGGTTTTCAGTGGCCCGGTCAGCACACTCCATCAGGATCTGATAGGCCGGATCCCCAGGCGAAAGGTTCAGCACCACGGGCATTGACTTGGCCACGCTGGTGATGGCCTCCTTGGCGCTGGTCGGGTCGCTGTCGTAGTCCTGCACGTTCACCGACGTGCTGCTGCTGGTCATGCTCGCGTCGGTCAGGTTGAAGACCTTGGTGAGACCAGTGGTGGACGTGGGGATGGCCGAGGTCGTGGTGCCCTTGGCAATCCACAACTCGTGGTCAAAGTTGATCAGGTATTCGCCGGAGGGCATTGGACTAACGCGTTTGCCTAGCTTGCCTCCAGCACGTCCCAAGGCTGGGGCCTAGGGCAAAAGTGCGCCTCCCAGTTGTTCACCTCATGCGCGATGCCGGCCGTCGCCATCAGGGCATCCTTGGCATCGGCCAGCGTGTGAGGCGTCTTCCTGCCCACGTTCAGCTCCCGCAGCGCTTGCTCTGTGGTCAGCCCTTGCCCCATGAGCTGCCGCAGCTTCCCCCCCAGCTCACGCACCTTGCCGGGGGCACTGACGCCATAGCCGTGTGCTCGTAGCCAGTGCGTGCATTCCCCGTAGGCATCCACGTAGAAGCGTGTGCTGAGCTTGCCCTTCGCCGCATCGTGCACCCTTGCCGCTTTCAGGAAGCCCACGTCCACGCATGAGTTGATCTGCTCCCTTGTGATGCTTGGGAACCGTGTGGCCATCTCATGCTGGCACTTGTACACCAGCCTGCGGTTCTCCCGATACAGCCGGTCAATCTTGCGCCGCTCCTCAGGCGTCAGCGGCCGCTCCAGCAGCGGCTCAGCCCGTAACTTGTCTTCCTCGTAGCCCATTGGAACCAGGAAGGTGAGCTGTTCGCGGCACTTCCTGGCCATGGCTACGGCCTGCGCTGCTTATGCAAAGGCGCCCAAAGGTCGCCCCCGATCAATTCCCAATCAGATGCCAGCGCCTTCGCGTCATCTTGGGCCGTCCTTTTGCGCGGTAAGTACCTAACTGGCTCAGCACCCAGCAACCGCCCAAATCCCATAGCGATGGATTGAAACCCAATCAGCAGCGCCTGGGCTGGTGTCGCTTGTTGTTGGCTACTGCGGTGTTTCATCGCTCACGATCTGGAAAGTGCAATACGCCGCACCGTCGTGACGGCTGAGCTAATGCACAGGCAGCCAAAAAGCTGGTCGAGGCTGGGCAGCACGTTCAGGGCATTGCGGACGCTGGGGGCACCGCTGGCATCCTTGAAGTCGAGGCTCAGGGCGCCGTTGCCCAGGTTCACCGCCTTCAAAGCTTGGTTGCTGATCCCCGGCACAAGCTCCCCGGTCACCTGGGCCACCGTGCTAAACGGGTCGGTGGTGATGTCACCCAGCAGCAGGTTGGCAAGGTCAAACGTGCCCCTTTTGATCTCAGGGGGGATCACCGTGCTGGTGTAGACCTTCTCACCGCACTCGGCACCGCTCCGGGGCCATGCCAACCGTTGCGTTGTCGCAGCACGCTCTCCCACCCATT
>QLAH01000839.1_pt1 | contig 11031 bp, 9 predicted proteins | sample 4693081 | NCBI WGS metagenome assembly QLAH01 (sample SAMN09425401, study PRJNA476045) | Lake water metagenome, whole genome shotgun sequencing project.
CGCTATGAGGCCTACGGCTGGCATGTGCAGCACGTCCAGGACGGCAACACCGGCGTGGCCGCCATCACCCGGGCGATCGAGGCGGCCAAGGCGGTCACCGACCGCCCCAGCCTGATCAAGGTCACCACCACGATCGGCTACGGCTCCCCCAACAAGGCCAACACCGCCGGCGTGCACGGCGCCGCCCTGGGGGCCGAGGAGGCCGAGCTCACCCGCCAGCAGCTGGAGTGGAACTACGGGGCCTTCGAGGTGCCCGAGCCCGCCTACGAGCACTGGCGCCAGGCGATCCAGCGCGGTGCCGCCGCCGAAGCCTCCTGGGACGAGAGCCTGGCCGCCTACCGCAGCAGCTACCCCGCCGAGGCCGCCGAGTTCGAGCGCCTGCTGCGCGGTGAGCTGCCCGAGGGCTGGGATGCGTCCCTGCCGGTGTTCACCCCCGAGGACAAGGGCCTGGCCACCCGCCAGCACTCCTACAACGCCCTCAACGCCTTCGGCCCCAGCCTGCCCGAGCTGATCGGCGGCTCCGCCGACCTCACCCACTCCAACCTCACCGACATCAAGGGCGAGGCCAGCTTCCAGAAGGGCCACGAAGCCAACCGCTACCTGCACTTCGGCGTGCGGGAGCACGCCATGGCGGCGATCCTCAACGGCATCGCGTACCACAACAGCGGCCTGATCCCCTACGGCGGCACCTTCCTGGTGTTCGCCGGCTACATGATCGGCGCCATGCGGCTGTCGGCCCTCTCGGAGCTGGGCGTGATCTACGTGCTCACCCACGATTCGATCGGCCTGGGTGAAGACGGCCCCACCCACCAGCCCGTGGAAACCCTCGCCAACCTGCGCGCCATCCCCAACCTGCTGGTGATCCGCCCCGGCGACGGCAACGAGACGGTGGGCGCCTACAAGGTCGCGGTCACCAACCGCAAGCGCCCCACGGTGCTGGCCCTCAGCCGCCAGGCCATGGTCAACCAGGCCAACTCCGCCGCCGACAAGGTGGCCAAGGGCGGCTACATCCTCAACGACTGCGACGGCACCCCGGACCTGATCCTGATCGGCACCGGCACCGAGCTCGACCTCTGCGTCAAGGCCGCCGCCCAGCTCACCGCTGAAGGCAAGGCCGTGCGGGTGGTGTCGATGCCCTGCGTCGAGCTGTTCGAGGAGCAGGACGCCGCCTACCGCGAGTCGGTGCTGCCCGCCGCCGTGCGCAAGCGGGTGGTGGTGGAGGCCTCCAGCTCCTTCGGCTGGCACAAGTACACCGGCTTCGACGGCGCCAGCGTCTCGATCGACAGCTTCGGTGCCTCCGCCCCCGGCAACGTCTGCCTCGAGAAGTTCGGCTTCACCGTCGACAACGTGGTGGCCACGGCGAAGGCCCTGGGCTGATCGGATCGTCACCCAGCCGGGCGCTGGGGGGATCACCACCGAAGCCGGGCCCCGTCAGGGCCCGGCTTTTTCATGGGGCCGGGGGCGCAGGGCCGCTCAGCCCTGGCGGGATGGCACGTTGTGGCGGCTGCGCTCCACCACCAGGGGCAGGCGCAGGGTGCGCTGGTTGATGAAGCCGATGTATTCGCCCAGGATGCCGAGGGCGAACATCATGGCGCCGGCGAAGAACAGCGCCGAGACCGACAGCATGGCCACACCGAACTGGAAGCTCTGCCAGAAGAGCAGCTTGCTGACCATCACCACGAACGACAGCAGGATCGAGAGGGCCCCGAGGGACAGGCCGGCGGTGGTGATCAGCCGCATCGGCTTGCGGGAGGAGGTGACGATGCCGAGCACGCCGAAATCCACCAGGAACGACAGGGAGGCCGAACTGCTGCCCCCCTTGCGATCGGCACTCACGTAGGGAATCGTCGACCACTTGAAGCCGATGGCGCAGACCAGACCCTTGATGAAGGGGTAGGAATCGATCGACTCCCGCAGGGCAAGGATCACCGAGCGGTCGTAGATGCCGAACCCGGTGGTGTCGCGCACCATCGGATAGTCGGAGAGCCAGGAGAGGGTGGCGTAGTAGATCTTCTTGCAGAGAAACAGGATCGGGCTTTCATGGCTGGAGCGCCGCACCGCGAAGATCACCTGGTTGTCGCCCTTTTTCCAGGCCGTGATCAGATCGGCCACCAGCTCGGGGGGATCCTGCAGATCCGACATCAGAAAGACATTGGCATCGGCATCGGGCACCAGCAGGGCATTGGCGGAGGAGCGCACAAAACCGAAGTTGGAGACATTGCGAATCAAACCAACCCGTGAATCCCGTGCCGCCAATCCCTCGATCAGGGCGACGGTGTGGTCGGTGGAGCAGTTATCGGCAAACACGATCGAGAAGACATCGTCCGGGAACTGCTCAAGAACCTTGGCGAGCCTCACATAGAGCGCTTCGATGTTGGACGACTCGTTGTAGCATGGTATGCAAATCGCAATATGATGAGTCAATGTTGTCAAAAAGCATGCTGCAGGCAGTGTATCTTTTGGCTGCCGTTCTTGCGGCATGCCTGGGCCAATTCATCTTGCGGATCCGCCCACCGGCCGAAGGCGTCCGCACCGGTGCGCTCTATCTGGCGGCTTCGCTTGTTTGCTATGGCGCCTCCTTCGGAATCACCGCCCTGGTGCTGCCCGCCGCCGACCGCAAACTGGCGGTGCTGATGCTCAGCCTGCAGTATCCGCTGCTGTATGTCCTGTTCTCACTGAAGGATGCGGCGGCCCTGCAGCCGGCCAGTGTGGTCGCGATCACCCTGGGCTACGCGATCGTCGCCGTGGGCATGTTCGGGCGTTAGGAACGCGCGCCGCAGAGCCTGGCCCTCTGGCGTTCACCCAGCTGGAAACGCCAGGTCGGTCCGCCATAGATCTCGATCCCCATCGGGTGGGGGGTCCTGCACACATCACGGAGCTGGTCGGCATAATCCAGCGTCCGCATCTCTCCGGTGGGCGTCATCAACACGATGGGCCTGGGGACGACGTTGTTGTGATAAAAGACCAGCGTCAGCACCAGCCAGATCGCCAGGGCGCGGCAGGCGGTGCTCTGGCGGGTGTGGCGCTCCCGCGCCAGCAGCACGAACGCAATCAGCAGCACCGACAGGAACAGGACGGTGTTCCAGTAGAAGAAACGCCCGCCCGCATCTTCGACGCTCAACATCTTCAGGTCCACCCCGCGACGGGTGGCCACCAGCAGGCTGGAGCAGGAGAGCACCAGGGTGGAGAAGATGGCCAGGTAGAGCAGGGCCGGCTGGCCCATGCGCCCCGTCACCACCCGCACGGCCAGCACCACCAGGGCCAGCACCCCGAGCACGGCCAGCAGCTGCAGGGGATCGGGCAGACCCCGCAGGTACCACCAGGGCTTGTAGCCCCCCAGCAGCGGGGCGATCAGGTGCACCGTGAACCAGTCGAGCAGCACGGCGGGCTGCATCAGCAGCTTGGCCAGCGCCTGGGCTGTCGAGAGGGGGTAGGTGGTCTGCAGCTGGGAGAAGTAGAGCTGCAGGGAGGAGAGCAGCACCGGCACGCTGAGCCACAGGGGTCCCAGGGGCAGCCGGCGATGGCGCAGGCCGGCGAAGATCAGCAGCGGAATCGTGTAGATGGCCATGAACGGGCCGGTGAAGGCCGCCACCAGCCCATAGAGCAGCAGCAGTCCCTTGAGGAGGGGAGATCGGAAGGCCTCCGCTCGACCGCTCCCCTGCTGGGCCACCGCGCCGTAGGCGATCAGGATGAACCCGAGCGGGAAGAAGATGTAGGCATTGGGCAGGTTGAGATAGGTTTCGCCGGCGTAGGGGTAGAAGACGTAGGGGATGTAGGCCACCCGCATCAGCCGGCTGAACACGTTGGAGGCGATCAGGGCCTCCACGCTGACCAGGGGCAGCAGCCAGGACCCCCAGGCCACCAGCAGGAAGAAGCCGGGATAGGCCAGCGGCGAGAGCAGGTTCACCGCCGTCAGGGCGCTGATCCGCTGGAGCAGATGGCTGTAGCCCGCATAGAGCTGCAGCAGCGATCCGGTGCCCTGGTCGATGGCCTGCTGCAGAAAGACCGAGCCGTCCTCCGCATAGAGGGTGGGCGCCAGGGAAATGGAGGGGCGCCGCAGGTGGTAGCCGAGGGCGCAGAGCCCGATCAGGGCGGCGGAGACGAGAAGGCCGTGGAGCCGGGGGGGCAGGCGCTGCTCGGCTGACTGGCGGAACTGCCGGATCTGCTGCAGGAAGGTGGCCATGGGTGCGCGCAACGGCTCCGCTCAGGCCGGCATGAGGTTGGTTTCGGTCCAGGCGAGCATGCGGCTGACGCCGTCGCGGCAGGAGATGGCCGGCGACCAGCCGAGCAGCCGCTCGGCCTTGGCGATGTCGGCGATGAAGCAGTCCTGGTCGCTGGCCCTGCGGGGGGTGGGGGTGTACACCAGCGGCGGAATGGCCAGCAGCTCGGCGAGCAGGGCGAACAGCTCCAGCAGGCTGAGGGAGTTGGCGGCGCCGCCGCCGATGTTGAAGATCTCGCCATTCATCTGCTGGCGGTGGTCGTAGGCGGCCCGGTAGAGGCGGATCAGGTCGTCGGCGTGGAGCACGTCGCGCACCTGCTTGCCGGTGCCGGCGATGGTGAAGGGCTCGGGGAGCACGCCCGCCAGATGGGCCCGCTTCTGCTCAATCGCCTTCTGGCAGAACCAGCCCACCCAGCCCTGGTCGAAGGAGGCGAACTGGCGGCCGCCGAAGATCGAAGAGTGGCGGAACACCACCGTTTTGAGTCCGTACACCCGGGCCCAGTCGCGCACGTACTGATCCGCCGCCCCCTTGGAGCAGCCATAGGGGGTGGAGAAATCGAGGCCGAGGGATTCGTCGAGGCCTTCGGGGTGATCGGGGAGGCGGTAGCGGGTGGGGGTCTCCTCGTAGCGGAGCCCCTCCAGGTCGCCGTACACCTTGTTGGTGCTGCTGTAGGCGATCAGCGCCTCGGGGGAGAGGGCCCGGGCGGCTTCGAGCACGGCGAAGGTGCCGAGCACGTTGGTCTGCAGGTCGCGGGCGGGATCGGTCAGGGAGGTGGTCATCGCCACCTGGCCGCCCACGTGGCAGATGTAATCGAAGGGGGCGTGGCGGCGGAACACGGCCATCACGGCCTCGGCCTCGGCCAGGTCGGCCTGGAGGAAGTGGAAGCGCCCCGGGGCGGCCTGGGACTCCAGCCAGGCCAGGTTGGCCGCCGAACCACGGCGGAACAGGGCATCGACCACGATCACCTCGGCACCTTCCTGCAGGTAGGAGGCGGCCAGGTTGGAGCCCAGAAAGCCGCAACCGCCGGTGATCAGGACCTTCATCGGATTCAGGAGGGGGGGCAGGCCGGAATCCTCAGCCCGCGCAGGTCGGGCACATACCGTTCGATCTGATCGGGGCGGTCGGGAAGGCTGGCGGGCAGCAATCTACCGGTCGCCCCCAGGCGGCCCCACTCCGCCTCGGCGAAGGCCAGCAGGCTGGTGGCCGCCCCCGAACCGATGTTGACCACCAGGGGAACGCCGGCGGCCACATCGGGCCGCGCGCAGGCCGCCAGCAGGTGGGTGGCCACCTCGGCCACGGGGATGAAATCGCTGACCTGGCGGCCGGAGGTCATGGGGAAGTCGTCGCCGGAGCGGGCCGCACGGCGCAGGGAGGGCCAGAAGTTGCCTTCGAACTGGCCCTCGCCGTAGGCCGAGAAGATGCGGCCGTAGAAGAGCTCCAGGCCCCGGGCGATGGCGAAGGCGCGCAGCAGCTGGAAGGCCGCCGCCTTGCTGGCGCCGTAGGGGCTGAGGGGCTCCAGGGGGGCGTCCGGCGGGATCGCCTCGTAGCGGCGGGCGGCGTTGCCGTACTCGTGGCTGCTGCCGGCGACGACGCAGCGGCGCACCCCCGACTCCGCCGCCCGCTCCAGCAGCCGCAGGCTGCCGGCCACATTGGCCTGCACCAGTTCGTCCCAGCCGGCCGGCTTGGGGCTCACCCCGGCGGAGGCCAGGTGCAGCACCGCCTCGATCCCCTCCAGATCCACGGCCGTGAGGCTGTGCAGATCGCCCTGACACCACTCGGGCTCACGCGGCAGGGGGATCACCGGGGCGGAGGCGGGGCTGCGGCGCAGGGCCCGCACCTGGTGGCCCGCCGCCAGGGCCGCCGCCAGCACGTGGGAGCCGATGAAGCCGGTGCCGCCGGTGAGGAACAGCCGCATCAGGCCTGGCAGAAGGCCCGGATCACGTCGATCTCCTTGGCCAGCATCGGCGCCGTGAGGCCCGGGTAGGTGCCGAGGAAGAGGGTGTCGACCATGATCGCGTCGGCGCCGGCCAGATCGCCCACCACCCGCAGGGCGTCGGGGCGATCGGCGCGCAGCTGCACGAAGGCCGGCTGGCGCACCAGGTTGCCGCCGAAGAGCATGCGGTTGCCGATGCGGTGGGCATCGAGCTCCCGGGCCAGGTCGGTGCGGCGGAAGGGGGCGTCGGGCTTGACGGCGATCTTGAAGCCGAACCAGGAGCAGTCGGTGCGGCAGCCGCTGGCGTCCCAGGAGAAGCCGGCCTGCGGATCCCAGCCGGTGGCGTGGGTGGGCAGGGAGAACTCCAGCACGGACTCGGTGGCCACCAGCCCCTCGCGCAGGGTCTGCCAGTTGCGCTTGCGGGCCTCGATGAACTCGGGCAAGCGGCGCAGCTGCACCCGGCCGATGGCGGCCTGGGGATCGAGGGGTTTGAGGTTGAAGCCGAGGTGGCTGTAGATGTACTTGTGGTCGTAGCCGGCGGGCAGTTCGCCGAGCTGCCAGTCGAAGCGCTTGCCGCAGGTGTCGTCCTTGCCGGAGGGGCACCAGCAGTCGCGGCCCCAGTCGCGGAAGCTCTCGGCCACCACCTTGAGCTTCTGGTCGCGGACGATGTTGACGGCGCCGCCCTCGCCCATGGTGAGGTGGTGGGGCGGGTAGAAGCTCTGGGTGCTGATGTCGCCCCAGGTGCCGGTCCAGCGGATGACGCGGTCGGGGCCCTCATCGAGGCCGGGGCTGTTGTCGCTGAAGCCGAGGGATTCGGCCAGCTCCCGGGGCATGGAATAGGAGCAGCCGAGGGCGTCGCAGTTGTCTTCGACGAGATAGAGGTCGTGGGCGCGGCAGAAGCGCAGCACGGCCGCCAGGTCGAAGGGGTTGCCCAGGGCGTGGGCCATCATCACGGCCTTGGTGACGCCGGGGGTGAAGGCGGCTTCCAGCTGGTCGCAGCGGGCGTTGCCGGTGATCGGATCGGCGTCGATGAACACCGGCACCGCGCCCACCTGCAGGATCGGCGCCACGGTGGTGGGGAAGCCGGCGGCCACGGTGATCACCTCATCGCCGGGGCGCAGGCGCCGTTCGGCGGGAAGGCGGTGGGAGGTGAGGGCCGAGATGGCCACCAGATTCGCTGAGGAGCCGGAGTTCACCAGCAGGCTGTGGCGCACCCCCAGGAAGGCGGCCAGCTCGCTCTCCATCGCCGCCCCTTCGCTGCCGAGGGTGAGCCAGAAGTCGAGGGTGGTGCCCACGGCCGCTTCCACCTCGTCTTCGGTGAAGACACGGCCGGCGTAGGGGATGGTCTGGCCGTCGGCGTGGGGGGTGCGGTCGGGGTCGTCGCCGGGGCGGTAGGCGGCGTGGGCGCGGCGGGCGTAGTCGCGGGTGAGCCGCAGGATCTCCTGCTTGAGCTGGTCGAGGTCGGCGGTCATGGGGTGGATCGGCCCGGCGGGCAGCAGGCGAGATAGGCGGTGAGGTCGTCGAGGCAGCAGGCCAGCGGGTCGTCGCCCGCTTCGATCACGCGGCGATACCACTGAAGCGTGCGGGCGGTGGTGGTGGCGAAATCCCAGCGGGGCGACCAGCCGAGGCGGTGGTGGGCCTTGTCGACAACAAGATTCAGAAGACCCGCCTCGTGGGGGGCCGTGGGGTCGGAGGCATCGATCCAGGTGCCGGGCCAGTGGGACAGGGCCTGCTCCACCAGCTCCTGAACGGGCCGGTTGGCCTCCAGCTGGGGCCCGAAGTTGAAGGCTTCGGCCAGGGCCGCGCCGCTGGACGGCTCGGCGAGGGCCTCGGCCAGGGCCAGGTAGCCGCCGAGGGGTTCGAGCACGTGCTGCCAGGGGCGGGTGGCGCCGGGGTTGCGCAGGGTGATGGGCTCACCGGCGCGCAGGGAGCGGACGGTGTCGGGAATGATGCGGTCGGCGGCCCAGTCGCCGCCGCCGATGACGTTGCCGGCCCGGGCACTGGCCAGGCGCAGGTGGGGCGACTGGTGGGGCAGGGTGCCGCAGTAGCTGGCGCGCCAGGAGCTGATGGCCAGCTCGGCGGCGGCCTTGCTGCTGCTGTAGGGGTCATGGCCGCCGAGGGGATCGTTCTCCCGGTAGCCGTAGAGCCACTCGTTGTTGCGGTACACCTTGTCGGTGGTGATCAGCACCGCGGCGCAGGGGTGGGCCAGGGGCCGCAGGGCCTCGATCAGGTGGATGGTGCCCAGCACGTTGGTTTCCCAGGTGAGCACCGGCTCGGCGTAGCTGCGGCGCACCAGGGGCTGGGCCGCCAGGTGCAGCACCACCTCCGGCTGGACGGACGCCACCAGCTCGCTGAGGGCGGCCGGATCGCGCAGATCCCCCACGTGGTGATCGAGGCGGCCGGCCAGACCCAGCTGGTCGAACAGGGAGGGGTCGGTGTCCGGCGCCAGGGCAAAGCCGGTGACGCGGGCCCCCAGCTCGCAGAGCCAGAGGGCGAGCCAACTGCCCTTGAAGCCGGTGTGGCCTGTGAGCAGCACCCGCTTGCCCTGCCAGAAGGCGGGATCGGGCTGCTGCCAGGCCCGCCGGGGGGAGGTGCCGGCCATGGTCAGCTCCAGATCTTCCAGGGGGCGCGGCCCTGCTGCCAGAGGTCTTCGAGCCGCTGGCGGTCGCGCAGGGTGTCCATGGGCTGCCAGAAGCCGCGGTGCTTGAAGGAGTTCAGCTGGCCCTGGGTGGCCAGGGCCTTGAGGGGGGCCTGCTCCCAGATGCACTGGTCGCCGTCGATCAGGTCGATCACGGGGGGCTCGAGCACGAAGAAGCCGCCGTTGATCCAGGCATTGTCGCCGTCGGGCTTCTCCTCGAAATCGGTGACCACATCGCCGTCGAGGTGCAGGGCGCCGTAGCGGCCGGGGGGCTGGACGGCGGTGAGGGTGGCCTGCAGGCCCTCGCGGCGGTGGTGGGCGATCAGGGCGGTGATGTCCACATCGGCGACGCCGTCGCCGTAGGTGAAACAGAAGGACTCGTCGTCGGGGAGGTAGCTGCGCACCCGGGCCAGACGGCCGCCGGTGAGGGTGGCATCGCCGGTGTCGACCAGGGTGACCTTCCAGGGTTCGGCCTTCTGGCGGTGCACTTCCATATGGTTGAGATCCATATGGAAGGTGACATCACTGGTGTGCAGGAAATAGTTGGCGAAGTATTCCTTGATCACATAACCCTTGTAGCCACAACAGATGATGAAGTCGTTGATGCCGTGGTGGCTGTAGATCTTGAGGATGTGCCACAGGATCGGCTTGCCGCCGATCTCCACCATCGGCTTGGGCCGCAGGTGGGTCTCTTCGGCGAGTCGGGTACCCAGTCCACCGGCCAGGATGACGGCTTTCATCAGGCAGCAACGGGCCAGGCAGGCGGCGGCAACCTAGCAAAGGCACTTCATACCACCGAACCCAGACAGACCGGGGGCTTTGGTGGCTGCCGCAGGGTCAGGCAGACAGGCGAAACACGACAGTTTCCTAAGCCCCAAGGCAACGCCACAGGCCACTGGGCAGCATGAAACCCCTTTCCACCACTGGCCTGTGGCCGCCCGAAGCAAGAAGCTGACGCTGACGGAGGTCAGGGGGTTGATCCAGGCGCTCCTGGCAAAGCCGGAACTAAGCGAGGCCGATCTGCTGGCCTTCGCGCAGACGATCAACGGGGCAGCGCTCAAGGATCCGCCGCCACCAAAGCCCAAGCCGCCCACGCTCACCGAGCTCAAGAGCAAGGTGCTGGCCCATTTCAGGTGCAAGACCGTCACCCAGCTGCGCAAGGACAAGAACTTCCAGCTCTCGATGACGGGGGAAGAGGTGGCGCTGAAGACCAAGGACGACTGGCTGGTGCTCTACCGGCGCTTCATCGGCATTCCGGCCAACGAGCGGAACCTGGAGGACGGACCCACCGTGATCAACGGCATCGACGTGCTGCAGCACTTCCGGCCCTGGGTGGTGTTCGGCCTCGACCCGAAGACCGCCACGGCGGATGAGGTGCGCGAGGCGTTCCGGCGCCTGATCCAGGTGCACCACCCCGACCACGGCGGCGATCCCCGCGTGGCGGAACGCCTGCAGGCGATGAAGGACTCGATCCTTGCCCTGATGCCCTGAAACGATGCGCGACCTGCTGACGGACAAGGAAACGGCCGGAATACTCGGAAAACGCATCACACGCCTCTACAAGATCGTGGAGGCGTTCGATGCCAACGCCGATGACGAATGGGAGCTGGTGGAGGGCGAGCACTTTGAATACAGCGGCCCAGCGGTGGCCGGTGCGAATGGGCAGCGGCCCCGACGCTTCACCGAGGAAGGTGTGGAGGCGCTAGCCCGTTACATCGAAGCCACCGAGAAAACGGGCTTGCTTGGCAAGATCCGCGAGCGGCTGTTCAACGTGAAGCAGAAGCGCAAGCAACTGCTCGTGTCACGGCGGATCACCCAGGAGTTCATCGAGGCCGGCGGCACCCTGGAGATCCGGGGCGATCTGGCCTTCGTGAGCCGGAAAACCACGGTGGGGATCCTGCAGACCAACTACAAGGGCTTGTCCAACTCATGGGAGCGGCTGCGCACCGCTGGTACGGAGGAGGGGGAAGAAGCCCTTGAGCTCAATAAGGATTTCCTGGAGAACGAGGAGCGGCAGGTGCTGATCAGCCAGCGGGGCATCGCCCGTGTGGCCCGCGACATGCGGGTCAACAGCCGCATCACCAAAACGCGTCAGGCCTGGATCGAAGCCGTGGGCGATGTGGTGGAAGCCTGCTTCAACTCCGAGATCCGTTACCTCACCCAAGGCGTGGACCGGGCCATGAAGCGCGCCAAAGCGGCGGCCGGCCACCGCTGCGAGATCACCGGCAAGAAGGCGGAGG
>QLAH01000841.1_pt1 | contig 11024 bp, 11 predicted proteins | sample 4693081 | NCBI WGS metagenome assembly QLAH01 (sample SAMN09425401, study PRJNA476045) | Lake water metagenome, whole genome shotgun sequencing project.
GGTGGAAAGCTGGATCAATTTGAAATACCATGAACCTCACACCTCCATCCCATTGAACGGATTAAATCGTCTTCTTCCCACACCCATGGCCACCGCACGGCAGACGGTTTTGTCGCCATACTTCACATTTAGCTTGTCGAGGGCTTGGTACAGGTTGATCTGCTCTTGGCTGTCCTCGAAGAGTTTGATCTGGTAATTGCCACAGGGTTTAGCTGCTACTACCCGCCCGCCTATTGGCAAGAGGTGCTGACTGCCGTACAGCGCGTGCTCAAACCCGACGGTTTCTTTGTATTTGATGTGATTGACCCGGAGGTTGAACTGGCCGAAAACTGGGCAATTCTGGAGACCTATCTAGGCGCCGAAGTATTTCTCACCCCGCTAGCCGATTGGAAAAAGCTGCTGAAAGAGGCCGGGGCGCAGGTGGTCAAGCAACAGCCCGGCGACCTGTTCCAGCTCTTCAAAGTCCGGTTTTAGCGCTGCACCCAGAAGATTTGCCCTTATGATAAAGGGTGTCGCACCTCAGGAGACAGAAGCATGACGGTGATTGCGGTGATTGATTACGACATGGGCAATCTGCATTCGGCCTGCAAAGGGCTGGAGCAAGCCGGTGCCACCACCCACGTCACCGATCGGTTTCAGGAGCTAGAACAGGCTGATGCGGTCGTTCTGCCCGGTGTGGGCGCGTTTGATCCGGCCATGCAGCACCTGCGCTCCCGCGATCTAATCCAGCCCGTACGCGATATTGTGGCCAGCGGCAAACCGTTTCTGGGCATTTGTCTAGGAATGCAAATTCTGTTTGAGGGCAGCGAAGAAGGCCACGAGGCAGGACTGGGCATTGTTCCCGGTATGGTCAAACGGTTCCAGCCCGAACCCGGCCTCACCATTCCCCACATGGGCTGGAATCAGCTCCAGTTCACCCAGCCTGACCTAGCACTGTGGCAACAGCTTTCGCCCAATCCCTGGGTCTATTTTGTCCATAGTTTCTATGCCGCTCCGACAGACCCCAGCTACAACGCTGCTGTGATCACCCACGGCAGTCAAACCGTTACTGCTGCGGTGGGCCGCGATCACCTGATGGGAACCCAGTTCCACCCCGAAAAATCTTCGACCGCAGGGCTGCAAATTCTGTCCAACTTTGTGGCTTTAGTCCAACAGCGAACCCTGGTCGGCAGCTGCTAGGACGGCTAGAGGTTGTCCTGCTCGTTCTGTAAACCTGCCCTGCAAACCTGCCTCACAGATCTGCCCCGCTGTATCTCATCGGCTTGCCCAACCTGGGCTTTTTACTAGCCTGCCCTATGAGCCTGCGAATTTATGGCAATCGGCTGCTCAAAACGCTGCCTGGACTGGAAACTCGCCCGACCCCATCTCGGGTGAGACAGGCATTGTTTAACATCTGGCAGGGCGAAATTGCTGGCTGTCGCTGGCTAGACCTCTGTACGGGCACGGGCGCGATGGGTGCTGAAGCCCTCTGTCGAGAAGCCGCCCTGGTCATTGGCATCGAGCAGTCGGCCAAAGCCTGTGCGGTAATTCAGCAAAACTGGCAGCAGGTCGCCAAGCCCGACCAGCAGTTTCGCCTGCTGCGAGGTCGGGTAGAGCAGCGTTTGCCCCAGCTCGGCGGTCAGGTTGATGGCCCATTCGACCGGATCTATTTTGATCCGCCCTACGCCAGCAATCTCTATGAGCCTGTTTTAGCTGCTATTGTTCAGCACCAGCTTCTAGCGACCACAGGCGAACTGGCCGCCGAGCACAGCCCCGATCGTCCTTCGCCCCAGATACCAGGACTTCATCTCCTGCGCCAAAAAGTCTATGGCAGCACGGCCCTATCGTTCTACAGCCCAACCCGCTCTGACGAGTCCAGTCTGTAAAGATAGCCCATAAAAGTAGCCCCGAAAAGTAGCCTGTAAAAGTAGCCCGTAAGAGAAGCCCCGAAAAGTAGCCCCGAAAAGTAGCCCGTAAAAGACAGCCAAACAAAACCCCTCAGCCAATCGTTGGGCCAGCGACCCAAAGCTGAGGGGACTTGAAGTAGTTGCTTCTTAAAGCTGAAATTTAAGCCAGTTCTAGGGCCAGTTCTAGGGGTTGAGCTGGTTGCCACGCTTGTACTGGAAGTAGGCCGCTACAAACAGCCCAGCCAGCGTTACGGGAATCAGGCCCAGCACAATTCCTGAAAGTAGAGGTTCAACCACGGTTCCATCTCCTTAGCGTTGTGGTTATTTTAGCAAATTTGGTGCCCTCACAAGCCCTTAACGGTTTTTAGCCTTCTATCATATTTCTTGAAACAACTTCACTTCAAGAACGAGCGGCTTTGCAGTCGGTTGCGTTTGCCGAGGTTGATTTATGCGGTTGATTTATCCGCTTTGGGCTGACTCACCGATCCGGCAGTAATTGAGGAATCGCGTTAAAATGACAAAATGCTTTAGAAAAGTTAAACAATATCTAACTTTTCCGTGAAGTAAGTTAAATTCTTTGAGATGGTTCCAGCTCTACAGGCAGACGTTTGAGTAGTAAATGGTGACGAAGTTGAGTAACGAGATTGCGACGCCCGACATCTCGCTTCAAAGAACGGCGCAGATTCTACTTGCCGTCCTGGTAGTCGTGCTCATTGCCCTGGTCACTTTTCATCAGCTGCGACGCAACGATCCCTACACCGATCACGTATTGGCCCTGCGGGGTGACTTGGTGCAGGGACAAGTCATTTTTCAGCTTAACTGTGCGGGCTGTCATGGGGCTGATGCCGATGGACGAGTAGGGCCGAGTCTGCATCATGTCGCTTCACGCAAATCGCGGGTTGGGTTAATTAAACAGGTCACGAGTGGACAAACGCCGCCGATGCCGCAGTTTCAACCCACAGTTCAAGAAATGGCCGACCTGTTGACCTATCTAGAGAGCCTTTAGCTCGGCAGTATCGTCCCTCTAAATTCGGTTCATTCTAGTCCAACTTCTAGTCCAACCGTTGCCGCTTCAAAACGACATTACGGCGGTTGGAAAATTTTAATCTGCTCAAATAGAAATTCTGTCCTAAATCCGGTACTCTTATAGTACAGGCATCCTGTTTGACGAGTTATTGCGTTAAACCGTTCGATTCTAAAGTCAGTTTTTCCAGGAGCTTTATTGCCGCAAAGCCTAGGTGTCCTGCTTTCTAACCTCCATTTCTCGCCGGCTAAATCCAGCGTCTGGATCGGGCTGAGCAAATGCTTTAAGCCCTGGTGATTTGTCCAATACCGAATAAATTGGCTGACGGATAATTTGATTTATCTGGTGGATTAACCCAGCCGCGTCAACACTGGACAAGCTGACGAATAAATGGTACAAATGTTCTTTGAGATTGTTTTGTTCGGCTCGGTGGAAGTTCGGTATTAGAGGTTCATCCTGGTCCGGTTCAGTGCAGCTCGTTCAATTCAGGTCCATTTCAGGTTCATTTGTTTTCAGCTAACTTTCGCTCAATCTATTCCTTCTATCTGCCACTAATGTTCTATGGACGCTCGTCTCACTGAAGTCCAACAGCAGTTATTTGACTGGCTGGTTGACTATATTAAGCAAAATCAGCATTCGCCCTCGATTCGGCAAATGATGCGGGCGATGGGCCTGAAATCTCCTGCGCCAATCCAAAGCCGGTTAGAGCACCTGCGCGCTAAGGGCTATATTGACTGGACGGAAGGTCGGGCAAGAACCATCCGAATTTTGCGTCCCCAGGGTCTGCCAATCGTTGGCGCAATTGCCGCCGGTTCTGTGGTTGAGTCGTTTTCGGATGCGGTGGAGCAGCTTGATTTCTCCAGTTCGCTGCTCAGGCCCGGTGATTATGCCCTGCGGGTTCGCGGCGACAGCATGATCGATGCCCTGATTGCCGATGGCGATGTGGTGATCATGCGGCCTGTGCCCGACCCCAAAGCGCTTAAAAACGGCACGATTGTGGCAGCCCGCGTAAATGGCGAAGGTCAAACCCTGAAGTACTACAACCGCAAGGGCGGCCAGGTTAAGCTGGAACCAGCCAACCCCAACTATCCGGTGATTGAAGCGACTGCTGCCAACGTAGAGGTGCAGGGCGTGCTGGTTGCCGTCTGGCGCGGCTATGGCTTTATTGCCTCCTAATTGCGCCCAAATGTCGAAACTAGGGTAAACGCAAGTGAAGTTCCTGGGCGTAGATCTGGGTTGGCAGTCGCAGCCTAGCGGTTTGTGCTGTCTGGCCTGGCAGTCGACCGCTCTAAAGCCGAGGCTAACGATACTGGATTTGACCTGTCGAGCCACCCATGCTGAAGTCTTGGTTTGGGTTGATGGCTGCGCTCCCCATCTGTCTACTGTCGCGGAACCTGCGCTGGTGGCGGTAGATGCCCCTACGCTGATTTGCAATAACAGCGGTATGCGCACCGCTGATCGATTGACCCATCGCCAGTTCGGCAAATATCATGCTGGCTGTTATCCCGCCAATCTCACCCGCCCATTTGCCCGACAAACCGTGGCCTTTGGTCAGAGCCTGAGCCAGCGCGATTTTTTCCATGCGCCTACTATTCAACCCCAGCAGCCCGGTCGCCACCAGATTGAGGTATTTCCCCATCCGGCCACGGTGAATTTGTTCGGGCTGACGCAGATTTTGAAGTACAAAAAAGGACGCTTGGCCGAACGGCGAGTTGAACTGGCCCGCTACCGCGATTTGCTTTTGTCTGCCCTGCCGCAGCTGGAGCCAAGCCTGGATGTTGCCGGTGGTGTTGCCGATAATGCCGCCGCCCCGCTGTTGGCCGACCTGCCGAGCACGGGACTTGCCCTAAAAGCCCTAGAAGACCAGCTCGACAGTTTGATTTGCGCCTACGCCGCTGCCCATTGGTGGTACTGGGGCCTGGCTCGCAACCAGGTGGTAGGGCCAGATGACCCGGCCCTTTGCGCCATTGAAGGCTATATTGTTGTACCCCAGCGGTATCAGGTTTTGAGCAGCTACTGAATGCGCCAGTCCTTTAGTTTTTGTTGGGCCGAGAGCAATAGCTTTTGGGCCTCTGGATAAACCGTGGTGCCGTTGTCGATGGTTTCAAGCTGCAAAATAATCTGCTGGAGCTGGCTGGCCAAAGCGCTGCGATTTACTGCCTCCGTCTCTCTGGGGGTTCTGGCGATAAGGGCATTGATTTGGGCCTGGGCCTGCTTGAAGTTGGCGACTGCCCTGGCTTCTGTATCTTGCCGCACCTTGATCTGGCCCTGCTGCCGCTTGTAGGTCGCCAACAGACGCTGGGCCTCGGCGTAGCCCGTTGCATCCTGAGGAGAAACTTTGTCTAGCCGCTGAATCGCCTGCTGGCGCAGGTCGAGCACTTGCTGCCATTCGGCGACCGTGTGGGGTGGGTGCTGGCTGGCTTGGGCTGCCTGCCAGGAAAACTGCTTGGCGGCGCTAATCAGATTTAGGCTGTCCTGATTGCTGCTGAGCAAACCGCCGATTGCCCCAAAGTCGCGCTGAGCGGTAGTAATCCGGCTACCGGCATTGTCCCGGCCAGGGTTTGCTTGGGTACCTGCTGCATTTGGTCCAAACCAGCCTGCCAAGCCTGGAGCGCGATCTGCTGCTCTAGGGGCGTTTTAGCCTGCTGGTACTGCTCTGTTGCGGTTTTCAGCACTTGCTCGGCCTGGTTGAGTGCGGTCTGGGCGTTCTTTTCCTGGAACAGTTTGCCCTGCAATCGACCTAGCTCGGCTCTGGCCTGATTTAAGCCCATCCGGCTGAAGCGCCAGTCATACCACCACCAGCTGTCTGTGTTCGGCAAATCGTTCCAGACCCAGGTTGGCAGCTGGTTGAGGTTTTGCTGGGCCTGGGTCAGCTTTTGTTCGCCCAGTTCCAGATCAGTTGGAGCCGTGGCCCGGTCGATCAGCTGTTTGGCGGCTTCTAGATTGGCGGTTGCCTGCCGGAAATTTTGGTCCAGGCTGACGTAGCTGGGCATCAGCAAAATGGGGGCCGACTGGGCAATGGGCCGTCGAATTGGCGAATAGGGCAAGTTGATTAGGCCGACTGCCCCAACCGGAATACCGATCAATAGACCGGTCCAAACCAGCCGCTTCAGGGTGCGCTGCAGGGTTTGCTGGACTGCTGCCAGCGGTGCGCGCTTCACCTGGGTGGAAATCACCTGAGCCTCCAGGGCCATCTGACGCTCTAGGTCGTTGAGCGTTTTGGGCTGGGGTGGAGCGATCTGGACAGCTGGCTGGCTGGCGGGCGGCTTGGCAGCGCGACGAAAAAATTTCATGACTCAACAGGAATGCATTCAGGGCTATGTTTCCCGTTATAGTGCTATGCCCATCAGCCGGGGTTTGCGTCCTCCCGGTTTAACGCAATCTTGAACCCAAGGCCCCGCTTATGAAGCTGGGGTGACATTGGGGCAGGTTCTAGCTGGGCCGCAGTAGCTGCTTCAGCCAGTCTGCAATCGAGCGGCGCCCAGCATGCCGGGGTTTTGGCGGGGCGATTGGCTGGCCTGACCTATATTTCGTCCGTTTTTGTTTTGTCTGTTTTTGAGCGGCCCGCTTGCGAGCTGCGGTCTGTGAAGCAACGAGGTGAAAAAAGCTCATGGGACTATTTGCTTAATCCATAATTCGGCGAATGAAGCGCTGCAAGCTTCCACTCTGGCTGTAGTGTAGCGACTTCAGTATAGCGGCTTCTCAGCACCCACCTGAAGTCGCAGCAGGTTTTGTGAAACGTTTTATAACAATTGCTGCATGACAGCTAATTCAGGACAATTGCTTTACGCCATTTGGGTTTGGGGAGAAACTGGAGCGAAGCCAAAATCAGGCGATTGAACGGTTCCGATGGCGAAACGACGCAATGATGTCCTGTAAATTACCAGAGTAGCAATCGTACCCTGCTTGAGAGAGGCGTTATCCTTCGAGTGTTGCTGATTAGAATGGCCTGCTCCAAACGAGTTACGGCAGCTTTGTTGAACGCTTTCCTTGCTAAGGAGTTTTGTCGCAGCTATGTCCACCCTTGTGCTGGTGCTATTTCAGGTGCTGTTGGTGATTGGGCTGTCGCGCCTAGTTGGGCTGGGATTTCGCTGGCTGAGACAGCCGCTGGTAATTGGGGAAATTGTGGCCGGGATTATGCTTGGCCCTTCGCTCTTTGGCCTGTTAGCACCAAACTTGGCCCCAGCTCTGTTTCCACCCGACACAATCCCCTACCTGAATGTGTTGTCCCAGGTGGGGCTGATTTTTTTCATGTTCCTGATTGGCTTGGAACTCAATCCCAAATATCTCCAGGGCCAGTTCGATAAGGCAATTTTGATTTCTCACGTCAGCATTTTGGTGCCCTTTTCCCTGGGAACGCTGCTGGCGCTGCTGCTCTACCCGCTAGTGTCCAATGCTTCGGTGACGTTTACGGCCTTTGCCCTGTTTCTGGGGGCCGCCATGTCGATCACAGCCTTTCCAGTGCTGGCCCGGATTATCACCGAAAACAACTTGCAGGGGTCGCGCTTGGGCACCCTGGCCCTCACCTGTGCTGCGGTCGATGATGCCACCGCCTGGTGCTTACTAGCCCTGGCCATTGCCGTCACCCGCACCAACAGCATTGTGGCAGCCCTGCCCACCATTGTCGAAGCCCTGGTCTACATTGGCTTCATGCTCACCCTGGGTCGACAATTTTTGAAGCTACTGGCGCGCCACTACCGCCGCACGGGGCGGCTGACCCAGTCGGTGCTGGCCTGCATCTACATGGGCGTGCTGGCCTCGGCTCTGATCACGGAATTAATCGGAATTCACTTGATTTTTGGAGCGTTTTTGCTGGGAGTGGCCATGCCCAAAAACGCCGAGCTGACCCGCGAACTGGCCGAAAAAACCGAAGATTTTGTCCTCACCTTTCTGCTGCCGGTGTTCTTTGCCTATAGTGGTCTGCGCACCCAAATCGGGCTGCTAAATCGACCGGTGCTCTGGCTGCTCTGTCTGGCGGTGTTGGCCGTGGCAATTGGCGGTAAATACATCGGCACCTATGGGGCTGCGCGCATTTCGGGTCTGCCGAAGCGAGAAGCATCGGCCCTGGGCTGGCTGATGAACACACGCGGCCTGACAGAGCTGATCGTGCTCAATATTGGGCTGAGCCTGGGCGTGATTTCGCCGCTGCTGTTCACGATGCTGGTGATTATGGCTCTGGTTACAACCTTCATGACCTCGCCGCTGCTGGAGATGACCTACGCTAAAGAGCTGATTCGTCAGGATCTGGTTGAAACTGCTGATCCGCCCGGTCTAACGCCCGATCAGGTGCTGCCCACCTACCGAATTCTGGTGCCCGTGGCGAATCCCCAGAGCCAGAAAGGACTGGTGCATTTGGCCGCCGCCATTGCCGGAACCACAGCCCAGCCTGCGGTTGTCAATCCGCTCAGTTTGATCCAGCTCCAGGAAGACTATGCCTACGAAAGCACGCCCCTGGAAGCCGACCGCCAAATCGCGCAGCAGCAGAAGGCTTTACAGCATCTCGTTGAAGCCCTGCCCGCCCTGGTGCAGCCTTTCGTCCAGCCGATTGTTCGAGTCGGCAGCGACGTGGCTCGCGAGACCGTCCAGATCGCCGAAGTTGAGCAGGCCGATTTAATCCTGATGGGCTGGCACCGTCCGGCCTTCAGCAGTAACCGTCTGGGCGGACGGGTCGGCCAGATCCTGGGCAGCGCCAGAACCGACGTGGCCGTGTTTATCGACCGGCAAAACAAAGCTCTGGAGCGAATTCTGCTGCCCTACACCACCGACCTTCACAGCGATTTGGGCCTGGAGCTGGCGTTGCGCATTCTGTTTAACCAGCCGGATGCCGTGCTGACTATCCTCCAGGTGACGGCCCCCGATGAAACTGCCGCTGAGCTGAGCTACGAGTTTCGCGGCGTTATGCAGCAGTTGCCTTCGACCCTGCGCAGCCGCATCCAGCTAGAGCCCGTGGTTTCCCTGGAGCCCATTCAGGCCGTGGTGCAGGCCTCGGAAGCGGTGGACCTGACGATTGTTGGCACCAGCCGCGAGTGGGGGATTGAGCGCCAAACCCTGGGCCATTACACTGATACGCTAGCCGTAGAATGCCGCTCGTCGCTGCTGATTGTGCGACGCTACAGCCAGGTCACCTCCCATTTGGCCTCGGTGCTGTCGGCCAACCTAGCCGCGGGCCAGCAAACAATCCCCTAATCGACTTCCCCTTTCCTAAGCCGCCATGAACGAACAGCCGCATCACCGCCCGCCCGAATCCCCCAACCGCCACCCATCCCCAAAACGCTCGCTGCGAACCAACCTGATTTTCTATGTTGCAACGCTGTTGACCGTGCTGGGCCTGTTTCAACTCACGACAGCCTACGGGGAAACCAACCTGCAAGCCCCGCCCAACCTGAATGGCCGCTACCTCACAGACGCGGCTGCACCGGGCTGCCCGCCCGACAGTCGGCTGGCCCTGACGATTCAGCAGTCGGGCCGCTACCTCAACGCTGCCCTGGAACTGGTCAACCCCAACGCCCAGATCAGTAGTCCCCTGCCCCCCAGAGCCTTCAGCCTACAGGGCGACTGGCAGCAGCAGATTAGCCTTGCTGGTGCTGCCCCCGATCTGGCAAGTTGCCAGCAGCCAACCGATTTAGCGCTTCAAGCTAATTTTCAGGCTGCCTCTGGTCAGACTAGCTCACCCACGCCAGCCAACCTGACGGGTCAAATCCAGTTCACCGGGCAAAACTGGCCCTTCACGGCCCAGCAGCAGGCTGTCGCTGCCCCGACGAACAGCCATTGAAACCCAGCTCCTGGTGTTGGTGCCACAAATCTAGCTTCTTAACAGGTCAACCGCAGGATTGGCAAGACCCGTGACCCTTGAAACAGCATTAGGAAGAATCCAAAGAAGAATCCAGGCAGGATGCGAGCTGTGTAATTATTTTTTAACCAAATTTAAGATTAACGCCCAGACGCGACCTGTATGATTTGTAATGTCTGTCACATAGACAGGGCCAGTGCATAAACCAGATGATTGCTGTTTGGGTTGCAGGGTTGAGAAAGTTCTGACGAGAAGTTCTCACCATTAGAACCTGATTAAGCTGATTGCTCGTTGCCATCTGCTACCCATCGGAAGCGGTAAACATTTCTAGTGCTACCGTTGATTTTATAAATCTCTATGCATTCGCCCTGGTCAGGCTGTTTCACAGATCCCTGCTGAATTCAAGTCATACGATCTAAACATGAATATCCGCTCGTTTTTTGGGGCTACGCTCACTGCGGTGGCAGCCTGCGTTATTCCTCTGGCAGCCCATGCCCAAACGGTCAATGCTCGCTGCGATATCTATCCGGCTGGGGAAGACCGGGCTTCTGCTGTGGTGCCCTGCACATTCTCCCAGCGCCAGGGTTTTGTCCGAATCGCCCGCCAGGACGGCGTTACCTACGAACTCAGCCCCACAGGCTCAGATCCAGGGAACTACTTGGATCAAAACGGCAAAGCTGCCTACCGGCAGGCTGGACTGGGCGACCAGGGCCAAATCTATCGGTTAGCCAACGAATCGGTTTATGTCTATTGGGATACGGCAGGTTTGCCCGCCAGCAGTAGTAGCAGTAATAGCAGTAACAACAGCAGTAATCCTACGACGACCGCTACGGTGATCGATCCCAATCACATTAATATGCAGATCAGCGAAGGTGAATTCTCTTTCCGGGGAATGCTGACCAAACTGCCAGGACCCGACTATTCCGGCAGCGACGGCCAGGTGCGCGTGATTTTGACACCGGGTACAGGACGAGTCGTGATCTTCAGTGAAGCCACGGGGCAATCTTTCTATGACTACACGATCAGCCCGGTTGCGGTCGGCGAAGATCCCAATACGATGTGCAATCCTCGTGTAGAGCCCTGTTAAAGCCTTTTAGGAAAGTAGAAAGCAAAATAGGGAAGACCGCAACTGATAAATTGCTCGGCTAAACCGCTCGGTCTCCCCTTCCTATAGTCCTGGTATTTTTCTAAACTCCAAGCGGGATGCGCATAGCCCTGGCTAGCTCTGCTGCTACCTCTGGCCGCGAAAACTCAGGCGGCGGTAGCTCTCCCCGTCTCAGCATCTCCCGCACCTTCGTCCCCGACAGATGCACCCGCTCCTCCG
>QLAH01000842.1_pt1 | contig 11016 bp, 11 predicted proteins | sample 4693081 | NCBI WGS metagenome assembly QLAH01 (sample SAMN09425401, study PRJNA476045) | Lake water metagenome, whole genome shotgun sequencing project.
TACAAGAACAAAGAGGATAATGAGAAAAAAAATCAGCTATAATTTTACAACCTTCAAGAGAAGTTACTTGAAATTTAGAAATTTTATCTTCAGAACTATCTACAACAACTTGTCCACATTTAAAAAAGGATTTAATATCATGTAAAATTCTAGAGTTAGAATCTTTTTGACTAATATGAAAAGAAAAACTTACTTTACCGGAGTAGGTGTTAATACGAAAACAACCTTCAGCATCGGTAAAACCAACAATCCAATACGGCTTATTAAATAAATTAACTGACATACTTCCAACGTTAATATTAATTAATAAATAATTTTATAATTAGCACCTATATTTAAGTCAGCAACCTTTCGGTTTAGGCCATGACCACAAGGGTTTAGCCCTATAAGCTGCATTACACAACTTCATTCGCTTTTTAAAAATCCTCTCTCCACTTAAAAAATAAGTGAATTTGCAATCACTCTAGCATACACTAAAAAAAAGATAACACAACGCCCCAATAGGGAGCGGAAATATGCAATAAATGGAGTTGCCCAGTTCCCCTTAACGTACCTTAATAATATTTTTAGGATCCAACTATACATCAAAACTGTAAAAGTTCATCAAATAAAGGACGGAAAGCTTTATTCTTAAGAATTGATGCTTCAAACGTTGATTCACATTACATTATCCATAAATATACAACCTGAATATAAGCTTCATACAAATTCATTACTAAAAATGCATGTTATACAAGGTTCAAGAGACGAACGTCAAGGTGGGATTACACCACATTACGTTAAGAAGTTTATCTGGTCGCACCTCCGTCTTGCTGTTGGAAAATTGCATCTTCACAATTAATTCAATTTCACTGAAGGAATTCTTGAGACAGTAGGGCAATCGTTACATCACTCAACAGGACGGAACTTACCCGCCAAGGAATTTCGCTCAAAGGTTACGCCACCACCGACCACCAACATTCGGTTGGTGGGGTGGGCCGGCGGAGTGTCTCAATGAGACATTCACCAACCATCACGGGCTGGATCGGACTTTATATTTATACTAAAATTAATCTCTTTTATTCATTTTATTAAGAATATCTAGTAGACGAGATAAACCATCTTGTGTTAAATGTTCTCCTGATTCCATTAATTTAATAACTTGTTTAAAATATTCATAATCTTGTTTTTTTTTAGTTAATAAAGGATTACTGTCAAAAAAGGGAATAATAATATTAGAAAAATTAGAAAGGCCCCGAACTCTATATTCCAGAATAAGGGTAGAATTTTTACCTTTATTAGAACAAACATCACCGCAACCAAAAAAGTCCTTAATATCGTTCAATAAGTTAAAATCAACACGATGCTGAGTGATGCGAAATTAAGGTAAAACTTGATATTTAAGTTTCATTTGGGATGATTTATTAATTACTATATAAAAACAACCTTCACCGTCAGTAAAACCGACGATCCAGTATTTATTAATTTTACTATTGTTAAAAGTGTTATATGGCATAAAGTTTACGTAAATTATATGTTAGAAAGTTTTAATTAATAGGTGCAGGATTAGTAACAATAGGTTAAAAGGTGAGGTATAGTGAGGACGAGGAGGCGGTCGTCGATCAGGTCGCCCGGCCCACGCCCCACTGTGTGGGGCGTGGGCCGGGCGGCACTCGAGGGATTATAGTATACTTAACGTAAAGTCTCTGAGGAAGCAGCGCTGGGCTGCCGTCCTGCGGATTGTCATAAGCTCGGCCAGCGAAGCCGGCGGTAGCGTTATGAGATTCCCGCATAAAGTTAAGAGAATGAAATACCCCTTAGTGTCAAATAGGGAGCACAACAAATAAAGCAACCGTTACCGGCTGAGTAGGCAACAAAAATCACCTTTGGACCGTCATGGTTACAGCCGCCATTTATAGGAAGACCATGAGGCAACCGAGGTTGTGTTAAGCAACCGAAGAAGCCACAAGATCAGGACCCACATTGGGCAGATGTCAGACTTTATACATAAGTTTAAAAACTTTAGCAAAGCCTTGTGGTTGGAATAGGTAGGCCCTTGCGGGCTTTCCCCTCCTCAGAACCGTACGTGCAACTTTCATAGCATACGGCTCAAGCGTTTAAAAATAATAACATTATTAAGGATGGAGGATTTTATCAGCTTTAATCTTTGAAGTAGATTTTTTTAGAGTATCAATCAATTCTAATTTTTGATTAAGTGTAGGAACATTAGTTAAAGAGTTTAACCAAGAAACAATAAGATCTAAACGAGAATCCTTAATAGGATTAAACCTAGAGGAATTTAAATCTTTAAGAATGAAAGCGAAAGATAAAAAAGCGTCACGGGAGTCAAGAGTAGTACCAACATGTTTTTTAGAACTAACAATAAAAACTAAATTAACCCAACGTTCAAATTCAAAACTTTTACGACCAATTAAAGGATATTTAATAAAAAAGGGAATAATAGTTTCCCTTAAGACAGAAATTTTACGGAAAGAAGCGGTACCAACATTATTCTGACGAGGATAAACACCTCCAGAATTATTAAAAAAACCATTAAGAGCGTTAAGTAAAGTGACATCTAGCAGGGATTGAGTAAAATTGAACTCACATTGTGGAACAATCCCCCAAGTAGCATCTTTATCTAAAAAAAGGGAAGCGGTAAAAGAACCACGGTAAAACCGAGGAAGAAACCCAGACAGGATTTTCTTTAAAATAAGATAAAATTTCTAGATATTCAGTGTAATGTTAAATTGAAGGCATTTGTTTTTAAAACTTCAATTATAGTTATTTTTAAAAACCTATATGCAAGTGGGCACGCTTTCACGTCGATACAAAGTATCTATACCCGCCGTTACGGCGAGTCATTATCTTTTTGCAATATCCAATCTCCACTAACAGATAAGTAAAATCGCTTTTACTACGGCTTAAAAAGAGTAAGGGATATAAGCATATTATTGGAGTTAACCTGTTCCGTCTAAAACACCTCTTATTAAAGGGAGCCGAAAAATAAGGGAGGGCGCCAAAGATAAGACACATAAGGAGGGGGGCGATAATAAGGTCCGTAAGGACTAAGTTTACTTTAGGATTTTACTCTACGCCAGAGAATATAAGGTTGATTGACTAAATTATAAAAAAGAAAATAGCCCAATTCTCGAAATGGTAAAAAAAAACCAAGACTGTTCTAATGACGCTTCAATGTAAATTCATTTTCATTATCCATAGTAAACGAGCCTAGCCAACAGTAAAAGGGGGAATAAAACTGTAGTACATTGTCTCTTAAGCTTAGCACAAAATCATTACTAATAATGCGCCTTAAGATAGGCTTTAAATAATCAACAATTTAAATCGATTTAACGATATTGTAATAGACGACTTTTCAGGTCGCACTTTTTAGTAAACAGTCGTTACCCTCGAAGCTGCGACAGAGATTAAAAATAATCTCCAACCCTTATTGCGAACGTACGGGTCTAATTTGCCTAGTTCCTTAAAAATCCGTGATTCAAAACCTTGGACATGCAATAGCAATGTTGCTTTAAGAACGGTTAAAAAACCGCCCACGGAACGACGCGACAAAGTCGCGGGGGTAACGTGGGCGGGATAATAATAAAAATTTCCAGAAGAGTTAAAAGGATAGCAAATGACGTGTGAAGATGTCGAAGGAAATAACTCTTAGTAATTCATCACAGCCCATGGGCCGCTTAGAAACCGAATTAACCCCACATTAAGTGGGGGTAACCTCAAAGTTAAGGTCGCCCAAAATGGGGCTAAGTTAATCATGTCAGCATTATCGACCAATAGGAGGAGTATTAAGTTGATTGATCCGCTACCGGAGAACATGAGAGGCCCGCCACGAAACCACCCGCGATTAAGCGGGGCTAGGCCGGGGTGACGCGGGCAATATGTGGTCTCCTCATAATTTCGGTGTTCGATTTAATCCCCGTTAATTAGCAAGCATTTAAAGCCAAGGTCAATCAATGAGCTATTACGCTATCTTTAAAAAATCACTGCTTCTAAGTTAAAATCTTGATAGTCAATGCTTTAAAAACTTTTAAAAAAACTTAATCGAAGCTTAAGGACCTTAATAGATGATTAGGGCTGTTTCCCTTTAGACATTGAACCTTATCGCTCAAAGTCTGCCACAAAGATAATGGACATTAGTATTGAAAATTTAGAATTAAAAGAAGTTTTTACCCCCAATGTGCCTAATGCTTAGGTTAATACTAAAATATATTTCGCGGATTACCAGCTATCTCCTTGTTCGGTAGGCATTTCACCTCTAATCACAGTTCATCGAAGCTTTTTGCAACAAGCACTCGTTCAAACATCCAGCTAGGTTTATCCAACTTTCTTTTTGACCATAATTAGCTCACAAGGTTTCGGGTCTATTAAAATTATCTAGGAACTCTTTGGACAATTATTACAAATGGTTGATACATTTTAAATTAGATAATTAAAATAACTCGCCGACCCATTATACAAAAGGTACAGAGAATAAATCTCTTGCTAAAAAAATGTGTCTTTAAGGTTCTATTTCACCACGCTATGCGTTACTTTTCACCTTTCCCTCACGGTACTTATACACTATCAAGCATTGACACATATTTAGCTGAGTGGGTGGTTCCACAAAACGCGCCAAGTTTAACGGCGCGGCGAAAGATGAAGCCACCCCGCCCCACAAAGTGGGGACGCGGGGGCTAAACCAGTAGGGTCTACACGATACAGGACTTTTACCTTCTATGGATTATTCTAGAGCACCCCTGCAGGCGTAATTTTTAGCTGTCTCCTGTTCATTCACAATTACTAAGAAGATCTCTGTTGATTTATATTCCTTTAATTAATAAGATTTTTCAGTTCATTAAGTAGCTAGAGTAAAAAATGGTTTTCCTACCGGAGAAGTATTAGTATAAAGCCTAGGAGTAACTACACACTAAACCCCAAAGGGGCTTCCGGATATAATCAATGTTTAGGCAACTAGACACAATATTTCAACTTTCTACTTACTATTATTAGGAGTAAATAATAATAGTGGGGATAGTGAAAAATGGAATGAAATAAAGAGAGACAATAGAAAAAAAAAATAAGAAGGACAAGACAGAGAAGAGTAGGTAGAACAAGTCACCCACAACGCCCCATATCCCCACGATGTGGGGCGGGCGTTGTGAGATCAAGGGGCTGCGCGGGCAAAGTGACCCCACGGTGTGGGGCGGGAGGGTACTAGTAGGGGGATCCCCATAAAGTGGGGCACCACGGCGGGCGGGGTATGGGGCGAATGTGGGGGGCCCCCTTCGGGGGCGGCGACGAGAACGCTGAAGGGTTCGAGAGAGGAATAAATAAGGGAAACCACGCCGCCCCCGCGTAACTCACACCAATACCCGTGCGCGACCCGCCCCGCCCCACGCCCCCCGCCTTTGGCGGGGGGCCAATGTGGGGGGTAAAAGGGGGGCGGGTCGCGGGGGTGGGATTCAATGGTGTGGGGGCGCTAGGGGTGCGCGGCGAAACTGAATTAATCCAGCGGCAATTTCTATTACCACTACCTTGTTACAACTTCATTTTAGTTACTAAATAAATAATTTTATTATTAACAACTAACTTGGGGGGCCATGGGTAAAAACAAATTTTAGAATGAGAGATTAATAAAATTAATAAATAACTTCCAAAACGTGATGGGCGGTGTGTACAGGATACAATAAAAGATTCACCGTTTCAAGATGATAAACGATTACTAATGATTCCAACTTTTAACACTCGAGTTACAGAGAGTTATTCGAACTATGAACAAAATTGGTTATCAGCGCGACGTCACCGCCGCGGACTAGAATTGAATTGTCCATTGTAGCACGTTTGTAGCCCAATTCATAAGGGTCATGAATGCTTGTTATATTCCTTTCCTTCCCAACACTTTCGAGTTTAGTTAGCGGGCCGCCTTTAGGGGGGGCCGCTCAAGGATTACGTTCGTTGAAGGAATGAACCAAATATCTCAAGACACGAACTGAAAACAGCCATGCAACACCTGTATTGCCAACCCCCCCCAGCCGAGCAACCCAATAAGCCACCCGGCAATACCGGGGGGCCGCCACATGATGGCGAGTGGGCCGGGCCCACACGCGCGACCCCGCCCCCGTTTACCCCCACATGACCCCCGCGACTTCGTCGCGGGGGTACTAGTGGGGCGGGGGGGCGGTCGTGCGTGTGGGGTCTTCGGCTGGGGGGTGGGGGTTGGGAAACGAGAATTGGTAAGATTAAGCGTGTGTTATCGAATTAAACAACATGCACCACCATTTATATGTATCCCCGTCAATTTCTTTGAGTTTTAATCTTGCGATCGTACTTCCCAGGTGAAAAAGCAATAAAATGCTCTTTTGTATTGATAGTCAGGACTACTTGGGTCTCTAATTGAGATAGGTAGGCACTTGCGAGCTTTCCCCCTCTAAGAACCGGACGTGCGACTTTCATCGCATACGGCTCAAGCATTTATAAGGATTAAAGTAAATTAAGTAAAGAATTTTTCCAAGTTTGAAATTGGGAAAATTTATGGCCTTGAAGTGGAATTAAATTAGAGTTTTCGAAAAAAAATATAATAGTATTAAGGTCTTGTTTACTTTGGACAGAAAAGAGATAAGTGGGATTACGATTAACACCGCGACTAGGACGAAAAGAAATTTGAGTATGAAAAGAAAATCTTTGTTTAATTAAAGATAAAACTTCAGACTCTTTTTGTTCGATGCCGAAAGAAAAATAACCGTTATCACGTTGAGAAAACCAACATTCACCGTTAGCAAAACCACAGAACCAATGATCAAAAAAGTTTAAGTGTTCAATAGAGGAAAAATTAAATTTAGGTAAGGAAGGATCAGTTTGAACATTAGGATCAAACAAAGAAGTAGGACTCCAATCATTAGGATATTTATACCAAATATGACCAGGTAACTCATTATTTAGAAAAGCATTATAATCATATAAAGAATTAACAGTAGTAAAATTATTTAAAACAACATATCTGAAAAGAGAGTATCTTTTAAATTGATGTTTAGTTAAAAAAATTAAATGATCAAAAACATTAAGAATACACCATTTAACATCTTCAAGTTTTACAATAGCATAATGAGCTTCTTGGCGATGAGGATATAAATAAATACGACCACGACCTTCAAGACTGGTTTGACACTTATAGTGTCAAACCACGAGATTGAAGGTCGTGTAAAATAGAATGATCTCTAATATGAAGACTTAAATGAAAACCAAAACCTAGATTGAAATAAGTATTTCTATTTTTTTTAAAAACCTGAAAATTACCCTCCGCGTCAATAAAACCAGCGAGCCAAGAAAACCAAAGGCCCGAATTAATAAATAAAGAATTAGAATTAGATTGTGTATATAACATATTCCAGAATATACAACATGACCTTATAAACACCCATGCATAAGTCTGCAACCAAATTAAGGGCCCGCCGCCCACTTTAACGCGAATAAAAATAAAGATTAGCATTAGTAGAATAAGCTTTAAAGTGGGGATAATGTGATTTGGGGGAAGGCGGGACGATAAAAGGGCGAGGTAAAACCCCTATATTAGCGATTAAGCTAACCATTAGCTTTGTATGCTGTCTTATTTCCTAATATTAAATAAAGTAAATTACTTAACTTATACCCAGTAAAAAAAGGGGAATATTAGGAGTTACCCTGTTCCATAACAAGTACGTAGTAATCTTCGGTAGGTTCCTACTTTAAATCATAAATTGAAAGTCCATTTATATATAATCTTGGATACATTATATACCAAATTTATGAAGTTTTAGTTACATAGGTTCGATTTATCTAACCATGGAAGATAGCCTGCAAATGAGCTTCACACTAAAAAATTACTTTAAAAGCATGTCAAAAGAAGGCTTATGTTAAAATGGAAAACAAAGACGGCTGAACCGTCGATACTTGAAATGATTTAGCAGGTCGCACATCCAATTTGCTACCCTGACTTTCGTTTTAAAAGGTCAGTTAATCGGCAGAAGATTGTATTAACAATTGAAATTCCTTAATAGATTAAAGCATTTCATTGCTACCTAAAAAATTCTATATTCCTCCTAAAAACTCTACCCAAAAACATCTTCGCAACCACTAAATGTGGGATTCGATTTACGAATTTGTGAAAGGGGACTCTTCAAACGCTTTAAACCCAGTCATTTTGATGAACCTTTGCCCTTTACGTATTACCGCGTCTGCTGGCACGTAATTAGACAGGACTATTTAATTAAGAATCACAATTTCTTAATCAATGATTGTAACTGAATCAGACTTTAGTCCATTGTCCAATATTCCCCACTGCTGCCACGCAAAGCGTGTATGAACCGTTTTCATTTTCATTGTGGTTGTATTTCCGCTAAGAACAACTAAGGATCATAGCCAAGGGCTAATCCTGTTAAGATATCATTAAATTAGTAAGAGTCCTTACTAATTCGGAATATCTTAATTTTACTCACCCGTACGCCAAGGTTTAAAAAACCTTGACTTGCATGTGTTATGTTCAATCATAAGGTTACATCATGGGCCAGAATCAAACCCGAAACTATTTTTTGATTAAAAGGTGTCCTAAAAAGTTCAGCCGGCATGGCTAAAAATGAAATTTATTCCTTGCTACGCTTTATATAAAAATCGACGCGCCGTTGGGCGGACCCGAAGGATAGGATAGTTATGATAGGCGGTTAACTTATAAAAAAATTATACCACACGGGCCCCACACACAAAGTGTGTGGGTCTGGGCCGTGGGCCGGCCATCGTGTGGGGGAAAATAAATAAAAAAAGGTTAATCAAATGCTAGATAAAGCTAGCTTTATAAATTGTATGCATCTTTCGCGCAATCGGAAGTACCACACAGGAAAGTGTGAGATGATTTTCTTAGGTCTCACACTTTTTACTTTAGGTTTAATAGGTATAATAATTAATAGAAGTAATTTAATAGGTATAATAATGTCTATAGAAATATTATTATTATCAGTTAATTATAATATTTTAATGTTTAGTTTATGGACATATGATTTAGTTGGTGAAATATTAAGTTTAATAATATTAACAGTAGCTGCAGCTGAATCGGCAATTGGATTAGCATTAATCGTTGTACTGCATAGGATAAAAGGAACAATTTCAATAAAATATTTAAACATTTTAAAAGGTTAATGTATTTATTAATAATAATTTTGCCTCTTATCGGAACTGTAACTTCTCTTTTATTTGGGAGACTCTTAGGGACCGGCGCGCCGTTAATAACAATTATGAATATGAGTATTTCACTTTTGTTATCTACAGTGCTTGCCTATGAAGTAATATTCCAATATAGCCCTGTTGTACTTCATATTTATAATTATATAGACTTTGAGTTGATTGATGCTAATATAGAGTTCGTATTTGATCAGCTTTCAGTATCAATGTTATTTATTATAATTTTAATTTCATTGTTAGTACATATATACTCTTTAGAATATATGTCTTCAGATCCTAATTTACCTAGATTCATGGGTTATTTATCTTTATTCACATTTATGATGATATTAATGGTTACATCTAACAATTATTTACAATTATTTTTTGGTTGGGAAGGTATCCTTAATTGCCTTAAATGGTACGATTCTAATCATTCATACTCTTTCAATAATTCTCTAATGCTCGACCCACATCGTGGGTTGACTTTCTTTAATTGTCGGTTCTTTATTGGGCGATAGTCATTTAGAAAAAGAAAAATGGCGTGGGTTCCAGATTACTATTTTAACAATGTAATAGTAATGTATAATATTTTATGTGTTTTCATAACTTTTTAGCAACTCAAGGGTATTGTAGTAAAACTTCACCTAAACTTCATCAAAGAATAAAAAAGAAGGAAAAATATTTTTTCATTATCGAATTAATAGTTATAATTCCCCCGCGCCCCCTTAAGGGGGCGCGGGGGAATTTAGTCGGCCGCCCCGCCCCCCACACTTAGTGTGGGGGGGCGGCCGATTTTATTGACTTTTTTAAGTCAATTTATCCGCCGCCCCCTTAAGGGGGCGGCGGAATACTTTTAGTTCTTTTTATTGTATTCATGATATGTTTTTTAATTCTGATTCTTCTCTAAACGGCCCCCGCGCCCGCAAAGCGGGCGCGGGGGCTAGTGGATATTTTTTAATTGTTCCTTCGCCGCCCGACCATACCCCCACATCGTGGGGCGGTCGGGTACACATCGTGGGGATTAATCTTGGTGAATTTTTTAATCCTATGGCTTTAGCTATTTGTTTTATGGATGATGGCATCCGTCGTGAACGACGTAATAGCTACAAATGGATTATCTTTTTAATATATTTTTTTCTTATGAAATTTATTACATGTTAAATTTTACCTTGTAGCTACACCAGCAAAAGCAGTATATACAATGGCCATATAAAATATATTCATAATAAAAGTATGGTAACTTTTGCTAATTTAATAAAACCGTATATTATAAAATCCCCCCGTTAATTTTTAGGCCCCGCCGACTAGGCCCCGCCCACTTTGTGGGCGGGGCCAATTATTTAGAGTAGGCGCAACCGTGTTTTACCGGCCGCGCCACAATTTTCTGAAAGCTCAAAGGATGACCCCACAATGTGGGGCTAGATTCAAGCGTTACTCTGAATAAGGGCGCTACAACCTAGGCGGCTAAATAAACCACGCCGTTTCATCGGGTTTACCATAGTAAAAAAATGATGGGAGGCCGACGGCTTTTTCATACTCTTTAGATAATCATATTGGAGAATAAAGAGGGAATTAATTTAGTCACTTAATAATTTCCGCCGCCCCCACTTTCCCCACATGGTGGGTCCGGCCAAAGGGTGGGGCGGCGGAAATTTATCAGCCGCCCACTTTGTGGGCGGCTGACTAATTCACATTTTTTTGCGACATAATTGTAAACGATCAACGAATTAGGTTTTGTTTCAAGATCGTCGGTTACAAATTTTAATCGCGATCGACTGGTTCAATTATGGGTGCCTGAAATGGTGCTTCATGCACAGTCATAATCTTTTTCAGTATTTGAGTTGGCGC
>QLAH01000843.1_pt1 | contig 11002 bp, 8 predicted proteins | sample 4693081 | NCBI WGS metagenome assembly QLAH01 (sample SAMN09425401, study PRJNA476045) | Lake water metagenome, whole genome shotgun sequencing project.
AAGGTCTTTTTGTAGAGACAAATAATGCTCAACCGTTTTCCTTAATAGAACATCATCTTCTATAATACCAATTAAATACATGTTCAATTTTTAGTTTTCTTGTAATAAATAGGAATAAATACTAAAAAGTTATACAAAATTAGCCAAATAAGGATGCCTGTATTTCCCTTATACTAGGGATACTCCCGCTCACTTCAAGTAAATTCTAGCAATCATCGCTTTTTGGCGTCCATCAGAGCATCAAACTGTTCTAATGATAATTGCTTGGCCAGTATACGTTTTTTCTCGTCTAGTAGATAAATAGTAGGTGTTTTAAAAATATCGTACAGCTGCCTGTAATTGGGCAATTTAGCTTTTTCCTCTGCTTGTTTATCTTCTTTAGTTTGATATACCTGGTACCATTCAGAAGACAATTTTTTATCGTTGATAAATTTTTTCCAGGCAGTATTTTCATTTTCATAAATGTTTACAGAGTAAACCGCAACACCATTCAATTTCCACTTTGCCTTATAAATTGAATCGTATCTAGGAATTTCATCTTTACAATGACCGCAATTAGGATCCCAAAAAGTTACAATAGTAAATGGAGCATTGATACTGTATAAACCTATTTTCTTGCCACTCGTATCGGTCAAATTTAAAACAGGAGCTTGCTGACCAATTTGATTGGCCATTAAGCTGTAAGCCCTATCTGTAATAGATTTGCGAGAAGCAGGGTTTAATAAGACAGTATCCCCTTTAGCATAAAAATTTTCAAAAAGATATACAAATACTTTGTCCTGTCCCATGAATTCGGGCTGGATATATTTATTGGTAAATTTGGTTAACAAATAGGGATATATTTCCTTTCCGGTTTTAGCCATTAATAACATTTGCTTCACTTCCGAAATAATTGAATCAGGATCTGCAGACACATAATATTTAAAGTACTCATCTAATTTGGGCTCAAAAAAAGGTGTTCTTAATAAGCGATCTTCATTAAATAATACATTGTCCCAATAATGTTGTTTCACATATTGATATGGATATGCAGAATCTGGCTTTCCATTAACAACCGGAACCGGGGGCAGTTCTGGGCGTTGCATAATATGGAATAAAGTAGATAGTAAAGACTTGGGATGATTTTTATGAATATTGGCTTGATATTGTTTAATTTCTTTTTCAGTATTAGCGATAGAAGTCTTTATTTGGTTAACATCTGCACCGCTGGCAGACTGCAAAGCCTGTTTTAATTGCTGCAATGTTTTCCCTTTCTCATTAGAGAAAACAGCATAGTTTTTAAATAAATCATTATCAGGAGAACCATTAATGACAACAGATTCCTTAGCACTAGTATCTGCTTGTATGTTAAACCTTTGCTTTTCATCCATCAACAGCTCAAATTGAATGGTATAACTAGGAGATACTACAAAATAAATACCAGTAGTTAGCTTCTTAGGACCCTTGAATACGCCTTTACTATCTTGGTCTAAACGAGTGGAATCTACTAAAGTCATTCCTTTCCCAAAGTAACTCCCCAAGTAAACCGTACAATTTTTAAGGGGGGTTAGCGTAATTGCAATTTCCCTTCCACCCGTCACTACTGTACTTGCAATTGCTGGTTTTTTAGCCGCTATATTGGCTTTTTTAGCTACTGGTTTTTGTTGGGCAAACAAAACTTGAAATTGAATCAACATCAATATTCCTACTATCAAAAAACGCATATTCCTTATTTAAAGCTAAAATTACGCAATTTGGAGGGCTAAAAAGAAAACGACCTACCTTTACAGGGTGAGAAAACAACGAAAAACAGTTGTACTAGAAAAAGTACTAGTACAAGATTATGCCGCCGAAGGAAAATCTTTGGCTAGAGTAGATGGCAAAGTGGTTTTTATTGAAGGCGCTGTGCCAGGAGACGTGGTAGACGTACAATTGTCAAAAAATAAAGCCGATTGGGCAGAAGGCCATACAATCCATATTCACAGCCATTCTGCGGATAGAGTTACCCCATTTTGCGAACATTTTGGGGTTTGTGGAGGCTGCCAGTGGCAAATGCTGCCTTATGAAAAGCAACTGTTTTATAAGCAGAAGCAAGTAACCGACAACCTTACACGAATTGCAAAAATCAGTCTCCCAGAGATTGCTCCAATAATTGGAGCAGATTTCACCCGTGGATATAGAAATAAAATGGAGTACACTTTTGCTACACGTAAATACATTCCAACAGATGAATTTAGACAAATGAAAGCCGAAGGGGTAGATTTTAATAATCAACCAGGAGCAGCAGGATTTCATGTACGTGGTTTTTTTGATAAAGTAGTTGAAATTGATACTTGTCATTTACAAGAAGAGCCTACCAATTTGATCAGAAAAGCAGTAGCAGCTTATGTTTTAGCGAATGAATTACCTTTTTATAATATCAAAACCCATCAGGGGTGGATTAGAAACCTCCTCGTGAGAAACAGTACGACTGGTGAGTTAATGGTTAATATGGTCATTGCTTATGAGGATAAGGAACATCGAATTGCATTATTAGATCAGTTATTGCAATCATTTCCTCAAATAACGACCTTACTTTATACCATCAATAGCAAACGAAACGATAGTTTACACGATCAGGAACCAATCGTTTATTTTGGCAAGGGCTACATTATTGAAAAATTGGAAGAGCTTTCGTTTAAAATAAGCCCTAAATCTTTTTTTCAAACAAATACCAAGCAAGCTGAAAAATTATATTCAGTAACAAGAGATTTTGCCGAACTGAATGGCAACCAGCTTGTTTATGATTTGTATTGTGGAACTGGTAGTATTGGCTTATTTGTGAGCAAATTCGCCAAAAAGTTGATTGGAGTAGAAATGGTAGCCGATGCCATTGAAGATGCTAAAGAAAATGCAGCTTTAAATGGCGTAAATCACGCTTCTTTTTTTGCAGGAGATGTGATTGATATTTGTAATGATGCATTTTTTGAGGAACATGGCAAAGCAGATGTTGTAATTACGGATCCTCCAAGAGCTGGAATGCACGAAAAGCTGGTAAAGAAGCTTTTAGAAATTGCCGCTCCTACGGTGGTTTATGTAAGTTGTAATCCTGCAACGCAAGCAAGAGATTTGGCATTATTAAGTGAAAAATACCGGGTAACCAAGATACAACCAGTAGATATGTTTCCGCATACCTTGCACATTGAGAATGTAGTACAATTGAAATTGATTAATTAATTATGACAGAGTTTAGACCCAGTAGATTTGAAATATTACCGACCATCGTAAAAAACTTGTTGATCATCAACGGGCTTTTTTTTCTGGCACAAAATGTTATTTCAGGACCTAATGGGCTCTTGAATTTGGAGAATATTTTTGCTTTGCATGGATGGCAAAGTAGCTTGTTCGAACCATGGCAACTGATTACCCATATGTTTATGCACGGAGATTTTGGGCATATTCTAGGTAATATGTTTGCTTTATGGATGTTTGGGTCTGTTCTAGAAAATTTATGGGGCTCTAAAAGATTTTTGACATTTTATTTAATTTGTGGATTAGGCGCAGCCTTAATTCATCTGCTTTTCTTGAGTTACGAGTTTGTTCCATTAATGAACGATTACAAGGTCATTTTTAACCTACACGAAGATGGTGGGGCATCTTTAAATAATGCCATGATACGTTTTATTGATACGTATAATATCCGATTCGAAAACCACAGTGAAATCATTAGTAGTCTTCGGCTAAACCCAGACAATCAAATAGCAAGCGCTCAAATGTTTGAAGCGTTAACCAGCTATTATGAAAAAAATATTAATACCGCCACTTTAGGGGCTAGTGGAGCAGTTTTTGGCATTTTAGCTGCATTTATTTACCTATTCCCTAATACTTATATCTATATCTACTTTTTGTTCCCTATCAAGGCAAAATGGATTGGGTTAATCTATTTTTCTTATGAATTCTTTTTTGCCCTTAAAAACTCTGCAGGAGACAATGTAGCTAGGTGGGCGCATATTGGAGGGGCTATTGTTGGATTATTGATTGTTATTACATGGAACAAAACCCGTAAAAAAACGTTCTATTAGTATGTCGCTACTATCTCAAAAAAGTCCAAGGAATATCCTATTAGGTCAAGACAACAATGCATTGGTGTTTTTATTTGCTATCAATTCATTGATTTTCGTATTGATAAACTTTATCAGGATTGTTTATTATCTATCAGATATACCACTGGAATTTTTTAATAAACAAATTCTAGATTGGTTCACTTTATCGCCTGTTCCTGAAGTTTTTTTTAGTAGACCATGGACGTTGTTTACGGCCATGTTTACGCATTTAAGTATTTGGCAATTAATTAGTACTCTATTGTGGCTATGGGCGTTTGGTTATATTTTACAAGACCTAGCAGGTAATAGTAAATTGTTGCCCATCTACTTGTATGGTGGATTTGTGGGTGCAATAGTGTTTCTATTAACCAATAATTTATTCCCCGTTTTAGAAAGAAATATTCTTACAACACCAGCTATGATTGGAGGAGGAGCCGCTGTAATGGCTGTTGCATTGGCTACTACAACACTAGCCCCAGATTATCGATTATTCCCCTTAATCAATGGGGGTATACCACTTTGGGTACTAACCTTGGTTTTTGTAGCAATTGATTTTGCCACCCTATCAGGTGGGAATGCGGGTACAGGAGCAGCTCATTTAGCGGGAGGTGCAATGGGTTTCTTTTTTGTAAAACAGCTTAACAAAGGAAAAGACTGGAGTTTGTGGATGATTGCTTTGGTAGATTGGTTCGACAACCTTTTTAATCCTGAAAAGAAAGTATCACAACAAAAACAAAGTGAAAAACATTTTTATAGGGCCAATCGAAAGCCCTATGAAAAAATTGCTAATATTACGCAACAACGATTAGACGATATCTTAGATAAAATAAATCAACACGGATATGCGTTTTTAACAGACGAGGAAAAGGCTTTTCTAAAAAGAGCCAGCGACCAAGAATTATAATGAATTTAGTTAATCAACCATTATTCAAGTATTTTAAAAAGGCATTTGCTTTTTCAGGCTTTTTTCTTGTTTTACTATTTTTAATAAGTTGTTTTAGCAGTTGGATTAACCCTCATTTTTTTAAAGGAATAACGTTTTTGGCTATTGGTTTTCCTTTTTTGTTCATTACCCTATTTATTTGGTGCTCAATAGCAGTTATACTCTATGGTAAAACTGGATGGTTTTACTTTCTACTATTAATTCCGGGTTATGTTAACTTAACCAATATTTACGCTTTCCAAAGCAAGCAAGAATTTAATCTTCAAAAGCCAACTAATCAGGTAAGAATTTTATCGTGGAATGTAAACGAGTTTTTATTTAGCAGACCAGAGGACGAATCGTGGAAATATGATCAACAGAAAATGCTCACGTTCATTAAAGAAATGAATGCAGACATTTTATGTTTTCAAGATTTTATTATTGCTCCAGGGTGGGCCGAAAGAGATATACCCAAATATTTAAGTGACTCATTGGGATATACTCATCAATTTTTTAGTGAAGATGGTCTTGCTTATGGAACAATTATTTTATCTAAGTTTCCAATAAAGGATAGTGGAAGAATCATTTATAACCAAAAGCTACATCCCGAAAGCATTGCCTATGCAGATATAGTAATTGGCAACAAAGCGCTCAGGGTATTTAATACTCACTTCAGATCTATGTTCTTGCATCATAACAATTTATCAAAAGAGGTTTTAGGAGATTTAAAATATGTAAAAGAAGATACCGGGTTTCTTTTTAAATCAACCAGATTAGAAAGACTAGAATATTATGATCGAATTCATACCAATCAAGCAAAGCAAGTCATAGAAGCATTGAATCAAACAACTATTCCATTTGTATTTTGTGCTGATCTAAATGCAGTACCAGCTAGCTATGCGTACCGTGTATTAAGAAAAAATACAAAAGATGCTTTTTTAGAAAAAGGAGCAGGTATTGGGGGTACATACAAGAAAGCAGCTTTTATTTCTAGGATTGATTATATACTCACAGATAAAAAAATTGAAGTAAAGCAATATTATTCACCTAAACTGCATTTGTCTGATCACTACCCAGTTATTGCAGACATTCAACTTGCCAATTAATTTTTTTGTAATTTTAATTATGGCTAAAGGCTGGTTTAGGAGAACAACGAAGAAATTTTTTATTGTAATCAATGCTTTGCTGGTATTATTCTTTTTACTTGCAGCTTTATCTCCTTACATTAATCCAGATGATTTTTGGCTTCATGGATTACTGGCCTTAACTACCCCTTACTTAATTATCTCGCTCATTTTGTTTGTTTTATTTTGGTTAATCACGAAACCAATTTGGTCTTTAATGCCGATTATAGCATTATTGATTGGCTGGCAACAAATCGCAGTTGTTTTTGCATGGACTGGTAATTCAATTTTTACCAAGCGCAAAGCAGAGAATCATTTTAGAATAGTCAATTGGAATATTCAAAGTTTCAACGGTTTGTCGAAGAATGTATTGGCAAAAAAAATGGTTAGGAACGAAGTGGCTACCAGTATTTTGAAAACCTATCCAGATATTATTTGCTTGCAAGAATTCAATAACGCAGCTTCGGAAAATAATATCAGCTTGTTTAGTAGAACACACCCTTATCATTATTTTTCTAAAGACTATCAAAGAAATGATGGGACGTATCAAGCGGGCTGCATCATTTTTTCGAAGTACCCAATGATCGATTCTGGAAGGGTAGTATTCCCTTCCGAAGAAAGCCTTATATATGCAGATATTTTAAAGGGCAACGACACTATGCGGATTTTTACCACCCATTTGCAATCTTTCAAATTCAAGAAAAAGGATTACGCAGACATCGAAAAAATCAAAGAAACAGCCGAAAGTTCATTCAGCGCTTCGTTGAGTTTAATGCGTAAGATGAAAGCTGCCTATAAAAAAAGAGGGGTGCAATCAGATTTAGTAAGTACTGCATTAGAAAGAAGTCCCTATCCAAGTATTATAACCGGAGATTTTAATGATGTGCCCAATTCTTACACCTATTTTAATATAAAGGGATCCAAAAACGATGCCTTTCTACAAAAAAGTTTTGGATTGGGAAGAACATTTTTTTCTATCGCTCCCACTTTAAGAATAGACTATATTTTACTAGACAATCAATTTGAAGTAAAGCAATTTGATATGGTAGACGAGGCATTGAGCGACCATATCATGCTGGTTGCTGATATTCGTTTGAAAAAATAAAATAACTTTGCAGCATCATGTCGCTGAAAGTATACAACTCGCTTACCCGAAAGAAAGAATTGTTTGAACCGATTAACCCACCTTATGTGGGAATGTATGTATGTGGACCTACTGTAAGCGGTGAAAGTCATTTAGGTCATGCAAGACCTTTTATCACTTTTGATGTATTATATAGGTATTTGATGTATCTAGGCTATAAAGTCAGGTACGTTCGAAACATTACCGATGCCGGACATTTTGAAGAAGAAGGAAGAGAAGCAGAAGACAAAATTAGTTCTAAAGCCATTTTAGAGAAATTAGAGCCGATGGAATTGGTGCAGAAATACACCAATATGTACCATTGGGCGATGAACCAGTTTAATAATTTACCCCCTAGCATAGAACCTACTGCTACTGGACATATTGTTGAGCAGATAGAAATGATTAAAAAAATCATTGAAGATGGTTATGCTTATGAATCTAATGGGTCAGTTTATTTTGATGTAGAAAAATACAATACAGACTTTAGTGCTAAAGGGCAACCGTATGGTATTTTAAGTGGAAGGATTTTAGACGATCAAATAGAAAGTACAAGAGAATTAGACAATCAAGACGAAAAGCGGAACAAAAGTGATTTTGCCCTTTGGAAAAACGCTCCACCCGAACATATCATGCGCTGGCAAAGCCCTTGGGGAGAAGGATTCCCAGGCTGGCATATTGAATGTTCTGCAATGAGTACGAAATATTTGGGTAAGGAATTCGATATTCACGGAGGAGGTATGGACTTACAATTTCCACACCATGAATGTGAAATTGCACAAAGTACAGTTTGCAATCATCAAATGCCAGCAAGGTATTGGCTCCATAATAATATGATTACCATTAATGGTAAGAAAATGGGAAAGAGCTATAACAATGTAATTAAGCTTAGCGAATTATTTGCAGGAACCCATCCCATATTAGAACAAGCTTATGCACCTTCTACGGTTCGTTTTTTCATCTTACAGTCTCAATATAGAAGCACATTAGATTTTAGTAATGAAGCTTTACAAGCGAGTGAAAAAGCGTTGAGAAGATTAATGGACGCTTATGAGTGGTTAATGAGTTTTGAACAGACAGATAATCATACAGCTAGTGATGGCCAATTAAATGAAAAAGTACTGAAATTGGTGACTGCATTTGATGAGTACATGAATGACGATATCAATACAGCAAAAGTAATTGCCAATATGTTCGAACTGGTGCCAATAATCAATTCGTTAAAAGACAAGCATATTAGTGCTACTGCCCTAGATAGCAAAACGATTGAGTTCATGAAGAAACAATTAACTGCTTTTATTGTAAATATCTTTGGTTTAGAAAGCAGTAAAGCCAATAACAACAATAATAAATTGGAGGGTGTTCTACAATTACTAATCAATATGCGCAAAGAAGCAAAGCAAAGCAAAGATTTTGTAACCTCCGATAAAATCAGAAACGAATTAACTGCCTTGGGCATTCAATTAAAAGACGAAAAAGACGGAGGCATGAGTTATACCATCCAGTAGATTATTCTCCTGGACGGTATTCCTTTTCTTTATTGTTCATGACGTCTTCTTTATAAAAGAAAACATCTTTAAACTTCCCATAAACAAATCCTTCGGCCTGATCTTTAAAATGAGTTGATAAAGGATTATTACTATGCCCACCCGTAACTATGGTTTTTGCTTTGACCCTTTTTCCAAACTCTACTGCTGCAATAAAACTATTTCCTGAAAAGCCATATCGTCCTTTAGAACTATACATAGAGCGGCTTTCGAAGGCTGGCAACGATCCCCATCTAGAGGAACTTAAAGGAACTGCTAGGCTTTCCTTATTGTCGTCGTATACTTCAGAAAACTTACCAGTTAATCGTTGGTAACGATTGATAGAACCCCATCTAACTTGCCAGTGACCGTATTTTGCTTTTAGCTCATTGATCACTTCATTTAATTGCTCTAACTGCTTTTTTCCATTAATGCCATTTGCCATTGCATTAAATCGACCTATCCATTCTGTATTTTCTTCTTGAGTTTTAGCCCTTGGCCAAAGCGAATTAATTTTAGTAGCCCAATCAATGGCCAATGTTGTTGCCACAGAGCTGGTATCGGTAATCTTATTCCAAGCCTTCAATATTTCAATAGCTGGTTTTACTTTAACTTTTAAAGAATCAGTATTATTGGTTGCATCATAAGCTTTAAATAAAGCAGGCAATAGAATATCGAATGCAGCTAAATAACGATCATACCCAATTTCAATTAACTCATCTAGGGTTATGCTATCTCTATTATTCAATAATCGCATGGCATTGATTCCTCTAGCGTTTTGCCCATCAGGGGCCATATAATTAGGATAATTATTTTTATTTGGACTGCTTTCGCCCGCTAAGGTAAATGGTGTTGCATTGCAATTTTGCATCCATCCACTGGCAGGATTGATTAGATGAACTGTTTCCTCCAATGGATGTACTCCTTGCCATTCTGTTGCTGCAATAGAACCATCAACAGGTAAAGTAAAATCGAATCCAGGAGTTCTTTTTGGTATAAAGTTGCCATGCCAATAGGCAATATTTCCTTGATCATCTGCATACACTGTATTATTAGTGGTATTAGACAAGCCCTTCATTGCAGTGGTATACTCTTCTAAATTATTGGCCTTGGTAGTTTTCCAACTTTGCACCAACGCTTTCATGGATCGATTATACTCTTTTAGTGCCAGCCATTTCCCATTTCTTTTTGCGACTACTGGACCATGATGCGTATAAAATGTTGTGAAAGTTTTGGACAGTTTTTCGCCGTTAACCAAATAATAAATGGTAATCGTTTTTGATTTTACAGGCATGAATTTCTTATCGTATTCATACACCCAGCCCTTTGCAGTTTTAGAAATTTTTTCTTCATACAAATCAGCCACATCGGTATATCCTGAAGTATGCATCCAACCTACATGTTCATTAAATCCTTGGTAAATAAAAAACTGCCCCCAAGTAGCGGCACCATAAGCATTTAAGCCTTCTTCACTCACCATTTGCGCTTCGGATCTAAAGTAGAAAGGCACGTGTGGATTAATATAGAGCATTGCATTTCCTGAAGCTGATCTTTTTGGTCCAATCGCAAAGCCATTAGAGCCTCTTTCTTCTATCTCTTTTATGGCATGATAGGCAGTTGAATTTGTTTCAGGACCGTTTTCATAAAATTGCTTGATTTCTTCAACCGATGCACCCCCTGTACTTGTAGCAGAAACACTACCATCTGTGTACATTAAATGAAACCAAGGCTCGAATTTTTTTAACACAACAGGTCTTACTTCAGGATGCTTGTACAAGAAATAATTAATTCCATCAGCATGTGCATTTAATAATTTTTTTAACCATAAAGGGCTTTGCAAATAATCTTTTTTTGCATCATTGCTATCAGCAATCAAACGCATCAGTAAATCATTATAAAGCACTTTCTCTCCTTCCATCTCAGCCCTTCTACCCAACATCTCTAGGTAATTTCGCTCTATGCGCTCAAAGTTTTCTTCGCATTGAGAATACATTAATCCAAAAACAGCATCTGCATCCGTTTTACCATAAATATGAGGAACTCCATACTTGTCTCTAACAATATTCACTTGTTTGGCTTGGGCTTCCCATCGCCTTACTTCTGCTGTGCTAGGCGATTGAGCAAAAGCGGAGACCATCATCAAACTACAAAAGGCGAAGAACCCTATTTTCATAAACTAATTTTAAACTTTTGGTAGGATTTCCATCTGAACTGGATCATAGACTAGCTTTTAAACCACTCAAAAC
>QLAH01000844.1_pt1 | contig 10989 bp, 9 predicted proteins | sample 4693081 | NCBI WGS metagenome assembly QLAH01 (sample SAMN09425401, study PRJNA476045) | Lake water metagenome, whole genome shotgun sequencing project.
CCACGCGAAGGCAAGCGGCAGCGCGGCGAGCGCGACGAGCGCCGCTTCCGCGCGGAGGCCGAGCCAGCGCGCGCGCAGCGACTGGCCGTCGAGGGCGCGGTTTGCGCGCGAGGTGGCGTGCGACGCGCCCTCGAGCGCGACCGCCACCGCTGCGGCGACGAGGAGCGCGCGCACCGTGAGGACGATCGCGACGACCGCGGGCGTGTCGTAGAGGAACGCCGTTGCGTCGCGGTTGTATCCAAGCCCCATCGACGCCGCGACGAGGGCGCCAGGCACGAGCGAGGCCATCGCCGCCAGGCCCGCAAGGGCGAAGGCCGCAGTGCGCACGCCGCGCACCCGCGAAGCAAGCGCGACGCGCAGCGCGACCGCGAGCGCCGTGACCGCGACGGCCGCAGCGGCCGCCACGACGAGCGTGTTGCGGAGCGCGTCGCCGTGGAGGAGGAAAAAGTCGCCCGCGCGCGGAATCGCGGAGAGGGCCCGCAGGAAGAGGAGGACGGGCGCCGCGACCAACGCGACGGCGAGCGTGCGCGCGAGAAGGAGCGGCACGCGCGACGCGCGCGCCGCGGGGGCCGCGAACGCTCCGCCGCCGCGCGCGCGGAGCCCGTGCTGGCCGAGTCCGCGGGCGAGGATCGGAATGAGCGCGACGGCGAGCGCGGCCAGCGCGATCGCCGGGAGCGCGGCTGTGACGAGCGTGCGCGGAGAGGCGCCGAGCGCCTCGAGGCTGCGAAGCTCGAATCCGTAGGTCGGCACGAGCGCAAGGTCGAAGATCGCCGTCTCGCAGAGGAGAAACGCGCTCGTCGCGAGGATGGCGACGACAAGAAGCCTTCCGTCGCGCGCAAACGCGGCGCGGGCGCGGGCGACCGGCCCTGCGCCGTCGAGCAGGAGGTTGGCGCTGTCGCGCGCGCTCGCTGCGCCACGCGCAAGGAAGATCGCAAACGCGGGCGCCGTGCTCCACGCAACGAGTGCGACCGCCAGCGCGCCAGCGCGAAGGCTCGGCGCCGCGTCCGCGCGTGCGGCGAGGTCTCCGATCGGAGTGCCCGGTCCGATCGAGAGCCAGAGTCCAGCGTAGAGAAGCCATGGAGGAAGCGCGATGGGAAGAACGAGCACGCACGCGACAAGGCCGCGCCACGCGCAGCCCTGCATGCCGACGACGGAGCGCGCAGCCGCCCAACCGAGCAACGCACCCACGATGGACGCGCCGACGGACCATGCGAGGCTTCGCGCAAGAAGCGGCCACGCCGTGGTGGCGGCGGGCGCAAGCTCGGGGAGCCCGCGCGACGACGCCGCTGCGACAGGCGGCGCGGCCTCGAGCGCGCGAGAGAGAAGCGCTGCGGCTGGAACAAGCGCGACCACGGCGAGGACTGCCGCCACGATCGCCAGCGCTGCGAAGTCTGGCCACGCGCGCGCGGTGCTCGTCACGCGCCTGGCTCCGCGGCGCGCTCGAGCCGAGCCTTTGCAGCCACGGCGATCGAGTCGGCGGAGTCGATCGACCCGAGGAGATCGAATCGCAGCGGGTCGGGTTCACGGAAGCCCGGGTCGCACTTCGCGTCTGGCCCAAGCGGCAGGCTGCGCCACGCGCTCATCCCGCAAAGGAGGTCTTCGGCCTCGGGCGAGATCAGCCACGCCGCCACGCGCTCCGCGGCCGCGCGCGCGGGCTCACGGCCCTCCGATGGCCCGACGAGCGCGACGGTGTTCGGGAAGATCATCGTGCCGCCGCCTTCGGCTCCCTCTGGAAGCGACCGAGGGACGGAGAGCGCGACCTTGAAGCCGCGTTCCTGCGCCGCGAAGACATCGTCCGTGTCGGTGAGCCCGTAGGCGGCCTCACCCGTGGCGACAGCCTCGACGGTGGCCGCGTTGCCGCCCGTGAGGACGAGCGTTCCGTTCGCGCGCAGTCCGTCGAGCCATTCCTCGAGGGACGGGACCGCGACGCCGCGCGCGCGCGCGACGCGCCACGCATCGTCGAGCGCGGCGAGGTGGCCGCGGGTCGAGCCGAAGCGCGGGTCTGCGATGGCGACAGCGGCGCGCGAGCCGCGCGCGAGGCCAGGCTTCGCAAGATCGAGCCACGACGCGATGGGCGCCACGCCGCGCTCGGGCGCGAAGGCCACCACGCGGGCGCGCGCAGAGAACGCGAGCCAGTGCCCCTCTGGATCCGCGTGGCGCGCGGGCCACGAGGCGCGCAGTTCATCGGAGAACGGCGCGAGCGCGCCCTCGCGGCGCAAGCGCTCGACGGAGAAGCCCTCCGAACTCCAGAAGAGATCCGCACGCGGGCGCGAACGCTCCGACAGGATGCGCCGCTCGAGGCCCGTCGTCTTCGTGGCCTCCGTGTCGAAGACCGCGTCGATCTCGATGCCCGTGGCGGCGGTGCAGGCAGCAAGCGCGGTGCGCGCGACGACATCGTCGACCGAGACATAGGCGACGACGCGTGCGGCGCCCTTCGCTGCGTCGCGCGGGCGACACCCAAGCAGCGTTCCCGCTGCGCCCGAGGCGAGCAGCGTCGACGCCGTGCAGGCGCCAAGACCGCGCGCGAGGAACCCTCGCCGAGAAAGAACATCCCGAGACGAACCATCCCGAGACGAACCAAGCATCGTGTCTGGCATGCGCGGGAACCTCTTGCGGTGCAATCTGGGTGTTCGGCGAGGCGAGGCGCTACTTCTGCGATGGCGCTGGCGCTGCGCTTCCGCCCTCGGTGCCGGAACCCTTTGCTCCGCCCGCGCGGTTCTGGATCTCGCGCTTCAGGCCGCCGAAGTAGTGCTTGTGCGCGTCCTCGAGATGCGCGGGGACCTGATCCTCGCCGACCGCCATGCCCGCACCGCCATCCAGCGCCTCGCCGACGGATTCGCGCGGCATGACGCTCTCTGCGATCTCGGGATTGGGGTTGTCGATCAGCTGGCGCGCGATGATGTCGCCGCCCGCGTGCTGGGTCTTCGCCTTCTGTGCCTTGGTGGCCGTGGGCGTGCGCGCCTTGCCGGTGTTGCCGCCCTGCGCGCGGCCTGGGCCGCCGCGACGGTTGCCTTGTCCAACTTGCGAACCTTGAAGGCCCGCCTGCATGCCTTGGCCACCCTTGCAATTGCCCGACTTGCAGAGGCCCTCGCCGAGCGACTGCGACTCGCTCTCGGCCATCTGCGAGAGCGCGGCGGCTTCCTCAAGCATCTGCTGGGTCATCTCGAGGTCTGAGAGCGCGTTGGCAAGCTCCGAGAGACCTTGATTGCCCTGCTGGGCCTGCTGGCCTTGCTGGCCTTGCTGGCCCTGCTGGCCCTGTTGACCCTGCTGACCCTGTTGCGAGCCTGGGTTCTGGCACTCGCCCTGTTCGCCCTGCTGCTGCTGGCCTTGCTGACCCTGCTGCTGCTGGCCTTGCTGACCCTGCTGCTGCTGGCCTTGCTGACCCTGCTGCTGCTGGCCTTGCTGACCTTGTTGCTGCTGGTTCTGCTGGCCCTGCCGCTGCTGCTGCTTCTGCTGCGCAGCGTTGCGGCTCGCGTTGGCCATGCGCTTCAGCGCATCCTGGCTTGCCTGCGCGGCCTTGGCTGCGTCGCTCAGCTCCTTGCGCTGCTGCTCGGTGAGGTTCTGGTTCTGCTCGATCGCGCGCTGCAGCGCCTCGGGGTTGTCGGCAAGCTGCGGGTCGAGGCCTGCCTTCGCGAGTTCGTCGCGCAACGACTGCTGCCGCTCGGCAAGAGTCTCGAGTGACTCCGCCATCTTCTCAAGCGCTGCCTGCGCAGCGGCCTTCTCGGCGTCGCTCATCTCGCCGGACTCGAGCTTCTTCGCAAGCTCGGCCAGCGCATCCTTTGCGCCCGCGAAGTCGCCCTTCGCGAGGTTGTCGGAGAACTTGCTCAGCTCGCCGTCCTGCTTCTCGAGGTTCGCGAGATCCTTTCGCAGCGCATCTGCCGCGCGCGCCTGCTCGCTCTGGCGCACCTCGTCGAGCCGCTTCTGCAGCTCCGACATGCGGCGGATCGCCTCACGGCGCGCCTCGCCCTCTGGCGCCTCGCCCGCGACTTCCGCGTCGGCGTTGCGCGCAAGCCCCGCGAGCGACTCGCGGATGTCCTCGGGGAGGGCCTTCGATCCCTCGATCTCCTGCTTCACGCGCTCGAGGGCGTCGACGGTCGCCTTCTTCTCTTCGAGCGAGGCAAGCTCCGCGCTCGTCGGTTCGGGAGTCGGCCAGGAATAGGCCGGGATGTAGATCTGCGCCGCGACGAGCGCCGCGACGCCAAGCGCTCCGTAGGTCGCGCGATGCGGAACTGGCACGGGGAACGCTGCGCGCACCTTCGCGGCGGTGTCGGTGCGCGAGGCGACCTCGACGGCGTCCGCGACGGCCGCGCGAGCGTAGGAGTCGGTCGAGCGTTCGAAGGCGAGCGCCGTCGTCATGCGCTCGTCGAGCTTCAGCCGCGCGTCGATCGCGAGAGCGAGCGCAGCGTCGGTCGAGGCGGTGCGCGCGCGCGTCATGGTGAAGGCGACGATCGCCGCGACCATGCCGCCGGCCGCCGCGCCCGCGAAGAGCACCGTCGAGGTCGCGTCAAAGCCGGGGACCAGTTTCGACAGGACGACGAGGAGGCCGAGCAGCACGGCCGCTGCGACGAGGCCCGTGGCGAGCGCGTCGACGAGGAGCGCCGCGCGCAGTCGGTTTCGGGCAATGGAGACCAGCGACTTGATGCGATCCATGGTCAGCGCTCCGTCAGGCTCGCGGCGTCTTCCGCGATGCGGTTTCTTCCCGTTCGTACGGCGTTTCCACGCGTCCGCGCATGGTAGCCGCGCCCACTCTCTCGGCGTCCGGGTTTTCGGCAATTCGCACGGTTTCGCGGGGGCGCCATCCGCCGTCGGCGGCACCCGCAACTTGCGTTTCGCGCGAGGGGATGGGAGCGTGTGCTCTGATGGACCCCGACGACCACGTCTGCCTCTGCTTTCGCGTATCGCTGCGCAAGATCGCTGCGTTCATCGCGCGGGAGGAGCCGCGCGTCCCGAGCCAGATCTCCGAGTGCCTCGGTGCGGGAACGGGGTGCCAGTGGTGCGTCCCCTTCCTGAAGCGCCTCCACGCGCTTCACGCCGAGGGCAAGCCGATGGACCTGCCTGTGTCCCCTGAGGAGTACGCACGGCGCCGCGCGAGATATCGCTCGACGGGCGAGCGGGCCGGGGATGCGGGTGGCGACGATGGTGGCCAAGAGGGCCGCGACGAAGGCCGCGACGAAGGTCGCGAAGGGGGCCGCGAAGGGGGCCGCGCGCAACCGACCGAGGGCTGACACACGGGCGTTCACGCCGCTGGGCGGCTGTTCCGCTTCCTGTTGAGGGCGCGGATCGCCCGGCCGAGCTCGGGCCGTGCCTCCGTGAAGCGCAGGCCGACGATGACGGAATCGGGGACCTTCGACGGCGCGAGGTACATCACCTCGGAGAGCGACTCGAACGACGGAATCTCCGATGAAAAGGTGGCGTGGACGAGCAGCGTCTCGCCTTGGAAGACCTCCCGCAGCGGCGCGATGCGCAGCCGCATGCCCGACTCCGAGAGGTCAAGCACGGTTCCTGCGCCGACCTTCCCGCTTCCCGTGAGGTCGCGCACCATTGCACGCGGCGCGAGGTCAAAGGCAACGGGCACGCGATGGCTCTCGCGGCGCTGGACGAGCATGAGCGACCTCGGCATGGTCACGCGGTAGCCCTTTCGGCGCGCGTGCTCGCCACGGCCGACCCAGCGGGAGACCGCTTCGCAGGAGCCGCGATAGAAGCCGCGAGGCGCAGCGATCGACAGGAAAAGGTCGGTCCCAGGGATGAGGTCGAAGCCCTCGGACCCCTCGGGGCTCACGATGACGAGCTCGCCGTTGTCGATCGAGTCGACGACTCCATGCCCGAGCTCGGGCGTGACCTTGGCCTCGTCGGTGCCAAGCCCGATCTCGGCGGAGCGCTTGGCAGCGTCCTCGATGATCTGCCCCACGGAGAGGCTGTCGGTGTCCTCAAGACCGAGGAGGTTGGCGACGCTTTTGATCCAGACGCGCATGTGGAGTGCATCGACCGCTTCGGAGGCCGACTTCAGCAGACACCGCGCGTGCCCGACTCGTCGCTCAGCGCCCGAGACGCTGCGCCCGGCGCAGCTCGAGCTGGTGGATGGCGCGGCTCAGGTCGGGCCGTCCCTCGCGGAACCGAAGGCCGAGAATCCAGCCCTCGCCGCGCACGGCGCGCACCCGATGCACGATCTGCGCGCGGCACTCGAACGGCGGAAAGCACGCGGGGAACCGGGCGGCGAGGGAAACCACGGATCCCTCTCCAGGCGGAACTGCCTCCTCGTGGCTCGTCAGTCGCAGGCGTGCGCCCGACTCCGAGATGTCGAGCACGCGGCCAGAGGCCAGAAACTTGGGAGCATCGGGGGCGTGGCCGTCTGGCGCGCCGTTCCGAGGCGGGTCCGACTCGCGTTGCACAGCCTCCGCCGACGAATCCGCGTCCTGCGCGGCGCGGTCGAGCACCTCGGTGATCCACGCGCGCGGCGACAGGTCAAAGGCGACCGTGACGCGATGGTGGATGCGGCGCTGCACATGGACCAGCGCCCTCGGGATCGAGACGCGCACGCCTCTGCGGCGAATGCCGTTCTCCACGACATCCCACTCGCCGAGCACCTGCACCTCGCCCTGCTCGAAGCCGCGCGGCGTCAGGATCGAGATCTGCACGAGGCCGCCGCGCGCGAACAACGCGGGAATGCGCTGACCGTTCGAGACTCGTATGAGCAGGCTGGCGTCCTCGAGTCCCTCGACGAAGCCGTCTTGAGGAACCACGCACGCGCCCGGATTCACTTCCCCAACGCCGACGGGCAGCCCCCGTTCCGCAGCTGAGAGAAGCAGTTTCCGCACCGTGCTCTCCCGCACGGCCCGTCGTTCGAAGGTGTCGGAGATGTTCTTGAACCAGACCCACATGTCGACGGGAACCTCATTCGGAAACCCACGCGCGATACGAATCCGACCTCTCGAGCTCATGCCCAGCCAGGACGCGGCTCGTGCGATGTGCCACCGTCAAGAAGGTCCTTTGCCGCGCATGCGACCGCTCGCCGCCGCGTGCCGCGCATGGAGCACCTCGATGGTGCGTGCAAGCGCTCCCACGGGTTGGAGGAGCATCAGGCCGACAACCTGCCCTTGGCCGGACTTCGCGCGACCTGCGCGAACGACCTCGCAGTTCGCATGGAAGCTCTGGAAGGGTGCGGGAAACTGCACGGCGGCTACGATGACCTGCCTGCGCAGGAGCGGCGTTCCGCTGGGGATGTAGACACGGAGTCCCGTGGTCGAGATATCGAGCACCCAGCCTTCCGCAAGGAAGTCGCCGCTGTCCGGGTCGCGGATCGATGCCTTCGGAGAGAGGTCGAAGGCCACGGCCACGCGCTGCGCGCCTCGTCGCTGCACCCTGACGAGCGACTCGGGAATCGTCACACGATACCCATGCTGCCCGTCCGACTTCCGTAGGCCCGACCATCGTCCGATCACCTCGACCTCCCCTTCCTCGACGGCCTCGCCGCCTTGGATGCTGATCCTGATGCGCTCGCCTGGTTCAAGACGACACATGGCTGCGGCGGGCGCGAGGCGGAGAACGAGCGCGTTCGCCTCGACTGCCTCAACCACGGCCTCGAAATCGGTCCCGTCGTCGGAGCCTCCGACGGGTTCGAGAATCACCGTGAGCGACCCCTCTGCCGCTGCGCAGAGCGTCCCACGGACGCCCTCGTCGGCAGGCTCCGAGAGCCCAACCAACTCTCCGAGCTTGTGAAACCAGACTCGCATCGTGCGTCAAGAATCGAACATTTACACCCCGCAACAAAGCGTTTCGGCCAGTTCCGCGGAGATCCGACCGCCCTGCGCAGGTCGCGCCGTGTGTGCGGGCGCACCGCAATCGTCAGGTGGCCGTTGCAGTTGCGACTCAGTCGCAATACCATTCGGCCACCCGTGTCCCAGACGCCAGACCCGATCCGCCTTCCCCTGAACCAGCTCCGCCGAGGAGACCGTGCCGTCATGGCGACTTCGGACCTCTCGGCCGAGGACCTCGCGGTGCTCGGCGCCATGGGGCTCGACGCACACACGGCCTTCACGGTGTGCCGCGCGGGCCGCGGTGGCCCGTGCATCATCCAACTCGATGCCACGCGGCTTGGCCTCGCGCCTGAACTCGCCGCTCGCATCCTGACGCGGCCGTGTTCTTGCTCGGACACAGAGCACTGCGCCGCGGAGGGCGAGACCGCTGGCCGCGTGCCAGACGCATCCGACCCAACCGCCCCGCCACGCTGAACGCGCAGCATCCACCATGCCCGCCGCAATCGACCCAGACGACGCCATGCGCGCGCACTCCGAGCCATCTCGCCCCGCCGCGCCACCCGAGCGCGTGGCGATGGTCGGCAACCCGAATGTCGGCAAGACCTCGCTCTTCAACCGCCTCTGCGGCGTGCGCGCGAAGACCGCGAACTTCCCAGGCTCGACCGTCGAGGCGCGCGTCGGCACCTGCTCGACCGTCGGAGTCGAGCTCGAGCTCGTCGATCTTCCGGGCGTGTACGCGGTCGACCTCGAGCTGCCCGAGTCGAAGCTCTGCCGCGACTGCCTCGCTGGGCGCCTGCAGGGCTGCATGCCCGACGCGATCCTCGTGGTGATCGACGCGACGAACCTCGCGCGCGGGCTGCGCCTGTTCCGCTCGGTCGCGAACGCGGGCCGACCGCTCGCGGTCGCACTCACGATGACCGACCTCGCGCGGACGCGCGGGCTCTCGATCGATCCCGCGCGCCTTGGAGAGCGGCTCGGCGTTCCGTGCGTCGCCGCGAACGGCCGCAGCGGCACGGGGCTTCCCGAACTCGTCGCGGCGATGCGCGCGGCCCGCGAGCCTGCGCCGCAGGTCCTGGCCGACGCGCTTCGCCCAAACTGGGTCGACGAGACGGCGACCGCGATCGTCGGCGGGCCGAACACCGTCGGTTCCGAGGCGGACCGCTGGACCGACCGGCTCGACGCCGCTTTCACGCACCCGATCCTCGGTTCGCTCGTCTTCCTCGCCGCGATGGCGCTCGTCTTCTTCGCCATCTTCCGTCTCGCCGAGTGGCCGATGGAGCTGATCGAAGGCGCGGCCGCCGTGGTCGGCGGCTGGATCGAGGCTGCGATGCCTGCGGGCGCCGTGAGCGAGCTTCTGGTCGACGGCGTCGTGGGCGGCGTGGCGGGAACCGTGGTGTTCCTGCCGCAGATCTGCCTGCTCTTCTTCCTGCTCGCCCTTCTTGAGGACACGGGCTACCTCGCGCGCGCGGCGTTCGTGATGGATCGCATCATGTGCCGCTTCGGGCTGCCGGGGCAGGCGTTCGTGCCGCTTCTCTCGAGCCACGCCTGCGCGCTTCCCGGGATCATGAGCGCGCGGCTCATCCCCGACCCAAAGGACAGGCTCGCCACGATCCTCGTGGCCCCGTTCGTCAGCTGCTCTGCGCGCGTGGGCGTCTATGTCCTCCTCGTCAGCATCTTGTTCCCGCACTCGGGACTGCTCGCGGGGCTCGCCTTTGCGGGCTGCTACGCGCTCGGCGCGATCGCTGCGCTTCTCACGGCGGCGCTCTTCCGACGCACGATCCTCAAGGGGAAGAGCCGGCCGATGGTGCTCGAGCTTCCGCCCTACCGCCTGCCAAATGTGCGTGGCGCGCTGCTCACGACCTATGACCGGGCGCTCGTCTTCCTGAAGAACGCGGGCTCTGTGATCCTCGCGATCTGCATCGTGATGTGGTGGATCTCGGCGTACCCGAAGGTCGCGACGCCCGAGGCGGCGCTCGCCCTCGAGGCGCGCGCGGAGGTGGTCGCTGCGCAGGTCGATGCGGCGCCCGACGCAGGCGCGGCGGAGGCGCTGGCGGCCGAGGCGGAGTCGCTCGCGGCGGAGGCGGAGGTCCTCTCCGCACGCGCGCAGCAGGCGTTCTCCTACGCAGGTCGCCTCGGCACGGCCTTCGAGCCGATCTTCGCGCCCCTTGGCCTCGACGAGCGGCTCACGGTTGCCGTACTCACGAGCTTCCTCGCGCGCGAGGTCTTCCGCAGCACGATCACGGTGCTCGTCGGCAGCGGCGATTCCGAGGACGATCTGCGCATCGCAGAGGAGATCGCGCAGGCGAAGCGCGCGGACGGGACACCGCTCTTCGACATGGCGACGAGCGCGGCGCTTCTCGTGTTCTTTGTACTGGCCATGCAGTGCCTCCCGACGCTCGCCGTCACGCGGCGCGAGACGGGCTCTTGGAAGTGGCCCGCGCTCCAGTTCGCCTGGATGAGCGCGGTGGCGTACCTCGCCGCGTGGGTCACGCGCGTGGCCGTGATCGCGCTCGGAGGCGCGGCGTGAACGGCAGCTTCCCAGCAGACGACTGGCAGTTCTGGGTGGTGACGGCGTGCGCCGCAGCTGCGGTGGTGTTCCTGACGCGCCCGATCTGGCGCCCACTCCTCGGGCTCGGCCAGCGCAAGCAGGCGAGCTGCCCAGGGTGCCCGAGCGGCGATGCAGCGTCGAAGCCGCCCGCGCCGAAGCATGTCGACCTCACGATCGGCGGCAAGCGCGTGCGTTCGTGACGCGAGCGGGCTGTGTTGTCGGAGTCGACGGCTGACATCACCCGTTCCTTGGACTTCGTCCAAGGGCACCCGTGCGTGTCGTGTCGGATGGTTCAGACCGTCGGAGTCGACGGCTGACATCACCCGTTCCTTGGACTTTGTCCAAGGGCACCCGTGCGTTCGGTAGCACCAAAGGGAGCGGCCGCAGCCGCGACCGCTCAAATCAAGGGTGCCCGTGGACGAAGTCCACGGAACGACGATCGTCGGAGTCGACGGCTGACACCATCCGTTCCTTGGACTTCGTCCAAGGGCACCCGTGCGTTCGGTAGTACCAAAGGGAGCGGCCGCAGCCGCGACCGCTCAAATCATGGGTGCCCGTGGACGAAGTCCACGGAACGACGATCGTCGGAGTCGACGGCTGACATCATCCGTTCCTTGGACTTCGTCCAAGGGCACCCGTGCGTGTCGTGTCGGACGGTTCTGACCGCCGGAGTCGACAACCAAAGGT
>QLAH01000845.1_pt1 | contig 10989 bp, 11 predicted proteins | sample 4693081 | NCBI WGS metagenome assembly QLAH01 (sample SAMN09425401, study PRJNA476045) | Lake water metagenome, whole genome shotgun sequencing project.
TAGACCAAGGGGACTTAGATGATAGAGTGTATTGAAAAAGCAATTACTGATTTAAGACAGCGTAAACCACTGGTACTTAATCTCACCAATTATGTTACTATGGATTTTATGGCAAATAGCCTCCTCGCACTGGGCGCAGCTCCCATAATGACTGTCTGTGATGATGAATTCGAAGAACTGACTGCAATAGCCGCTGCGATCAACATTAATATAGGTACGTTAGATGAGACCTTCATAAAGCAATCCATAACCATTGCCCAAGTTGCTAGCCATTTGCATAAACCAATTATCTTAGATCCAGTAGGGGCAGGTGCCAGTCGTATAAGAACTAGAACTGCTCGTAGCCTAGTACCATATGCTTCGATTATTAGAGGTAATGCCAGTGAAATTATTGCTCTCGCTGCGGATACTAACAATACGAAAGGAGTAGAGTCTACCAATACAACTGATGAAGCCAAAACAGCAGCAATCAATTTAGCAAATACTCATCATTGCACTGTTTTTATTAGCGGCCCAATTGATTTTATTACAGATGGGACAAGACAAATCGAAGTACCTTATGGTTCGCACCTAATGCCGCTTATTACCGGCATGGGCTGTGTGCTTACAGCCGTGGTTGCAGCATTTAGGGGAGTTATAGAAGATTCTTTTATAGCAAGTAACATAGCCGCTCATTACTTCGCACTCTGTGGAGAGCTTGCGGGATTTTCAAACCCTAGCCTTGGATCGTATAAAACACGTTTTATTGATAACTTATATGCTGCAAACTTCCTTAACATGAGGCAGGCCTATGCAAAACAAGGCTAAATTCACTAAAGCAAGGTACGGTGATTTAATCGCTATTCCCCTTAACTTAAACCTTGGTACAGGAAGCCAAAACGATGAAATATAAATGCTTATCAATTGCTGGATTTGATGGCTCAGGCGGTGCTGGAATCCAGGCAGACTTAAAAACTTTTTCTGCACTAGGATGCTATGGGATGACCGTATTGACAGCTTTACCCGTACAAAACACGTGTGGAGTTAGAAGCTGTTATGACATTCCATTGATCGCGATTCAAGAACAATTAGAAGCGATTTTTGATGATATTATACCTGATAGTATAAAAATAGGGATGCTATTTTCAGCAAGCATTATTGAAGTCGTTGCAAATTTCTTAAAGGCCAAAGCAGGCACTATTCCTATTATTTTAGATCCTGTTATGGTTGCCAAAAGCGGTGACTCCTTGCTTCAGCCAGCTGCTATTGTTGCTTTAAAAACCTTATTAATCCCCATTAGTACTCTTATCACCCCAAATTTACCTGAAGCTTATGCTTTGGCGACCACCCCCCATGAGTCTAGTAGCCAATTAGCATCTCATTTGCTAAGCTTAGGATGTCATGCAGTACTGCTTAAGGGGGGACATGACCATGGCCCAACATCTGATGACATATTTTTGGATCGGCAAGATAACTTTCATATTTTATCTGCAAAACGCATTACTTCAAAAAATTCCCATGGCACAGGATGCACCCTCTCAGCTGCCATTGCAAGCTTTGTAGCGCAAGGTGTATCACTCTTACAAGCATGTACTCGTGCTAAAGAATATTTATCTGCAGCCATGTGGGCTGCGAGAAACAATAGTGTTGGAAAAGGCCATGGGCCAGTTCATCATTTTTATCAATGGGATCCCGATACTAAAAACCCAATATAAATTACCGTCCCCCTAAAATAATGCAAGGAACTCAAGAAGCCTTACATTATACTGGGATCTAAACTATCCAGAATAACCATCAGATTTAGGGTGCAACACCTTTATTTGGAAAAAATTCATAAAAAGATTTTAAATAGTCTGTTTAGGGCACTCATATTTTTAGGTTATAGCATCCTATCACCTAGCTTCCGCAGTCGTCGTGCCCAAAATTGATAGGAAAGTATGGGCTATGGCATGATAAAATAGGATAGGCCTACAAAGGCCTGCTACATTAATGCCCAATTACCTCATCTGTATACTTTGTTAGCGTTTGACAAAACTTGAACATTCAACATTGATCTGATATTTTTTCAAGCGTGGGCAGAGCATATTGGCATGAAAAAATCATATGTTAAATCTCAACCCTCTAACGCTATCCATTGCACTCTTCTTAGCATAAGCCTAAGTTTAAAGTTTTCTAGATATTGACTGCTGTTGTAGTCTAGCTCTAAATATGATTTGTGACCAAAATTTATTCGCATATACTGTAAAATGATGGCAAAATTATCGGTGTATCAATAAGCTGAGGATTTGGGAATAGTATTATGAATTCTTTAAAACGCAAAGGAGCACGTCGCATTGCAGACATTCCTCCCAAGATCCTTGAGCAAATTAACCAGGGTAAAATTGAAACAGTAAATTTAATAGAATGCCTTGCCATTGATTTTGCAAAATTGTTACAGGCATGCTTCCCAACCATAAAAAATATCTCTCTAAAAAAAATGCAAGATGCTTGTGGGCTAGGGTGGCTCGAACGAACGAAATTAGCAGCATCAATCTTGTATGAAGAATATAGTATCGAGGTCCTACCAAAATTACTCCACCATACCTCGGACAATATTCGTGGTTGGGCTGCAGGGGTAGTTGCTAGGATTCCAGACGCTTCTCTGACAGAAAGGCTAGCCTTAATTCAGCCGATTATTGATGACCCGAACTCAGGGACTCGAGAGCTCGCCTGGTTATTAATTCGAGAACACATATCTAAAAACATTTATGAAACAATTGAACATTTAACAGCGTGGGCGAAACACCCAAGCCCTAATTTTCGACGGTTTGTCATTGAGTCGACTCGGCCTCGCGGGGTATGGTGTTCGCATATCCCCCTTCTTAAAGAAAACCCTACACTAGGCTTACCATTACTGGAGCCATTATTGAGCGATGTATCACGTTATGTGCAAAATTCGGTCGCTAACTGGCTGAATGATGCTGCAAAGAGCCAACCAGATTGGGTCCTATCACTTACAAAAGATTGGCTTAAAAAATCGAAAACTAAAGAAACTCAGTATATTTGTAAACGTGCTCTAAGAAGTATTAACCCATAAAATACTGAAATTAGTTCATTTCTTTGCTCGTGATACGGCTATCTTAGCCACCTAGACTTCAGCCACAACTGCAGTGTAATAGGAATTATCTTACCACCCCCAACTTTCATAGCAGAAAATATGATCATGAAGGGTTGCCGTATGTTACTACTATACGTAGAATACTCATTAGCCTGTTGAGGCAATTTTAATGCTAAAAATGGCAATTTTGCCTCCCCAGTGCACCCAAATAGGGCATAATAATTTATTCACATAAAAATTTATTTATCTTAGAACGAATAGCCACGTGATTTGTAAGAAATAATTTTAGCCACTGCTAGACCACTAAGCGTGAGGATATATAAGTTGACGACAGCTGAAAAAATCTATACAGGCCTTTGTGTCGCATTTGCATCACTGGTTATATTAGGAAATTTAACGTACCAAAAGTTTGTTACATTAGAAATACCGCTGCTCCAGCCATTGGAAATATCCGTAGGTGCACTACCTTACCCTCTAACATTTATTATAACTGACCTGATCACCGAGTTTTATGGTAAAGAGAAAGCGACTTTCTGCGTGCGGTTTACCATCCTTATCAACATTATTATTGTTATTCTATTAGGATTTATGGATTATTTACCAGCATCAGCTTGGTCAAAGATTGATGATACTACGTTTCATCAAATATTTGGATTCTTTAGTATTGCATTTATGGGATCTATGATCGCAGGTTATACTTCAAGGATAGTAAATATTTATTTGTATATACAAATACGAAAACTTACTAAAGGAAAATATTTATGGCTAAGAAATAATGGTAGTACTTGCATATCACTATTCATTGATACATTTATTGTTATTTCTTTATTGACATTATTTAAAATTTTACCTTTAACTCAAATGTGGACTGTAATTTATGGCAGCTATCTCTGGAAATTACTTTTCACAATTGGTAGCACTCCTTTCTTTTATTTTGCTGTTCGAGTGATACAAAAAGTATTGAAAAAATAAAATTTATTGCTGAAATTTATTTCTAAAATATTTTCAACAATCTCCTACTAAAAACAAAATTCAACTCATAAATCCTTCATTTACTCAGAGCTTCTTATGTTTAATCTGGAAATAGCGAAGATAAGACAATCATAAATTTTATAATTGATTTGAATTTATACCAATATCAAATTGGATTTAAAAATTAGTTTTGAATCAGAAAATGTAGCTATTATAATTTAGCTTAAATTTACTTCAATAATAAATAAACCTAATTATTTTAGTAATTGTACTTTTGATACTGTATTTTTTTAAAAGACTATGATATACTGAACTTCCTAAAGTAGGATATGTTTGTTTAAATTGAAGAGGAGAAACAATATGGCAACATTAGTTGGTACTCAGAATAAGCTTACAGATGCATTACAGAGTTTAATTGAACTTGATTATGATGCTATCGAAGCTTATCAAACAGCAATTGAACGTCTTGAAACTGAAACTTACAAATCAAAATTACTAGAATTTTGCACAGATCATAAACAACATATTGAATTATTATCATCCTTACTAAAGGATCATGGTATAAAGCCTCCTACTGGACCTAGCGCTAAACAATGGCTTACAAAAGGTAAAGTTGTCCTTGCTGATATGGTGGGTGATAACACTATCCTAAGAGCCATGTTGAGCAATGAACAAGACACGAATAAAGCTTATGAAAATATGAACGAACGTGATGATATTGGTGATAAGGTTGAAGGCATTCTCAAGCAAGGCTTAGAAGATGAGCGAAAACATAAAGAATGGCTAGAAAAAACCTTAAAAGAAGCTCGTGATTCTTAATTAGACAATAACAGGTAGCTCAGAGTTTATATTAAACATTTGAGCTGCCTTCATAAAATGTAAAGCCTATGTTAAAATTAAGTACCACAGAAAGTTTGATGAACTCGTTCATCATCAGTTGGTGGTCTCATATACTCATCAGGGTTTTCTTGATATTCAACTTGATAAGGATTGGATAATACTTTTAACATTAAATCCATTTTTGAAAAATCTTGATATTCTATAGCATCACGAATTACCTCTTCTATTTTGTGATTTCTGGGAATGACTGCTGGATTAGTTTTAAGCATTATCTCAGCAGTTTCGTCCAGTGAAATACTCTCTTCTTGTAAGCGTTTTTGCCATTTCTTCATCCATATTTCTAACCGACATGTAGGATTAAAAAAAAGATTTTCCATATCTTGTAATTTATTTAAAAATTCACTTAAAAATCTAAAAGTTAAAGTATAATCTGCTTTATCTTGCTGAATAATCTCTAATAGTTCATCAATCAATACCTGGTCTTGGCATCGCGGGCTCAGAATACCTATTTTTCTGCACATGGTTTTTAGGTATTGAGTTTTGTATATCTCTTGAAAAGAAGGGCAGAAATCATGTAATAAAGAATGAGCTTTTTCAACCTTGGAATCTATTAGTAACGCTAAGGATTGCGCTAACTGCACTAGATTCCATTCGCAAATGCTAGCTTGACGGTTAAAACGATACCGACCATAAATATCAATTGAGCTAAAAATCTTTTCTGGATGATATTCATCTATAAAAGCACACGGTCCATAATCTAATGTCTCTCCAGATAAAGCGACATTATCGGTATTCATCACGCCATGGATAAAGCCTACCCGCATCCAATCTGCGATAAGATAAGCATACGTTTGTTGGACTAGTTTTAAAAGCTCAAGGTAAGGATTAGCGGATCCCTGAATCTCTGGGTAATGGCGACTAATAGTATAATCTGCTAATATTTTTAGTGAATTCACATCAGCTTGTGCAGCAAAATATTCAAAAGTTCCAATACGGATATGGCTAGAGGCAACGCGAGTTAAGATTGCACCTGGCAATACGCCTTCGCGCAATACGGCTTCTCCTGTTTTCACTAGCGCCAATGCACGTGTAGTTTTAATCCCTAACGCGTGCATTGCTTCACTCACAATATATTCCCGAATCATAGGACCCAGAGCTGCTCGACCATCACCATTGCGGGAATATAATGTTCTACCTGCTCCTTTTAATTGAATATCATAACGTCGACCTTGAGGATCGACAATTTCACCTAAGAGAATAGCTCTACCATCACCTAATTGAGGAACAAAATGGCCAAATTGATGCCCTGCATACACTTGGGCGATAGGCTCTGAACCCTGTAGCAATCGATTACCAGAAAATATTTTAGCAAGTTCATAAGCTGATATGGCTCGATAATCAACACCTATTACATCAGCTAATTGCTTATTAAATTGAATGAGGGTAGGATTTAGAACTGGAGTAGGTTTTATCTTTTGATAAAACTTACCTGGCAAATGTACGTATGTATTGTCAAAATTTAGCCTCATTATCTATCACTATTTACCATTAAAAAATCACCTGCAAATATTTGATATAATACTTGCAGGCTAAAAATATTTTCTAAAGAGAATTGCTTTTAGCAAAGCATCGTTTCATTCTAAGCGTCATTTTCACTTTTATCATTAAAATACTCTAAATGTTTTTTAGCTTCATCTAGCATGCTTTGAAGAGCTATCTGGACTTCATCAGGAATATTGACGTTTTTTAATGCAGTTTCGAAAGCTGTCACAAACATTTTAGTATTTGTGGCCAGAGCCTTCATAACACCTTGATCGCTTATCATGCCACGCATACCCGTATAACCTTGCATAAAAAATCCCTTAAAATCACGGGTATACTCTGGAGCTTCGCCTCCATAATTAACGATAAATTCAGAAATCTTGTTAACTCCTTCTTCATATTTGTCTTTAATTTTCGTCAACCCATCACGAAGCGATAAATCTCTTAAACTAGAGATTCCTTGTGCAATAATAAAGGTGCCATCAATTGCATATTGAGCAACATGCTCTAAAATTTTAACTAATTCTTTATTTTGATTCATAATCAATACTCCTATTACTTAATAAACATCTTTATTATAACAGCTTCTTCATAAAACACAAGACTTTCACCGAGACAACTATCTTTAAGATTCAAGACTTATATTTATTATTTCTCTGGAAATCTATTTTATTAACATTTGATAGAATGTGTTTAATAGAAACATTTATTTACAAAAAACATCAACTATTATAATTAAATATTTGATATAATACTTTTTTGGCTAAATTTCTAAAAATTTATATCTTTTTTCTTGATCCCCCTGAAAAATTTATATAAATTTGAATCAACCAATATATGGTACTTATATTTTGTATTCTTAAATCATCTCCTTCAAGATAATCTTATAATCAATGATATAAAATATATTATGATCAATTGGCTATAAAAAACTCCAGATTATTTACAATAAAAAGTGCACTTAAAAGCTTTTGATGAATCTTGGCATGCCATATTATCTAAGATGTGATAATCCATGACCTAGTCAACTTTGAGAAAACTAGTGACCAAACCCTAGGAAGCTCGATATTAAGAGTATTGTCAAAACCCAATTACTCAGGTGTTTTTAAGTATTTACTGTCTGTTACTAGAGAATGTAATAGTAGGCATGCAATTTATAATGTATAGTATTATGCTATCAGCGATCAACCTAGACTATATAATCGCATTAGTGCGTTAAGATATAAGACCGCCTATGTTAAATGAACGTGAGATTATTCATTATTTACAAACAAACTTTCCACAGCATATTGGTGATGACGCAACGACTATTGTTGGGCCTAATAAACAACACTACGTAATCACTAAAGATTTGCTGGTTGAAGATATTCATTTTCGAAGTGCCTATGTTAGCCCCGCTAGCCTGGCACATAAAGCCTTACACGTGAATCTAAGTGATATAGCTGCAATGGGTGCTAACCCCCTATTTATTATGTGCGGGATTGCTATTCCATTGCACCATGCTGGTTACGCCAGCCAACTTTTGCAAGAGTTAACCCAAATATGCCACAAAGCAAATCTGCCTTTAATTGGTGGGGATACCACTGGTTCTCCAGATAAATTATTTCTTAGTATTACTGCTATTGGCATTAGTACTGCCGCCACTCTTAAATACCGCAATACTGCAAATATAGGCGATATTATAGGAGTCATTGGGAATCTAGGGATCGCTCATTTAGGATTACTTGCTTATGAAAATTCATTATCAGGGTTTGAAGCTTATCAAGAACCCTTTTTGCATCCTATTGCTAAAACTTGCGAAGGCTTATGGCTAGGTCAACGACTAGAAGTAACCAGCATGATGGATCTTTCAGATGGCTTATTGATTGACTTACAGCGACTTTGTATCGCCTCAAAGGTAGCTGGCAATATTCACTTAGAAAAACTGCAGCCTACTCCAGAGTTTGTCAAAGCATGTACTGCCTTGGGCTTAGATCCCATCAATATTATGCTAACAGGTGGTGAAGATTATGGCTTGCTATTCACAAGCAACCCCGATCATTATTCAACCCTTGCTCAAGATTTTTTTCAAACTTTTCATCAGCCAATAAAGCAGCTTGGTCTTATTACTCCAGGAGAGGGTGTCCATCTCTTAGAACAAGGTCAGCATAAGCATCTGAATTTAAAGCCCTTCTCACATTTTTCCGAGGAATGATATAGATAGGAGATGCTAATATCTAAAGCTTTTATCAAAGCACCAAGAGTCCATGTTCAAAATGATTTTTGTCCTATCTTAAATAATATCTTGGCTCAAGAAGCTTTTATCGATAAAAGTCGATCGATTATCGGTTCTATTTTAACATGCCCCAATATAATATTTTATCTTGATAGGGCCCCATATTACCCCTCATGCTGTAGATATTTTGTCACGAAATTTGAAACTGCAAAGGGATTCCTACTCCTTAGTAATATCTAACTCTAACACTTTCTAAGAGCCATACTATTCCATTCTCGGATCACAATACTCTATTAATTTTATTATATACAAATCATACGAAATAGAATGGGTGAATTCCCAAAGGCTTTGCTAAAAAGAAATTCAATATATGTCTTAGTATATGCTGTCCCAGGATATAATAAACCAATATTTGACCAATCTTAAGGTGAGTCCAACCACTTCTGTGCTTAAACTCCTCCCAGTACTTAGTAGCAATTTTCGACTCTCTAAGCTAAATCATAGAGATCCAAAATCTAAGATTTCCTCCAATCCATAGACTAATTGCGTCAACTGCAACACACGTTTACAGGCAAAGAGTAATCCGGGCATAAAAGCCTGTCGATCTATTGTCTGGTGCTCTAACGTCAATGTTTCTCCTTGCGTACCAAAAATAACCTGCTGCTTAGCAACTACTCCCGGCAAGCGCAATGCATGGATCGGAATATTGCAACAGTTGGCGCCTCTAGCACCTGGTAAGGTTTCTTTTAAATCTAATGGTATTCTGTCGAGTCTATGTTGCGCTATCAATTCTGCGGTGCGAATAGCAGTACCTGAGGGAGCATCAACCTTTTTTTCATGATGCTGTTCGATAATCTCAATCTGGGAAAAAAAGGGGGCAACTTGAGCTGCTAATTTCATCATTAGAACAGCTCCCATCGAAAAATTAGGGACGATAATACCCCCTAACTTTTTCTCAGCTGCTAATTGCTGTAGATTAGCGATTTCCTGCGAAGCTAGCCCACTGGTTCCTATAACAGGATAGCAACCTGTTGCCAAGATTGTTTTAGTATTTTCATAAACGGCAATAGCCGTTGTTAAATCAATTACAACTTGAGGCTTAGATTGCATAATGACTTGCTGCAATTCATCTTGAGATCCAGCAGTAGCGACCAATTCCAACTCTGGATCAGCAGCTATAGCACTACACGCTACTTTCCCCATACGGCCATTAGCCCCATTTAACAAAATTCGAATCGACATAACATTGCTCCTGAAAATAATTGAAATACTTAACTAGGCTTAAGTGGTCCAATAGGCTGATAAATATCATAAAAACTTGATTTCTGACCTAATAAGTATTGATAAATCAACAAGTATGCCGTAACATACTTAACGTAATCACGGGTTTCTTGAAATGGAATACTTTCTATCCATACATCTGCAGGTTGGATTTTTTGAGGCAGCCATTGTTCAACTCGGCTCAATCCAGCATTATAGGCAGCAACTGCTAAAACAATGTTCCCATTAAATTTATCTAACAAAAATCGCGTATAGCCACTTCCTAATAAGATATTAATAGCAGGCTGATATAAATCTTTTGGGTTAAATGATTTTAAACGGATTTTCTTTGCCATATCCATTGCAGTGCCAGGCATTAACTGCATTAGACCTTTGGCTCCCACATAGGAAGTTGCCATAGGTCGAAATAGGCTTTCTTGGCGAATAAGCGCATAAATTAGCTCAGGAGGAACTTTATAGCGTTGGTGTGCCCGATGTACAAAGGTCCGAAAAACTCTTGGAAAACGCAACTCGATATCATCTAGATATTTGGTTTGAGCAACAGTACGTAAAGTAAAGTAAGGCCAAAAATTATCATAAGCAATTTGGGCAGCTATATATTTTTGCTTGTCATTTAATTGTGTCATTAAATAATTCCACTCTGTTATAGCAATTGACTCACGATTTAAAGCCATCAATTCACGTACTCGATTGATTGTAGATAATTTATTAATCGCTTGATATTCTGTCTTATCAATTATCATTTTAGTTTTTGAAATTGCTAATGGCTTTTTAAGCTTTGCTGCCGCTAAGAATCCATAAAAACTTCGCTCTTTAGCAAGTTGCAAAAAGATCCTTTGAGACTCTTGAGCATTCCCTAATTGATCTAAACTTCGAGCATACCAATATTGCTATACTGCTTCTAGTTTTGTATGGCTGGGTAATTTTTCAATGCTATCATGCACTAATTGCCAATCTTCGATACGAATAGCATAACGAATCAAAAATTCAAAAGCTGAAGAATTGCGTTGAGACTTTAGAAAATTAAACAATTTTTTTAAGTGTTCGGGCTGCATCTTCGTGA
>QLAH01000846.1_pt1 | contig 10981 bp, 9 predicted proteins | sample 4693081 | NCBI WGS metagenome assembly QLAH01 (sample SAMN09425401, study PRJNA476045) | Lake water metagenome, whole genome shotgun sequencing project.
TGCTGCTAATCAAGCATTATATTTTAGCCGTGCGCCTATTCCATTTGGGCGTATACAATCACCAGTAGGCCAATTTACATATCGCCATATTGGCTTATACGCATATCGAGCCGAGTTTTTAAGTAAATATAGTGCCTGGCCACCCTCGCCATTAGAGCAAATTGAGTACTTAGAACAATTACGGACTTTATGGCATGGTGGTCGAATCTGTGTTGCTTTAGCGGCAGAAAAATCTTTGCCAGGAATTGATACGCCGGATGATTTAGAACGGTATTTACAGTGTCAATAAGATTTGGGTTGAAAGCTATAGGATTTCTTATATCTTCCCGTATGAAAGATCTTATCGATAAGAGAAAAACGGTGTTATGGTTAGATGTTCTTTTGTGTTTTCACCCATTTCGATTGCCAAAAAATGCTGAGAGATTATCGTAAAAAAACCTCATTAAAAAACGTTTTAATCACTAAGAGTTTTAAAAAATTCTTTCAGGGCTTTTGAAAAAATGTTCCTAATCCAAGAAAAAACATGAACCAAAACCTTAGCATCTTTAAGGTTTCAGGCAAATAAAAAACTTATTAACCTGTTAGGTAAATGTAGCATTTCTTTATTTACATATTTTTTTAGCTCTATTGATGCAGCAGTTGATTGCAGATCACTCCATTCTATTTCAGATGGTCTGTACCTCTTGAAGAGTTATTTATTTTAAAATATAGAAACTAGGTAACATAGAATAGTGAGCCTCTCTTATATAGACCTGCTTGCTTTGAAAACCAGTGTTTTTCATCGTTATTACTCACTAAGAATCGAAGAGTTAATACCAATCCAGCCGTTGGATCATCGCCTGTCCAGAGACACAGTATCTAACTTGTTTGGAGTTTTGTAACGAATTTTTTGTTAACACCATATTAATATGGGAGTTATGATAAAAATCCTTTTGAGTCCATGGTGGTTTGGGGTTTAAATTTACAAGGCTGGTTCTGTTGGATATTCCAGCCACCTTGATATAACCATTGATTTGTGATGAGATTAAATAAATCTGCTGTGATTTCAGCATCGTAAATTGCCGAGTGAGCATCTTCATGGCGGAATGTTAGCCCTGCTGTTTCCACAGCACGTGCTAGTACAGTTTGCCCTAAGAAAACAGCACTTAAACTACTTGTATCAATCATACTGAATGTATGAAAAGGACTATGTTTGATGTGATGACGTGCGATTGCTGCTTGTAAGAAGCTAAGATCAAAAGCGGCATTATGGCCTACTAAAATCGCTCTTTGACAATGCGCATGTTTCACATGTTTACGAACAATGCTCAATAATTCTTGTAGACCTTCAGATTCTAAAACAGCAAATCGGAATGGATGGTAAGGATCAATACCTGTAAATTCTAAGCTGGCTTGCGTCATATGAGTATTGGGATGAGGAATAATATGATGAAAGTACGTATGATCTCGCTGCATTAATCCATGCTTATCCATTTTTAATGTCACCATGGCTATTTCTAAAATGGCATGTTGCTGAGCATCAAAGCCTCCAGTCTCGATATCAACAACCACGGGTAGATATCCCCGAAATCGCTTGGCAAGTTGTGAATTTTGGTAAGGTAAAATTATGTCTGAATTTGCCATGCTACTGTTTTTCCAGCAAAGAAGGGGATGACATAATCCTCCCCAAACGCAAAGCGTTCAGGCAGTTTCCAGGGTAAGCGTATTAAGTGGATAGGCTCAGTGGCAATGGGTAATTGGTAAAATTGTGCGCCATTAATACTAGCAAAAGCCGCTAACTGCTGACGTGCATTGTTAGCTACAAAAAGTTCAGCCAATAATTCAATTGCAGCATGTGCGGTATAAATACCAGCACATCCACAAGCTTGGTACTTAGCAGTGGTTGGATGAGGCGCGCTATCGGTGCCTAAGAAAAATTGAGGATGGCCACTGCAAGCAACCTTAAGCAAGGCCAATCGATCAGTCTCACATTTGACGATGGGTAAGCAATAATAGTCAGGACGAATACCGCCGACCAGCAAATCATTCCGGTTAAGATATAGATGATGCACAGTAATAGTAGCCCCAATGTTCCCTGTTTGGCTACAGATGAAATCGACAGCATATTGCGTTGTAATATGTTCTAATACTACTTTTAAGGCTGGGAAATTAGTAAGTAATTTGGTGAGCACGGTGTCAATGAATACAGCTTCGCGATCAAAAATATCCACTTCAGGCGTCGTGACTTCTCCATGAATTAATAGAGGTAAATGAGCGCGTTCCATAGCAGCGAAAATAGGGTAAAGCCTAGTAATATCGTGAACACCAGCTTGGGAATGCGTCGTAGCGCCTGCTGGATAAAGTTTGCACCCGATAATATGGGGATGTTGAGCCGCTTGATAAATCAATTCTGGTGTTGTCTGTTCAGTAAGATACAATGTCATTAATGGTTGAAATTGGGTATGGTCAGGGATGTAGTGTTGAATTCGTTGATAATAGCTTTGCACTGCAGCAATAGTCGTGACCGGCGGCATTAAATTTGGCATAACCACTGCTCGGCCGAATCGAGCGGCAGTGTGAGGTACTGTCGTACTTAAATAATGACCATCACGTAAATGGCAATGCCAATCATCTGGTTTCGGTAAGGTAATAAGCTCGCTCATCATGCTACTCAAAAGATTTATTGGGGATTCTAGCAAATTTTTGTCAAAAAAGATTAGGTTATCGTAAAAAAAATGATAATATTTCGAAATATTATTCTAAGACTTAACTAAATGCGTTTATGGTATTATTTAGTACTTGCGGGCTGTTTGTTACACAACCAAATTAGTTTTGCTAATTCAACTGCTCAACCTAACATCCAACAAGCTATAAGCGGTGAGGCTGCAAATTTGCAGCAACAGCTAGATCGCATGAAGCAACAAATTGCAGCATTAGAGCTTCGCCAGCAAGCATTGCTTAAAACAGACAATTTAACTCAGTCCTCCCAGCATAACGATTCGATGGTTGCAAGCGCTACCTCTCTAGCTGAAAAAAATCTATTATCTGAATCTATCAATGAGCAGGTGGATGATATTACTTATGGTTATCCATTATTAGCGAATCTTGGCGGTACTGCTGTCATTACTTCACCCTTTATTCATGCCCGTTATGATTTTCGTGGCTCAGGGTTGTTAATCAATTATTCTTCTATTGATAAAGATGTAGCGGCGTTAAGCCAGCGACGTGATTTTTATAACCAAATGCGTGCCGTTGGAATGGTGTTGCCGCCGTATCCCATACTGGAATTAAGTGGGAGAATTGAAGGTGAATTTCGCCAATACCACTTGTGGGATGGCAGAGAGGGAAATAGTATTGATTTATCTGGCGCTGAGCTTGATATGCAGGCCCTGGTCAACGACTGGTTTTTAGGTTTTATGTCATTTGCTTACGATAATAGCCCCACTGATTCAGGGAATCGCGTTAATAATTCTAGTCTTTACCTTGATAATGGGTTTATTACACTGGGTAATTTAAATAAGATTCCTTATTATGCTACCATTGGGCAAATTTATGTGCCATTTGGACAGTTTAGTAGTTACTTAATTAGCGATCCTTTAAATAAAATCATTTTTAGAACTAAAGCTAGGGCTTTAACGCTAGGTTATCAAAGTCTACAGGGAGAGGGTTTCTATGGCGCCCTTTTTGGCTTTCAGGGCCCAACGCGTGAAGGCTATAAAACAGCCTCATTGATAGTGCCCGATTCAAGTTCCTATATCAATACGTTTGGGGGTAATATTGGGTATACCTATACAGTAGGGCCATTTTCTGGCTTGGTTGGCGGTAGCCTCATCAACAATATTGCAGATTCGCTGGGTATGCAAACTACCGATGGTCCTTACTTCGGCGGATTTGCAACCTCCGCTGCTACTGAAGTGTTATCGCACCCAGTTCCAGGATATGATCTTCGGGCTGAAATAGATTATGAACCATTTGTATTGATTGCTGAGTATACTGCCGCTACTCGTGGATTTAGTCCTTTAGATTTGACGTTTAATGGGCATGGAGCAAAACCAGCAGGTTATCATTTAGAAGCTGTTTATAAGTTTGATATGTTTCAAAGACCTAGCAATTTGGCCCTAGGCTATGGTCGTAGCTTTGAGGCTTTAGCATTAAATGTTCCTCAATATCGTGGCGCAATTGCTCTTAATACGGCAATTTGGAAAAATACCTTATTGAGTTTAGAGTATCGTCAAGATGTCAACTATGCTCAAGATGACACGGCCAGTGGCAGTAATGGTGGAATCTTTTCACCCATAGGTAAAAACCAAAATGTTTTAACAGCACATTTTGATGTTTACTTTTAGAAGTAACCAGACTAATTTTTTTAGGCAAATTGATAAAGGATAATACATGACATTTGTTGTAACCGAAAGTTGTATTAAATGTAAATATACAGATTGTGTGGAAGTATGTCCCGTTGATTGCTTTTATGAAGGGCCTAACTTTTTGGTGATTAATCCTGATGAATGTATTGATTGTGCGCTTTGTGAACCAGAATGTCCTGTTAATGCCATTTATTCAGAAGATGAATTACCTGAGGAACAGCAGGAATTTTTAGACATTAATCAGCGCTTAGCATCTAAGTGGCCAAATATTACGGCGAAAAAGGCAGCCCCATCTGACGCTGAGGAATGGAATTTAGTAAAACACAAACGCCATTTACTTGAGGAATGATAAAATAGTCGCCTTATGGCAGGATTGTGAAGCTGTTTTAGCTGCAGGTGGTCAATTGGCACAGCAATTACCGGGATACCAACCGCGGTTGTCGCAGTTGAAAATGGCTGAGGCAGTTTGTACTGCAATTGAATATCAGCAAAATTTGGTAGTAGAAGCAGGCACTGGTACAGGTAAAACCTTTGCTTACTTAATTCCTGTGTTATTATCTGGCTTTAAAACCATTATTTCTACTGGCACTAAAAACTTACAAGATCAATTATTTTTTCGCGATTTGCCGTTCATGCAATCCATATTACAACTTCCCCTCAAGAAAAGTATGTTGAAGGGTCGAAGCCATTATTTGTGTCGTCATCGAATTGAGCAAGCAGAAACGTATGAAGCGATTAATTCTCAAGATAAAATATTATTAGCACGTGTAATAGAACAATTACCGCACGTAAAATACGGTGAAATTACTGAAGTCAAGCAAGTTCCTGAAGATGCTGCGATTTGGCCATGGGTAACAAGTACCATTGATAATTGTTTAAATCAAGAGTGTGCGCATTATGATGATTGCTTTCTGATGAAAGCCCGCCGTAAAGCCCAAGTCGCTGATATTATCGTCGTGAATCATCATTTATTCTTTGCAGATGCTGTGATCAAGCAAGATGAAATGGGTGAACTACTACCTGAAGTGCATACGGTCATTTTCGATGAAGCCCACCAATTACCAGAAACAGCGAGTCGTTTTTACGGCAAACATTTTTCTAAGCGCCAATCGCAATTATTTTTTAAGGATTTACATCAAGAATGGGCAGCAGTGGCAGCTGATCACAGTGGATTGCCCGAAACCTTGCTACAATTAGATGCATCGTTACAGACCCTGCATGAATTGCTAGGTCGAGCTAACACCCGAAGCAATTGGCGAGCTCTCACTATTCATCCAGCATGGAAGGAGATTTACGAGCAAATAATGAACGGATTTGCCCAGTTGCTCGTATTATTAGAGCAGTTAAGTGAGCGTAGCAAAGGTTTAGAGCAGTGTTACTTAAGAGGTTTACAGCTAGTACAATCGTTTCGCGAATTAACAGAATTACAACAACAACATGGGGTTTATTGGTATGAAACCTATGCTCGTGGGTTCAATCTTTGCTTTACTCCCTTAACTACCGTCACAGAATGCCAACAATTATATGCCACCTACGCTAAAACTTGGATATTTACTTCAGCAACCTTAGCGGTAGGGAATACTTTAGAACATTTTTCACAAGCCATGGGTGTTGAGGCTGCCACCCAATTATGTTTATCGAGCCCCTTTGATTACCAAAAGCAAGCGTTATTGTAATTACCTCGCTACATGTCAGATCCTAAATCTCAGCAATATCCTTGTGATATTGTGGAGGCTGCCAAGCCCATTATTCAAAGCTTGAGGGGGCGTACTTTAATATTATTTACTAGTCATACGGCCCTACATCAAACAGCGTTAATATTTAAAACCCAATTAGATATGCCATTGTTTATGCAAGGCCAAATGCCAAAACAGCAATTAATCAAAGCCTTTATGACGACTCAGCCAAGTATATTATTAGCAACCCAAAGTTTTTGGGAAGGAGTCGATATTAAAGGTCCCATTTTATCGTGCGTCATCATTGATAAACTACCGTTTTCAACCCCAGATGATCCCGTATTACAAGCAAGAATTATGGAGATGCGTGCTAAGGGTCAAGATCCATTTTTAAATTATCAACTACCGAAAGCAGCATTGAGTTTAAAACAAGGCGCTGGTCGTTTAATTCGTGATATTAGCGATAGAGGTATTTTAATGATTTGCGATCCACGCCTGATTAGTCGAGAGTATGGCCCATGGTTATTAGCTAATTTACCACGAATGCCACGAACTCGTGAGCTATCTCGTGTATTAACAACTCTAGAGAGCATAGCAGAATGAATATTTTAACTATTAATACGACAACCCAGATTTGTACAGTCGGAATAGCGACCGCAACATTTGAGGAAAGTTTAGAAAGTGAGCAAGTATTTCAACATGGTGAACAGATACTAGGATTTATTGATATATTATTGAAACGCCATCAATTACAGCTGGCAGCACTGGATCTATTAGCAGTGGTTTGTGGTCCTGGTAGTTTTGTGGGCACTCGTCTAGGCTGTGCAGTAGCTCAAGCGATTGCCTATGGGGCTGAATTACCAGTTATTTTAATTTCGACCTTACAAGCATTAGCGCAAAGTGCCTATTTAGCAACAGGTCACTCTAAGATTACAGTTTTACAGGATGCGCGTATGTCTCAGGTGCATATGGCAAATTTTCAGCTTCAAGCGCCTAAATATATGGATTTTGTTGATCCAGCGAAGCTAGTTAGGCTGACGGAAGTAGCTATTGACACTACAGGATTACTGGTTGGCAATGCGGTAACGCCTTGGCTAGGATCCCAGCCCTGTTTGCCGGAAGCTAAGATTTCACTGTCAGGCCTATTATCCCTGACGCGTTATCAGTGGCTGCGAGGCTACCATGTTGCTGCGTCTGAAGTTTTGCCAAAATACCTGTGAGAAGAAGGTAGCGACGCTGAAATGAAAACCTGCTATAGTAATAGTACGTGATCATCGGTTTAATTTCCCAATAATTTACGAGGAAGGATTATGGTTAGTAAAACGTCTGAAAATAGAGCAATACTGCATGAAAGACTGATTCAACTTATCAGTAAAAACATGCCCGCTAAGCAAGTGGCGCTCATTTCTCAGTTTATCCATCAGTATTATGCAACAGTATCGGTAGAAGAATTATTAACGCACGATTTGTTGGATTTATATGGCGCTTTAACATCTCATTGGCATTTGTTGTATCAGCGTCAGCCTAATCAAATTAAGCTCAAAATTTACAATCCAGAGTTTGAGAAACATGGTTGGCAATCTACGCATACTATTATTGAGATTGCACAAGACGATATGCCTTTTTTAGTTGATTCTATTCAAATAGAATTAAATCGCCGCATGATTACCACGCATATGTTGGTACATGTGGGAGGATTAAAAGTCATTAGGGACCAAGAGCATAAAATTATTGAAATTTTTCCTCCTGGGCCAACAACTGAAAAGTGCCAGAAAGAAGCTGTTATTTTCTTTGCAATTGATCGTCAGGACAATTTAGAAGATATAAAAGATTTAGAAAAAACATTTCTGAATATTTTAAGTGATGTTCGCTATGCAGTAGAAGATTGGGCCAAGATGGTGGAAAAAATGCACCAGGTCATCACAGAGTTAGAGTGCACTAAACCACCAGTAGATAAGCGAGATTATGAAGAGGCGCTACACTTTTTAAAATGGGTTATTGATAACCATTTTACCTTCATTGGATATCGCCAATATGATTTCAAAGGACCTACAAAGGATAGGCAATTAGTTGGAAACAATCAGACTGGCCTTGGCGTATTACGTAAAGCGTATGAGCTTAACCAAGAGCGAGTTAGTGTGCGTAAATTGTCAGAAATGACACCTGAAGCGTGCGAACTAGCCATTTCTAAAAATATTTTAATTATTGCTAAGACTAATACCAAAGCGTCTATTCATCGTCCTGCTTACACCGATTATATTGGCATTAAAATTTATGATAATGATTATAATGTCATAGGTGAGCATCGCTTTATTGGTTTATTTACCTCAGCCGCCTACAATAGAAATCCACGTGATATACCAGTTCTGAGGCATAAAGTTGAAGAGGTGATGGCGAAATCACACTTATCTCGTACTGGGCATGCGGGCAAAGCCTTATTACATATTTTAGAAACATTACCCCGCGATGATTTATTCCAAGCTAGTAGCGATGAGCTGTTAGAGTTGGCGATGGGAATTTTACATATCCAAGAGCGGCGTATGATAAAATTATTTATACGCCGTGATTTATATGGTCGGTTTATTTCCTGCTTAGTCTTTGTACCCCGTGACCTTTATCATACAGATTTGCGTGAGAAAATGCAGCAGGTATTAGAGGCTGCTTTTCATGCAGAAGAAGTTTCATTTAGTACCTTGTTTACAGAATCAGTTTTAGCACGTATTCATTACATGATTCGCCTCAGCCATACTAATCTGATTGAATATAGCGCTAAAGAATTAGAGGCTAAGATTTGTGATATAGCCCGGACTTGGGAAGATAGTTTAGCAGAATATTTGCGTAATAATAATGGTGAGTATCGCGCGAATCAATTAATTACACGTTATCTGAAAGGCTTTCCAGCAGGTTATCGTGAAACAACTTTACCTATCACTGCAGCCTATGATATTACCCATATTGATACATTATCAGTGACTAATCAATTAGAAATGAGCTTATTTAAGCCTTTAGATGCTGCTGGAGATTCGCTTCGGTTTAAATTGTATACCTTAGACCATCCAGCACCCCTATCAGATGTACTACCCATTCTAGAAAATATGGGATTACGAGTGATTGGTGAAGAACCTTTTAAGGTAATGCTTAATGATGGAAAAAGTGCGTGGATTAGTGATTTTGAAATGAAGCATTCCCTGGATGATCAGCTTGACATTGATTGTATTAAAACGAATTTTCAGAATGCTTTTGCAGCCATTTGGTTTAATGATATTGATAATGATGCCTTTAATAAATTAGTTTTAAATGCTAATTTGGAATGGCTTGAAATTCGAGTATTGCGTGCTTACGCCAAGTATCTACGCCAAATTGGTTTTACATATAGCCAAGCTTATATTGAAGAGGTATTAAATAAATATCCTCAATTTTCTTGTGATTTGGTGGAATTGTTTACTATTCGCTTTAAGCTAGATGTTGAAGATCGAGAAATATCCTATCAAAAAGCGAGCCAAAAGTTTTTAGATAACCTTGAGAGTGTCAAAAGCTTAGATGAGGATCGAATCTTACGTAGCTATCATGCTTTAGTGGATGCGACGTTGAGAACTAATTATTTTCAAATGAACGCGGATGGAAAACCTAAGAATTACCTATCCTTAAAATTTGCTTCTAACAAAATACCTGAATTGCCTTTACCTAAACCTTTATATGAACTCTTTGAGGAAATCTCTAATGTTACTATGTATTAAAAAGCAATGAACTAATTTGGTTTAGATACTGAGGCACTCCCTTTCAGTGCAGTTAAGAGAGATGCTATTATTGAAGCTAGACAATTATTGATGGATATCTAGGAATGCTTGAAAGAAGATCAAGAAATATCTAAACAAGGAATCAACGCTGATTATGATGCTCTTTCTTAATGCAAAGAAAAGCTTTGTGAGCTCAGTTCAAGATATTATGAATTGATTCCTTTAGCTAGATACAAAGACTAGATTGCTCCTCCTCTTAACAATCAGCACTTGATCAAAACTCAATATGATATCATTGATGGTTTAACCAATATTGAGTATGCCTCTAAGATGCTACTTGGAGCTCTTCTTAAATAAACTGAGATTAATCCTATTGATTATGTCCATAAAGCACTTAATCTTTTGATTGATCCTCTTGAGAATGAAAGCCCTGAATATGAAGTCATCAGAAAGTATATTGACAATACCAGAGGACATTAGCAGCAAAATATGTTTGGTGGTTGGGGAGTTATCAATTAATCTTCTCAGTATGAAATCGCAAACATTTTCAAATTCCAGAGGAAAGGAGAAGCTGAAATGATTTAAGCTTACAAAGAAGTACCCAATCATTTCCTTCTGTTCCATGGTAGTTCAATGTTCAACTACTTAGGTATTTTAAGTCAAGGTCTGAGAATTGCACCTCCTGAAGCACCTCCTACTGGTTATATGTTCGGTAAAGGTGTCTACTTTGCAGACATGTTCGATAAGAGTTTCGCTTACACTCACAGAGGTTATGAATAGCAAGATAGCTACTTAATGCTTATGTGTGAAGTAGTCCTTGGAAAATCTAGAGAGCTTCACAGTGCTGAGTACATCGAAAAGCTAGACCATCCTTTCAGCAGCGTTAAAGGTTGTGGCAGAAGAGGGCCTGGTTATAAGCACACTGTAACTTGTCCAAATGGTGTCAAAATACCTCTAGGCAAAGTTATCAACTATGATGAAGGCAAGCCTCAGCAAAGACTCTACACTTTAGAGCACAATGAGTATATTGTCTACAATACTTCATAGATCAGAATGAGATACTTAGTTCAGATTCAAAAGAAGAAACCTGATTCAAAGGCTAAGTGAGACCTTAATTCGTAAGATTCACGAGTGATTAGTTATTGAGTTTTTAAACAGTTTACTATATTTTTCTTAGACTTTGAGAGATCACATTTTAATTAGGGGTTTTGGGGTTTTGGGG
>QLAH01000848.1_pt1 | contig 10974 bp, 10 predicted proteins | sample 4693081 | NCBI WGS metagenome assembly QLAH01 (sample SAMN09425401, study PRJNA476045) | Lake water metagenome, whole genome shotgun sequencing project.
AAGCCTGAGGCTTTAGAAGGAAAAGAAGACACTACGCATCTTGCAGTATTCGTATATTCTCAAGTAACTGCTGAGGTGCTAGAAAAACTCCCAAACTTAAAAGCCATATTCACCATGTCTACAGGATATGATCATATTGATATAGCTACATGTAAGGAACGTAATATTACCGTACATTCCGTTCCTTTTTATGGAGAAAATACCGTAGCAGAACATACCTTTGCTCTTATACTCGCCTTATCTCGCCAAATTATCCCTTCAGTAGCACGAACACGTACCTTTGATTTTAATCCTGCTGGGCTTGAGGGATTTGATCTCAAAAATAAAACTCTTGGAATTATTGGTATGGGACATATTGGATCTTTTGTTGCGCGAATCGCAAAAGGGTTTAGTATGAACGTAGTAGCCTATGATCCCTTTCCTAAAGAAGAACTGGCAACTGAAATTGGATTTACCTATGCAAGTCTCGAAGAGTTACTACCACAATCAGATATTGTAACTCTTCATACCGCCTATAGACCAGAAACTCATCATATTATTAATCAGGAATCTATACAATTATTTAAAGAATGTAACAGCTTATTACTTAGTAGAGGAGATTCTTTAACACAAAAGCGAGCTGCAATCTTGACGAATATGGCAACTGCTTATGCAAGTATTAAAATGCATGATACTGCTGCCTTTTATTATGAACAGGTTTATGAGATCTGTACATTAAAAGATATCACATTTGGTATTGCTATCACCTTGTCTAACTTAGGAAGTGAATATTATGAATTGAATAAGTATAATAAAGCAATTCAAGTTTTAGAAAAAGCGGATATTGTCGTAAATAAAATGGGGTACGATTTTTTAAAAGCAAGCGTTTATAAAAGCCTTGGGAAAAATTATATTGCTATTAGCCAAAAAGAGAAAGGGATAAAATATTTGCAAAAGGCAGTAAGTATTGCAAGGGAAAATAAAGATGCTAACAATGCAATAGAGTCCTATGAATTTTTGCACAAAGTATACGCCAATTTGAATGATTATTATAATGCATACAGCAATGCACTTCAATACCATTCATTGAAAGATAGTATCTATAATTTAGAAAAAGATAAAACCATTTTTGAATTAAATACCCAATACCAAACGGAGAAAAAGGAACAAACTATTTCTTTATTAAAAAAAGAAAATCAGGTGAAAGCCTTACAGAATAAGCAAAAGAATTATTTAATATTTGGAATAATTGGACTACTACTTATTGGTTCATTTACAAGTTTTTTATTCTTCACTCGTTTTCGGGTACAACAACAGAATAAATTATTAGCGGCAAAAGTTACTACTATTGAATTCGAAAAAGATAAAACTAGAATGGAATTAACTGCACTAAAAAGTCAGATGAATCCACACTTTATATTTAATGCTTTAAACAGTATTCAAGAGTTTATTATTTTAAATGACAAGAAAAAAGCGAATCAATTCATGGGAAAGTACGCCGATTTAGTACGAAGCACTTTAGATATGAGTGATAAAGAAAGTATCACGCTTGAAGAGGAAGTAAAATCGCTTGAATTGTATTTAGAATTAGAAAAATTAAGGTTTGAAGATCATTTTAGTTATGATATAGATGTATCAGATGAGCTATTCGATAAAAACTATAAGCTACCAGCTATGCTTATACAACCCTATGTTGAAAATGCAATAAAGCATGGTTTACTTCACAAACAAGGAGCAAAAAATGTATCCATTCAATTTAATATCGATTCAGTAGATCAATCAATCATTAAGTGTACCATTGAAGACAATGGAATTGGGAGAGTTAGATCTGCTGAATTAAATTCAATGCGTTTAAAAAAACATACTAGTTTTTCAACTGGAGCTACTCAAAAGCGCCTAGAACTTTTAAATAAAGGAAAAGAAAATTCTATTGTTGTACAATTTGAGGATTTAAAAGATTCTTTTGATCAAGCAATTGGAACAAGGGTTACGTTAAGAATATCCGCTAGTCAGACAGATTATATCGCTTAAGCTGTCGTTTACAAACTTAAAATTACTATTTACAAATCGGTTTTGTAGTTCATTTGTCCATTATCGAAGTTTGTGTAATCAATTTTATTTCCATCAGTTGGTATAAAGTAATAGCAGATATTGGTTTGGATAGTGGTAATGGGGGGCATTAATCACTATCCACCAATCTGCTTATTTTAATTATCAGAACAAATTCCTGTTTTTACCAATCTGCTTTTTTATATTTATATGATATGGAAGAATCAAAAATCAAAGCAATAATTGTAGATGATGAAGGGAGGGCAAGGAGAATATTAGAAAATTTTATTACAGAGTATTGCCCAGAAATTTCGCTTGTTGCTATTGTTGAAGATGTTCCTCAAGCTGTAAAAGCAATCAAAAAATACGAACCGGAATTGGTATTCTTAGATATTGAAATGCCTGGTTATAATGGCTTTCAATTATTAGAATTTTTTGAAGAAGTAAATTTTGAAATCATATTTACTACCGCCTATAGTGAATTTGCCTTAAAAGCTTTTCAGGTAAGTGCAATTGATTATTTATTAAAACCAATTCAGATAGACCAGTTGGTACATTCAATCGCTAAGTTTAAAAAAATCAGAACCAATTCTTTGATAAAAGAAAGAATTGAAACCTTACAAAGCAATCTTAAAGAAAAGAAGATAAATAAAATTGTAGTTCCGCTTAGTGAAGGAAGTTTGTTCTTAGAATTATCTGATATAGTTTATTTAAAAGCTGAGGGTAGTTATGTCAATTTCTATTTAAAAGATGGAACAAAAATTCTTGCAAGTAAAAATATTAAAGACTTTGAACAACAATTATCTGATAAAGAAGGTTTTTTTCGAGTTCACAGGAGCTATTTAATCAATACTATATTTATCACTAGTATTTCTGCGGATCACCATACCGCTATTTTACAACAACAAACTGAAATAGCTATTGCACGTGATCGAAAACAAGATTTTCTACATTTCTTAAAACAAAAGATCAGCTAAAACCCTAGAAAGTTTTTTTTGAATCCTATATAAACCCCATTTTCACTTTCTTTCACAGGATAAGTCCTTAAGAAATACCCCTCACCACTAGTGTTTCGGCCGTTTTGGATAGAGAACCGATAACGGTGAAGTGGACAAACTACATTACCAGCTGGGTCAATAAAACCATCCGCCATAATGCCACTTGCATGCGGACATTTGTGCGCAAACGCAAAAATCTGTTGATCTTTTAATGCAAGCGTGATTTTTTTTCCATCCGCCTCTACTATACACATTTGGTTTTCCTGCCAAACAAGTTCGCTGGCATAATCGGCAACCTTAATCCAATTGAATGCTGTTTCTTCCAATTAATAAAGCATTGTTTTGTAGGGATAACGAATGCCGTACATTTCTCTTACCTTCTCTAGTATAATGTCTCTAAGGGCATCTAAATTTTGTTTTTCAGTTGCAGATACAAACACACAATTACCATTGGTAGCTAAATCCCATTTGTCTTTTAGGTCTCTTAAAATTTCTTCTTTAACAGAATCTTCGAGCCATTCGTCAAAATTCTTCTGTACATACAAATCCATTTTATTAAAAATGGTGAGCATGGGTTTTTCAAAAGCTTTTAACTCTTGCAAGGTTTTATTTACTACCCCAATTTGTTCTTCGTACTGTGGATGTGAAACGTCTACCACATGTAATAAAATATCCGCTTCTCTCACTTCATCTAATGTGCTTTTAAAGCTTTCAACCAGATGGTGAGGTAATTTCCGAATGAATCCTACCGTATCGCTTAATAAAAAAGGCGTGTTTTCAAAAACAACTTTACGGGTGGTTGTATCCAAAGTTGCAAATAACTTATTTTCTGCAAACACTTCGCTCTTGCTTAATACAGTCATTAATGTGCTTTTACCCACATTGGTATAGCCCACTAAAGCAACTCGAATAAACTCGCCACGCTCTTTACGTTGAGTAAAAGATTGTCTATCAATCTCGGTTAAGCGTTTACGTAGTAAGGAAATTTTATCTTTTACGATACGTCTATCGGTTTCAATTTCAGTTTCCCCAGGTCCTCTGGTTCCTATACCTCCTCCTTGTCTTTCTAAGTGCTTCCACATTCCTTTTAGTCGAGGCAACAAATATTGGTATTGTGCTAACTCTACTTGCACTTTAGCCTGAGCTGTTCTAGCTCTTCGGGCAAATATGTCTAAGATTAAATCGCTTCGGTCAATCGTTTTAACATTCAACTCCTTCTCAATATTTGAGATTTGAGACCCAGTTAATTCATCATCAAATATGACAAGGGTAATATTTTTACCGTTTACATATTGTTTGATTTCCTCTAGCTTTCCCTTTCCTACAAAAGTTCTACTGTCCGGATGAGCCAGCTTCTGTGTAAAACGTTTTACTGCAGTAGCACCAGCTGTTTCAGATAAAAAAGCTAATTCGTCTAGGTACTCGGCTGCCTGCTCGTTGGTTTGATCCTTTAAGATTACACCTACTAGTACTGCTTTCTCCTCAACGGAGATAAGTTGTTTTTTCTCTATCAAATGAATAATTTATAGTCCACTAATAGAAATCCCTAAAGTAAATCTGTTCATTGATGGGCCGGCGCCTTCTCTTAAAACAGAAGTAATTTGGTAACTTCCTTGTAAACCTATGATGCCATAGCCAACTCTACCAGTTATTGCAATGGGCGTACTATTGAAAAATCTTTTGGATACTTCTTTTTGTACAAAGCTATTTCCGAATACTGTTTGGCCGTTTTTATCTACTAAATTTTTCCCCTTGGTATGTGTTCTAAGTAGGGTTCCAACTTTAGCTCCAATAGCAAACTTCCATGATTTTGCTGGATTTTCTGGATTAGTATAATACCTAATTTCAACAGGAATTTCCAAGAAAATATTGGTCACTTTAAATTTATCAAAGTGATTTAAACTATCTGCAATGGTAAAAGGAAGACGACCTGCGGTAGATTTAATATTGACGTTTACATTGTCAAAAAAGATATTGCTTGAACCAATTCCAGCACCAAATGCCAAGCTCATTCGTTTATTATTTTTGAATGGCTTATCAAACATCACATAAAAGTTAAAGTGTCGGCTAAGTCCATTACCAGTTCTTACGCTATCTGGTCTACCTGTCCAAGTATCTGCACCATATTGAATCATAAAATGATCTTTGGCGCGGCCACTTAGGTCTATTTTACTCCAATCTTTTTTCTTGTTTTCGGTAGTTTGTGCAGTTGCGCTAAGCCCTATTAACACGGTAATTGCTAAAAATATCTTTTTCATTTTTGGTTGATTACAAGATTATTCCCCTTGCAAGGGCACAAAAATAGTTAAAATGCATCCATCTTATTGGTTAAAAATTAGTCAATATGCTAGTTTTCGACTTCAATTTTTACAAATTTCAGGGTAGAACGGTATATAAATTTTATATTTATGCTTTGTAGCATGCAAAATCGCACTTGATGAACACTGATTTTTTAAAAGGAAAAAAAATTTTAATAGCAGAGGATGACTTTGTAAATCAAAAATTGATTACCCATTCACTTACTGTAACTGGAGCCAGTTTTGACATAGCAGGTAATGGATTAGAAGCGATAGAATTGCTAAAACAGCAACCTTACGATCTTATTTTGATGGATATTAATATGCCGGAAATGGATGGATTTGAAGCAACACAAGTCATAAGGGCAGAAATTAGTAAGACCATTCCGATAATAGCTATGACTGGCTGGAGTAGTAGAACCGAAGGAGATAAATTCACCCGAATGGGGATGAATGCTTATTTAGCAAAACCTTTCGGTTTAGACAGTTTATACAAAATACTAGACGATATTTTTAATGCACCCCCGCCATCCAAACCCAATAATGCCAACTTTGGGGTTAAAGCCCCAGAAGCGGTTACAACCGTTTCAATAGACCTAGACATGTTAAATGAGTTGGCAGAAGGTGATAATGAGTATAAGACCACGATTATCAATATGTTTTTAGAAAGTATGCCAGAGAGTATACAAAAAATGGAAGATGATTTGGCAGCAGAAGATTGGGACAATTTTTACAAGTCGGCCCATTATGCTAAATCATCACTTTCGGTAGTTCGTGTTCCTGACATGCATACATTAGCTAATACCATGGAGGTAAACGCTAAAAAACAAGAAAAGTTAGAAACTATAGCTCCATCACTTAAGCTATTCAAAAAGTATTATGAATTAGCAAAAGAGTTGTTGCACGAAGAAGTAAGAAAACTTAGTTCTTGATCATTACATTAACTGAATATTATTTTGAATTTTAGAGATCTCGGTTTAGAGGAAAGATTGTTAGAGGGGATTGATGCCATGGGCTATGAAACGGCCACCCCTGTTCAGGCACAAGTAATACAACCTATATTAGCAGGGAGGGATATTATTGCATCAGCACAAACTGGTACAGGAAAAACGGCAGCATTTTTATTGCCAATCGTACATATGATGCTAACCCAACAGCATTCATCGCATCATATTAATGCTTTAATTATTGTTCCTACTAGAGAATTGGCTATTCAGATAGCTGAAACAATGGAGGGATTAAGTTATTTCACAGATATCAGTTGCATAGCGGTTTATGGTGGAGGCGATGGTAATTCATTTACTACCGAGAAGAAAGCATTGAGTAGTGGAGTAGATATGGTAGTTTGCACACCTGGCAGAATGATAGCCCATTTAAATATGGGTTATGTAAAAATGCAAGAGGTAAAATATTTGGTATTGGATGAAGCCGATAGAATGTTAGACATGGGCTTTAATGATGATATCATGAAAATCATTTCTTTTTTACCGAAGAAAAGACAGAACCTATTGTTCTCAGCAACTATGCCTTCTAAAATGCGTGATTTAGCAAGAAAGCTTTTGCAAAATCCTGCTGAAATAAATATTGCTGTTTCAAAACCGCCAGAGCAAATTACCCAACAAGCATTTGTGGTATTTGAACCACAAAAAATTCCGCTGATAAAATATGTATTGAATAATAGTGATTATACAAGGGTCATTATTTTCTGTTCTAAGAAACAAAATGTTAAACAACTAACATCAGAATTAAAGCGAGCTAAATTTTCTGTTGAAGAAATTCATTCTGATTTATTGCAAGACAAGCGTGAGCAAGTGATGCAAGATTTTAGAAATAGAAAATTGAAGATATTAGTTGCAACAGATATTTTAAGCAGGGGAATAGATATAGAAGAAATTGAATTGGTCATTAACTATGATGTGCCCAATGATGGGGAGGATTATATCCACCGCATTGGCAGAACAGCACGTGCGGCAACATCTGGAACTGCCATTACATTTATTAGTGAAGCAGAGCAAAGAAAATTTGCACAAATTGAAACACTATTGGGTAAGCAGGTAGAAAAGCTAATTGTTCCAGAACAATTTGGCGCAGCACCTGAATATGCACCTCGCTCTCAAAAGCCTATGGGAAATAGAAGACCGAATCAAGGTGGGGGAAATCGAAATAGTCCAAGACCCAATAGGCCAAGACCGCCAAGATCATCAGGGGAATAATTATTGAACAAATTGAATGCAAACAGGTCTTCCCACAGCTATTCTCTTGCCCGTGTCTTTCAGTAATCCTGTTGTCTTATTTCTTTTAAAAACAACAATTTCATTGCTGTTTTGATTGGCTGCCAATAAAAAATTTCCCGTAGGGTCAATCGCAAAATTACGGGGTGCTAATCCAAGCGTAGGCTGTGATCCAACCCAAGTGAGTAAACCATTAGAAGCAATTGTATAAATAGCCAAATTATTGTAATCTGCTCTATTGGAAGCATATAAAAATTTTCCATCGGGCGACAAATGAATATCTGCAGCACCTGATTTTTTAGCAGTTACTTGATCAAACATATTTATCTGTTGTACTTTTTTTAGTTCCCCATTGTTAAATGCCAATACGGTAACAGAACCAGTTAATTCCTGAACAGCATATACAAAGGGTTTGGAGGGATGAAAGCTAATATGTCTGGGGCCATCTCCGGGGTTACAGTTAAACACTGATATAGGATTTTCTGACAGTGGCTTGTATTTATTATTTAAATCAACTGCATAAACTGATATTTTATCGGTGCCCAAATCTTGCACGATTAAATACTTTTCATCCGGAGATAAAACAGCAGAATGTACATGTGCTTTTTCTTGTCTTGCTTTATTTGCGCTACTTCCTGTATGTTGAATGGTTTGTTTTTCATTACTTAAACTGCCATCTGTATTTATAGCGATGGCGCTTAAATTTCCTCCAGAATAATTAGAAACAAACACAAAACGATTTTTACGATCAGTACTAATATGACAAGGATGGTCTCCTCCTGATAAAACACTATTCAATAATTTAAATACACCTGTTGTTTTATTAAATGCATAGGCAGAAACAGCTCCATTTCCTTTTCCTAATTCATTCACTGAATAAACAAATTGCTGATTAGTTGAAGTAACTAGAAAGGAGGGCTCTTCTGCTTTTTGTTGGCTAATGGATTTTGCAGAACCATCCTTATTAAATTGATAATAGTAAATTCCTTCACTGTTACCTGCGTTGGTATAAGTGCCAATTAAAATTTTAAAGTTTGATTGACTTTTTTGTGCCAATGAAAAAGTTCCAAATGAGATGAATAGTAATGAAATTGAAATTATTTTTTTCATATAAGCATATCTTGGATATAAATATAACTTCTTCAATTTAACTAGGCTAAAATAGAATTAGCTTTAATAAAATGAATGAGCAAGAAAAACATATGCTTTTAATGAAAAAGCAACGGCTATTAAATAAAATAGCTGTTGATGAGCAAAGTTCATTTTTGGTAACATGGTGGTTAGATATTGCTAATTTAATTAATAGAACAGGTTACAAATGGGAATTGGAATACTTAGATGTAGTAACAGAAAATCAATGGCAATATTGGATTGATAAGCTAGCGCAAGAACCTTGGTCTAACTTTTCATTTTCTAATACCATTATACTGAAAGGAGAACTTTATTGGGTTCATGAAATGCTTTATTTGAAGTATCCGAGTACTCTACAATTGCGATATTTGCCGGCTAGCTCAACTATTATTAAGGAAGAGTATGATCTGAAGAAAATCATAAAAGCAATAATTGATGAAAACAATTTGAAAAGCCAAGTCATTTTCCTCTTTTATGTTCGGATGAGCCCAGTTATCAAAATAAACCTGACTGATTTACTTCAATTAAACCTTGAAGAAATTTTACCTGAACATGAAGATGTGGCTGTAATGGCGATAGATGGTAGCTGGTTAATTTTTAAATCGTTGGAAGGAGAATGGGTTTTTGGAAGACAATAAGTGCAGATTTGCCTAATTGATTAAAAAGAAAAATAATCCTTGCAAAAATCAACCTCAAATCATTATTTTTGCAACCCTTAAAGAACAGCAATGTTCTTCGGGCCTATAGCTCAGTTGGTTAGAGCACCTGACTCATAATCAGGGGGTCCCAGGATCATGCCCTGGTGGGCCCACTTGAAAATCAACCACTTATGATTTTTTTCATAGGTGGTTTTTTCTTTTCGGCTAAGTTCTGGCCAGGTTTTGTGTTTTTTGAAGCAAAAGAAGGAATGGAGCTGACGCAGAAAGGGGCAATTGGAAAATAGTAAGATGGGCTCCTTAAAAGTTAGCGAAGAATAAAATTATAAATATGTTCCAAACTTGAGTAAATAACCATCGGTATCAAAATAACATTTGAGTAAAGTATTTTGATAACTGATTAATGTGAATGGAGATGCTGGCGTTCCCATATTGATTGCAATGATTTTAAAATTCGAATCAGTTTCAAAGTTTTTTAAATTTAAATTTTTGTCAAATAATAAAGAACCAATAAATACCTTACCAGGAAAAGCGACTGTTTTATCATTTCTTCTTTTTTGATCAACTTTACTTTTTTGGATTACAAATGTGCATTCTAAATTATGGGGTGGTCGATTATACCAACCTAAGCTAATGCCTAGATTCTTAAAAATATAGGTGTATCTTAAAGGCTGTTTTGAACGATCTCCTGTAATAGGATCACCTAGATGCGCCAAATTACCAGACCAAGCTTTACTTCCTAATAATTCTTCTAATGTAGATTTAGGTGTTGATTTTGAAATAGCAATACCATTGATCGCTATTTTACCAGAGTCATATTGAATAACAGGCAATTGTGCTTTTAACAATTGCATGAATATTATAGATATGAATAAACAATAAATACGCATTTTTTTATATGAGGTCAAGTAATGTGTACGGTATATTTTGTAGGGAGTTTCTTTATTTAAATATAGGATTTATCTCTATCATACTACTGCCAGGTTCAGTGTCAGGTTTTGAAAAACGTGACGCCCTCCTAATAATCGGTCCGGTTAATAGTCGAATAATCAAGCTACTGGTGAACTGATTTGTACTGATGATGAAGATATGTTTTTTGGGGAGGTCATCAAAACACGCCAAGTTTTTTAATCTCTAGGATTAATCCAATACTGATCGTACCAGACCTCTCCTCGAAAAACTTTTATTAAATCAGTACTTCTTACAAATTCTTCAAAATCGATAATTAAATTATTGAGTTTTTCTTCGAAAGAAATTCCATTAAAATTATTTACACGGTTCCATTTATTCTCTAAATTATTTATTGTACAAAAATCATCAATTCTTATAGTATCGTACCCAATTCCTTTGTAGTTTATTTTTTCTATGGAAATATGAATACTATTAATCTCTTTGATGCCATGAAATTCAAAAAATGATAAATAAAAAAATAATTGGATAGTGGCATTAAAAAATTTTATAGTGTAATAATTTCTTAGTGGTGAGTACTTTTCTTTTTCGAGTTTTTCATTTAAAAACACAAAACTGTTTTCACTAAGTAAGTTGCTTTTAATTATAGAATTCATGATTATATAATATTTATTCATTGCAAATCATTTAGTCTCCAAAAATTAATTTTTTTCCAAATCGTAAA
>QLAH01000849.1_pt1 | contig 10974 bp, 7 predicted proteins | sample 4693081 | NCBI WGS metagenome assembly QLAH01 (sample SAMN09425401, study PRJNA476045) | Lake water metagenome, whole genome shotgun sequencing project.
CTGAAGCACTGAAGGGATATTGGTTGAATTTACAGCTCTGGCAATTAGCTCAATTGTCCCAGTTTCAGGGTTGAGTGTGGTGCAGTCTGAAGCGAGTCGGCAGTTTTTGGCTGAGCTCCCTATTTGGTCAATCTTTTGCCGACTTTTGCCGATTAGCTCAATGCTGCCACCTTTGATCATGAGGATTCAGGCAGATGGCTCTTTTCAAGCTTTACTTTATCTACAGATTTACCAGTAGAACTGTTTGGGCCAAGCAATTTCGAAATCAAGCGATGCTGGGCTTTGGGAAGCTGGGCGTCGAGCAGCCATAGCGCGGAGCGGCCTGCAAAATCCTGCTGAAATTGCTTAGCCGGGAACAAAAGGCCGGGAACAAAAGGCCCTGAATGGGCATCAGCTAAAGCTGGATTCCGCTATGGCCTAGAGGCGTAGCTTCAAGAGCGGCTGGATGAAGGTCGAATCCTGAGATTGTCGCCCCAGCGTGGAAAGGGTCTAAGATGGTTAGCCTGAGCTGCTGCTTGAAGATGATTTGCCGCGAGTCTTCAAGGAAAAGCTGAGCCTGAGCGATAGAGCTTTTGCTATGGATTGATCCTAATAGAAAGCAGTTAGGTAAAATTTACAGGGTCTTAACAGTCGATCGGGCTGTAAACCGTCTAAACTGGCTTCTAACTCTTTTTGCATACTCGCTTATAAATACTGCCATCCCATCGCGATTCACCAGTCGGCCTAGATCGATATTGAGCTAAGCAGGTCGAGCCAAGCAAGTCCAGCCCAGGCAACGGCTTCTGCACCAACGTGACTGCTGACCCCAGGGATTTTTTTACCGAGACTGAATTAATATATGGCTGATCAAGCTCGTCGATCCCCAATGGTTAACTTCCTCTCTCAATTCTCCAGGCCTTCTTCGTCCTGGATGCCGCTGGCCGCCGCTACCTGTACTGTAGCCAGCTGTGCCCTGATTCCCCTGGCGGCAGATTCGGCAGCAGCCCAAACTACTCCAGGCTCCGCCCCTCTCAATCCGGTGCTGGACGTGGGCGTTGTGCAGCGGTTTGGTAGTGATGCCAAGGATGAGATGGTGATCAAGCCGTCTGCTGGCGACAATTTGACCCTGAAGTTTAAGGTGGATGAGCAGCCTCAGGTCTTGACTACTACGAGCGATGTCAAGGTCAACGTTGAAATGCAGCCCTTGCCCGAACCCAAGGTGGTGGAGCGGGTAGTGTTGAGTACCCACCGCAGCTTTGAAAGCGCTGAAGATAGCGCCACAACCTGGCAGGCCAAAGGGATTGAGGTCGAAGTGGCTCAACCGCGCCAGTGGCAAGTTTGGGCAAAGCGCGACACCTACAAAACCCCCCTGCTGCGCCGCCTGCTGATGCAGAATTTGCGCTCCAACGGGTCGCGCACGGCTTTTATTGATAGCCAGGTGCAACGCCAGCAGCCCCAGGCGACGATTACCGTCAACGGCACGCGCTACTCAAAAAACGAGCTGGAGCTGTCTTCCGGTACAAACCAGGTGCAGGTCAGCTTCAACCGGGCCGACCACGGTACACGCCTCTATGCAGGCAGCGTAAAGCTTCAGCCCAACGCTTATGGCACCTACACCCTGGTCAATCAGGTGCCTTTGGAAAGCTACCTGCGGGGCGTTGTTCCCCACGAAATTGGTACCGGCGCGCCCCAGACCACTATTGAGGCTCAGGCCGTTTTGGCCCGTACCTACGCGCTGCGCAATCTGCGGCGGTTTGCAATCGATAACTACCAGCTCTGTGCCGATACCCAATGTCAGGTCTACTGGGGACTAGACGGTGCGGCTCCTGTCTCAGACCGAGCCATTGCGGCCACGAGAGGGATGGTTTTGACCTACAACGACGAGCTGGTGGATGCACTCTATTCTTCGACCACGGGCGGCGTTACCGCTCCCTTCAACAACGTTTGGAACGGTCCTGACCGGCCCTACCTGCAAGCCGTGGTTGATTCGGTCCAGAATATTTGGAGCTTGCCCCAGCGCAACCTGGCGGACGAAGCGAACTTCCGAGCCTTTATTGCCCTTAAGCAAGGTTTTAACGAGGTGGGTTGGGATATGTTTCGCTGGCGGGTCGAAAGCCCTCTGGCTAAAACTGCGACTGAACTGCGAACCTACCTGCAGAGCAAGCAGCACCCGCTTGCCGACTTCGGCCAAATTAAAGAAATGCGGGTAACGGAGCGATCGACAGCTGGCCGGGTGCAGAAAATGGCGATTACCACCGATCGGGGTGTGGTCGAACTAGAAAAAGATGAGATTATCCGGGCGCTCTACGCTCCCAACAGCACCCTGTTTTACCTCGATCCAATCTACGAAACCAAGCCCAATTCGGCTGCTCCGGGCAGTCAGGCCAGCGCCCAAACCAGCGCCCAAGCCAGCCCTGCACCTAACCCGACTGACGCACCAGCCGCAAGCCCAGCTCCGAATCCTGCCGCGAGCCCAACCAAAGTGCTGACCGGCTATGCTTTTGTGGGAGGTGGCTTTGGCCACGGCGTAGGCATGAGTCAGACGGGAGCCTATAAATTGGGCGAGTTGGGATGGCGCTACGATCGCATCCTCAGCTTCTATTACCCCGGCACTCAGTTAGAACCGCTAACTTCGGCAATTACCTTCTGGCGCGACCCCAGCCAAACACCCGGCATGTCCACCAGCGGAGTCAATCCTAATGGGCCAACTGAAGCTGCAGCGCCGCAGTCTTAATATGAGCTATAGCAGCAGGATGTGAACTATAGCAGCAGGCTTTCTGGTCAGGACAGGGTGAGAGTGGCCCTGCTCTAAATCTTCTTAGCGGCTTGCATGGCGCTATAGCCAAAACTTGCCTGACTAAGACAAAATCGAGCAGAAGCTAAGCAGGTTCCGCTCGATCACCGACCCCAGAGGCCGGAGGAAAAATTAAGGGTTGACCCTGGTTCAACCGTTCAGCTGTAGGTGAGCCACGGGTCAAATTGGCAATGTTGCGCCCTAGTACAGTTCTTCTTCCTGGTGGGTCAGAATGGTGCAATCAGAAGTCGGGTAAGCTACACAGGTCAGGACGTAACCAGCTTCGATCTGATCGTCATCCAGGAAGGACTGGTCGGACTGATCAACGGTACCCGATTGAATTTTGCCAGCGCAGGTCGAGCAAGCGCCAGCACGGCAGGAATAGGGCAGATCTAGACCTTGCTCCTCAGCGGCATCCAAAATGTACTCGTCATCTGGAACTTCGATGGTTGTATTCAGCCCTTCGGCTTCGTTAATCAGGGTAACTTTGAACGTAGGCATGGAAAATCCTCTCAGTGTTCGAAACGGCAGACAAATTTTGTCCATCGCCCAGCTCGACAGTCTGTCAAATCGCCAGGCTGCCCTCTGGGCAAACTCTCTTTCTGATACTACGGGAAAACATCTACTCTGTAACGTAAGTTTCAAGGCTAAGTTGAATGGGATTCGTAATGAAAGCCTGCAATTTCTGCCTGAATTACTTATACGTAACGCCCAGCCAGATTGGACCTAAGCTGCTCCGTCCCAGTCCTGGCAATCTGCTTCTAACTAGCTTCTGCTCTAATTTTCAATCGCGTAGTTTTCTTGGAACGAGTAGTTCGCAGAACATAAAAGATCTATAGATTAAATCAAATCTAATGCTGATTAAAGATAGTTTTTACTAACATAAGTGCTTAATTAAATTAGCTTGGATTATGGTTTTGGAGATGTAATCAATTCCGGAATCCGAATAGCACAAACTTATGAATAGTTGATAGCTTGCTGCTAAGCCTGAGCAGCCAGTTGACCCGTTGCTTGGTCAACAAATAGGCATAGGAACCTCTAAGGCGATAGGCCAAGCAAACAACTTGCTTACGTCTGTTCCCTGGTTGATTGACAAATCTTTTGCAGTGACGATTGTAGAGGCGCAGCAGCTTCTTTAGTAATCGCTGCGACACAAGCGAAGTCGGCCTTTGCCGGCTCTTGTAACCCGCGACGGCGGATTTTGCCCCTGTAGGCACGGCTTCTAAGCCGCCAGCCCCAGGAAGTTTTGTCAGTTAATCAAGTCTGTGTGCTCTGAAGCCCTCCGAAGCGGCTGACTGCGGGTGATGGGATTAGTTAAAAGCCTACTTCGGCGACAAAATCATTTGGTAGAGCGATTGCCGAAATTGTTGATCGAGGTATTGGGCCTGCATCTTATCCCAATGGGTCATGGCCTTGTCCTGCTGTTGCGCAATCGCCTGCTGTAGGCTTGGCAGCTCTGACAGGAAACCTTGGTGCGCCAGAATTTCTAGCAATACATGGGTGTCCTGCACGATTCCCAGCCTTTCTTGTAGCTGCTTCAGTTCATCCACCCACTGCTCAAATGCATTGCCGTAAAAATCCGTGAAAAACTCTGCCTGATAGCGCGCATGTTTACAGGTCTTGCGCAGTTCGTGCAATAGCAATCCCGCCTCAGTATGGCGCTGATCATTATCGACCCACCAGCCCGGGTGTAGCAGCAGTTCAGACAACAGCGGACTGAGCAGATCGGGCAGAGCCGCCACCACAGGCAGAGCCGCTAGGGCTTGATATTGAGGAGATTCCAGCCAAGCCGCAAAGCCAGCTTTCAAGCTTTGATATTTGCTACCGGTCAGCGTGGCTCGCACCTGCTCAAAGGCGGTAACGCGCTGCTCGGCGAGCTGCTGAATTGCACGATCAAGCAACTGCTGTTCCGCTTCGGGAAGCTGCGGTCGATACTGCTCTTGCAGGTCTCCCATCTGCACATCCAAATCGCGAAGCTGACCCAGAACTTTAGCTAAACCTTGAATTTGCTTGGCCCCAGCCGATTTGGGCAACTGCACGACCGGCTCAAACACCCTCAGTGCCGTGCGTAGCCGTCGGCTGTTAACCCGCATCTGGTGCAGATGCTCTGGGTGCCGATCCTCTAAAACTCCTGCTTCCTGCTCCACAAGTCGCTCGTATTGTTTGGCTACAACCAGGTGGACGTAATCAGCCAGCGTGGTGGAGTGCAGCGCTTTTTTCGTCTGCTTGCCCCGCTTCCCAGTTTTTTCACTGCTTTTTTTATTCGCTTTAGCACTCGCTTCAGCAGGAACGTCTGATTTGGCTTCGGCCTGACGCTTCGCTTTTGGCGGGGTTGCATGGGCCGAGTCAGAAGGCGCTAGATCGTCAGAGTTATTTTTAAGCGGCGGATCAAGAGAAGGCGGTTTAGAGATAGCTTTTGACATAGGAAAGCTCGCAAGTCAGGTTGCATACGCTCTATCATATCTAGCCCGCTACGAGATTCGACCATGTCCTGCGGTTGATGTTCAGGGCTGCAACTGCCCCTGAGGTAGAAGCCCCAAAAGCTAAAAAAGAAAAGGTTGAAAGCGCAGAACCAGTCCAACGCCCAACCTTTTCTAAACTCAGACCTAAATTTTTAGCTCAATTATTTAATTTATCGCCCAGCCCTGGCGCTCTTGAGGCTGAATCCTAAACTAGGGGCTGTGATCAAATAGCGCTGATTCGACGGCAAGGTTACAGATCCTAGCTGGCCCCTAGCTAACTTGCTTAGGACGGGCGCGGCCTGACACCGCAAGCGCTCTATCACGTATTGATGACGCTATTGATGACGCGCCCCAGGATTCCAGTCCCGGTTGACAAGCAGGTCCGAATCCACAATCAACGGCCCCGCTTTTCCTGGTCAATGCGGCGGCGATCGCGCCATTCCATGGTGGTGAGATAGGCCACACCAGCCGTTACGGCGATCAATAGACCAATGGCTAACATTGCCAGAATTGTGAGGTAGGTAGTTTCAGTCATGTCGAATGCTCAACCCCAATCATCAAGCAGCAATCCACTGTAATTCTCAGAGAGGTAATTCTCAGAGAGGTAATTCTTAGAGACAGGCGATTCTAGGAACGGATCTAGAAGCCGTTACGCCCCCAAATCACCATAGTAATTGAGAAAGTAAAGACGGATAGCAAGGCGACCCAACCCAACGTCAAAATATCCATAGCTTCGTAAACTCGTTAAAACGGAGGCACTTAAAATTGTTGCAAGTTTAATCATAATCGAAAGTGGAAGCGGTTTTGAACGGACGCCAGCGAATCGTGATCAAATTTCAGGCCCTGCCCGCCATCCCGGTTCAACCCGCTCAGAGGGCTGCTGGTTTCTGTTAAACTGCGGCTACGTTTTTTGCCCTGTTGCCCCTGCTAGTTTGGATCACGGTCTCGTTTTTCTCGTCTTGCCTGCCAACGGCCTCAGCAATTCTCGCCCGTGAGATCTCTTCTTGATTTAAATCCTATGAGCCTTGCCCAGACCTATCGCAATCAAGTCGCGCAGCACCAGCAACGGCGTCTGTTGCTTTATCTTCTGGTTGCCGCAGGTCTACATGCAGTTGGAGCAGCAGGGTTGGGCCTCTGGCATGGTCATCTGCGCCATGCTCTAACTAAACCGCTCGACCAACCGGTTCCCATCGACTTTGTCTACATCGAACCTTCACCTGAACCGGTTGCCGCCCCGGCCAACACAACCAACCGTTCCCAAACCAATGCAATTGCGGGGGCGAAGCCAGTCAATCGGCCCGTTCAAACCAATGCTCAACCTGCGGCCCCTGCCCGTTCTCTCCAGTCCACAGCAGTTTTACCAGCACCAGCCCTGCCGCCTTCAGTGCGGGCAGTCCCTTCGCCTGTTCGTACTTCGCCTGTTCGTACTTCTCCTCGGCCCGTAGTAACGCCTGCGGTTCCCGAACCAGTTGCTAAGCCGATTCAGACAATTGCCCCGCCTGCACCTGCTGCATCACCTGCCGAAGGGGCCAACCATGCCTCCGGCAATGCCTCTGAGCTGTACTCGCTCTCGGTCGAAAGCGGCTCCTCAGCAGCCGAGCTGAATCAAGGACTGACCCCCAACGGTCTACAGGGCCGGTTCAACCCCAACCGCTCTGGTCCGGGCGCTAGCGTCGATGCGGCTCAAGATCCCTGGGGCGGCTATCTGGCTTCGCTAAACCGTGCCGTTGACCAGAACTGGCAGCGGGTTCCGGTTGCGGCCACTAGCCGAACTAGAGTTCGGTTTCGGGTCAACCAGGCCGGTGAATTATTTGATCTACAGGTGCTGGAGTCATCGGGTAACGATCGGGCCGATCAAGCGGCTCTTCAGGCCGTGCAGGCGGCTGCCCCTTTTGCACCCTTGCCGCCAAATGCTGAACAGGTGCTGATTGTAAATTTCACCTTTACGCAGTGGTTTGGCCCCGACGCACCCTGAACCCGTTTCCTAGCAAAGCGTTGAGGTCTAGGGCGCGTCATCAATTGATGCTGAAACGCTTGCGGTCCCAGATTTGCCGCGCCTGTCCTCATTAAACCGGCTAGGGACTGTGACCCTGCCGTCGGATTTTGACTCTATTTGATATTTGATAATAGCCCCTAGAAAACCGGCCAAAAATCTAGCTAGACCGGAACTGCCGCCCAACATTCGGTTTAGGGTAGGCTGACTCGTTTGCGTAGTTTAACTAAGCGCTGCAATGATACTTCACGTCAGGGCCAGAAGGCTTCGGCTAAGCTCAAAGTAGAGAACTGCAGCGGGTAATCATTGGCCACTGATCCAGACAAGCTGGCCTTCATGCTCGGCTCTCTGAACGCCTCAATTCTGGGAGTTCTAACAGACCCCATGAACGCAACAGACCTCAACATACCGGCTTTAATCCAATGACAGCAATTACCTCCTCTGAATTTTCGCCCACCAAATGGCACACGATTGGCTTGGCCACCCTGGCAGTTTGGCTGAGCGGGAGTTTGCTGCTCGACTTCCTGTTGATGCCAACGATGTATTCAGCAGGCATGATGTCTCAGCCTGGCTTTGCTAGCGCTGGCTACAGCCTATTCTGGGTATTCAACCATCTAGAACTGCTTTGTGCTGCTTTAGTTTTAACCAGTGTTTTGGTAGTCAGACAGACTGGTCTACTGCCACGCTGGTTTGTACCTGCTGCCGTTGCTCTGCTCACTATTGCTCTTGTCTACACCTACGGTTTAACGCCTCAGATGAGCGCGCTGGGCTTACAGCTCAACTGGTTTGAAGCCCCAGAGGTGCCCACGACCATGAATCGTCTGCATGGCGGCTATTGGCTGCTGGAACTGCTGAAGCTGGGTTTAGCGACGACGCTCCTAAGCCGCAGCTACCGATGGATCCAAACGCGGGTTTAGCGAGTCCTGCTGGATGGCGCTCATCCCTGATAGCAAATATTGCCACAAGCTAATTGTTACAAGCTAAATGTGAGACCGATGCAGGGCAACGTCTAAATAGGACAGCGTCCTGCATCTTTAATTTTTGTGTCTACCCAAGGGCTGTCTTCCCTACTGCATCCGATCAATCATGCGGTACTGAATCGCCTCGGCGACATGGGCCATGCGTAGGGCTTCATCGCCAGCCAAATCGGCAATGGTTCGGGCTACCTTCAGGATGCGATCGGTCGCTCTGGCCGAAAGTCCTAGCTTGCGGATTGCATTCTCCAGCAGTTTACAACTGGCATCATCAAGGCTGCACCACTGCCGAATATGGCGGCTTTGCATTTCGGCGTTGCAGTGAAGCGGCGCATTGTGAAACCGGCGATGGGCCAGATCTCGGGCCGCTTCAACCCGCTGTCGCACCGCCTCCGACTCTTCACCCAGGGTCTGCTGGGTAATTTCTTCTGGCTTCAGCCGATTCACCCCGACCTGGAGGTCGATCCGGTCCATGAGCGGCCCCGACAGTTTGGCCCAGTAGCTTTCGCGCTGCCGAGTTGTGCAGGTGCAGGGCTGAATCGTGTCGCCAAAATAGCCGCAGGGACAGGGGTTCGTACTGGCCACGAGCATAAACTTGGCTGGAAACGACACGGCTTGTCGGGTTCGGGAAATCGTGACATGGCCGTCCTCTAACGGCTGCCGCAAAAACTCCAGCACATCTCGCTTAAACTCGGTTAACTCATCCAAAAAAAGCACCCCTCTATGGGCTAGCGAGATCTCGCCTGGACGTGGAAAGCTACCGCCGCCGACTAGAGAGGGTCCAGAAGCTGAATGGTGCGGGCTACGAAACGGGCGGGTACCCACCAGCGCCGTCCGGTCTTTCAGCATTCCGGCTACGGAATGAATTTGGGTGACTTCCAGGGCTTCTGCAAAGGTGAGGTGGGGCAGAATTCCAGGCAAACGGCGGGCCAGCATGGTTTTACCGCTACCCGGTGGCCCGACAAACACGAGATTATGTCCACCTGCCGCCGCAATTTCGAGGGCGCGACGGGCCTGCGCTTGTCCTTTAACATCTTTCAAATCTGGCCCATAAAACCGCGTATGGCCCAATTCGGCTGTGCCGTCTAGTTTCAGAGGTTGGTAGCGTTCGGGCTGATTCAGAAAGTCTGTCACCTCAAGTAGAGTTGTGAACCCATAAACCTCTAACCCGGCCACTACGGCTGCTTCGCGGGCATTAGCCGCTGGCACAACGAGGCGAGCAATTCCGAGTTTTTGGGCTGCTGCCGCAATCGCAATCACGCCCGTGACTGGATAGAGGCTGCCGTCTAGCGAGACTTCACCTAAAAACAGAGTGCGGTCCAGCAGCGTCAGGTTCACCTGTTCAGAGGCGGCCAAAACCCCAATACTAATCGGCAGATCAAAGCTTGGCCCTTCCTTGCGGAGGTCAGCAGGCGTCAGGTTGATCACAATTTTCCGCATCGGCACGGCGTAGCCTGCGTTTTTGAGGGCGGCCTTGACCCGCTCGCGGCTCTCTTGAACGGCAGCGTCGGGAAGTCCTACCACCACAATTCCGGGTAGTCCTCCGGCCACATCGACTTCTACACCGACCTTAACCGCATCGATCCCAACCAGCGAGGCACTCCAAACCCTAGCAAGCATAGCAACTGTCCCAACGCACCCAAATACTCTGCTTGCTAGAATGCCCAATTTATCAGATCTGGCTAAAACGTTAGTTACACTGGCGCACCAATCAGAGCAGTCTGGACAGGAACCCTATTTCTGGGTAGCGGCATTTGAACCGCAGAATTGAGACGCTGGGAAAGATTCAGATGAAACCGCAATGCTGGCAAGGGAGCGGAGGGGATTTAGACGGCAAAAGTAGAGATTTTTGCAAACTTGTCTACTCTAAAGGGATGCTTCTGACAATAGGTTTCCTATGCATCCCCACCAGCCGCTTCCTCAACCACAGCGATCCTCTGGGAGTGATTTCGCCCTCAGCTCTGACTTCTTCCAAAGCTCCAGCCTTGAAGCTGTAGGAGCGAACCCGAGCGAAATTGAGCAGCACTTGACCAGCAAGCTGTGCGAAGCCCTAGCCCATCTCACCGCAGCCCTCAGCCAAAATCCTGCTGATAAAATGGCCTACTCGAAGCGGGGTTTGATCCATGCTGCTCTGGGTAACCACAAATCCGCAATGCAAAATTTCAGTGCGGTGATTCGCCTCGATCCCACTGCGGCTTCTGCCTACTACAGTCGAGCTATGGCCTGGTTAGCTTTGCAGCAGCCAGCCAAGGCAATCGCTGACTTTACCAAAGCGCTGGAGCTAGAACCCGACAGTCAGGCCACCCATATTGTTCATGCTTACGTTAACCGAGGAGTGCTGTCGGCCCAGACTGGCGAGCTAGAAGCCGCCATTCAAGATTTTTCCTGCGCCATTACGGCAAAACCAGAGCTAGCAACTGCCTATTTTAATCGAGCCAACGCCCTCTACCAGTTGCAGTACTATGCCGCTGCGCTAGAAGACTATACCAGTGCCATTGCCCTATATCCCGACTATGCTTCGGCCTACTGCAACCGAGGGGTAGCACTGGCTGCCATCGGCGACCGGTGGGCCGCGATTAAAGACTACTCAGCCGCAATCGCCATTGAGCCAACCTATGTGCAGGCTTACTTTAACCGAGCCAACAGCCATGCGGCTCTGGGAGAGTTGACCGAAGCAACTCAGGACTACACTCAGGTGCTTAGACTCGAACCCACCAGCATTGCGGCCTATTGCAACCGGGCGCAGGTGTGGCACCAGATGGGCGAGCTCAC
>QLAH01000850.1_pt1 | contig 10927 bp, 9 predicted proteins | sample 4693081 | NCBI WGS metagenome assembly QLAH01 (sample SAMN09425401, study PRJNA476045) | Lake water metagenome, whole genome shotgun sequencing project.
TTTAATAGTGTTTTATTGCCAATGATCGTCTGAATATTAACCTGCAATTGGCTCAACATGGCTTCAACAATAGCATATGCTTCTGGATGTACGGTAGAGCTATCTAGAGGATTCGTGCCACCATTAATTCGCAAGAAACCTGCAGCCTGTTCAAAAGCTTTGGCGCCTAACCGTGGAACTTGATGTAATTGTTCCCGCATTTTAAAAGGCCCATATTGATGGCGATAATTGACAATATTTTCAGCAATAGCGTGATTTAAACCTGAAACACGTTTTAACAACATAACAGAAGCAGTATTCACATCAACCCCTACAGCATTAACGCAAGCTTCGACAACCTGATCCAATGCTTTTGATAATGCAGCTTGATTAACATCATGTTGATACTGACCCACCCCTATCGATTTTGGTTCGATCTTTACTAATTCAGCTAATGGATCTTGTAAACGCCTCGCGATCGAAACTGCACCTCGTAATGTTACATCCAATTCAGGATGCTCTTTACTCGCAACTTCTGAGGCTGAATAAACAGAAGCGCCTGCCTCTGAAACCATTACTTTGGTTAATTGTAATTCCGGGCAACGCTGAATTAATTCAGCTACTAGATGATCAGTCTCTCGAGCCGCTGTACCGTTACCAATACTGATTAAATCTACCTGATAGTACTTGCATATATCAGCAAGTCGAGATAATGCCTGCTCTTTTTGATGATGCGGAGGATGCGGGAAAATAGTATCTGTAGCTAACACTTTGCCTGTCTGATCCACAACTGCCAATTTTACACCTGTACGCAAACCTGGATCTAGGCCTAAGGTAACACGCATACCAGCAGGCGCTGCCATCAACAAATCCTGAAGATTGCTGGCAAATACTTGAATCGCTTCAGTTTCCGCTCGCTCCCGTAGCTCATTAATCAAATCTAATTCGAGATGAGGAAAAATCTTTAGCTGCCAAGCCCAATTAGCACATTCCAACAACCACTGACTAGTCAGTTGAAAATAATCTACCAGTCGGCGCTCAAAACACCCGGGATCCGTCATAATTTTTAAGGTTAATATGCCTTCACGACAGCCGCGTAAAATGGCCAAAGCTCGATGAGAAGGAATTTTTAACAGTACTTCTTGATAATCAAAATAATCTTTAAACTTTTTACCAACCACCTCTTTACCTGACATTACGTTAGCTTGCAATACCCCTACTGCCTGCAACTCGTGGCGTAACTTACCCATTAACGTCGCATCTTCAGCAAAATATTCCATGATAATTTGTTTAGCGCCTTCTAATGCGAGCGAAGGATCGGTAATACCATGATCTGGATTCAAATAAGCTTGAGCTGCGGTAGCTGTATTCAAGGTTTGATGGTTTAAAAGCTCTAACGCTAATGGTTCTAAACCAGCTTCGCGTGCAATTTGCGCTTTGGTACGCCGTTTGGGTTTGAAAGGTCGATATAAATCTTCTAATACCGTTTTATTAACTGTCGCATGAATTGCTGCCTCTAATTCAGAGGTCAATCTTCCTTGTTTTTCAATACTATGGAGAATGGTTTGTTTTCGTTGCTCCAATTCCCGTAGGTACGATAATTTCTCTTTTAACTGCCACAATTGCTGATCAGTTAATCCACCGGTTTTCTCTTTACGATAGCGTGCAATAAATGGCACGGTAGCGCCTTCATCTAATAATTGAATTGTTGCTGCTACTTGGCGAGCACCAACCGTTAATTGTTCAGCTAGACATCGTTCGATGTTCATAGGTTTTTTTTAGGCAAACTATTTGTAATCCTAAATGATAACGCAACTTTTTTATCCTAAAAAGCTTAAAATTCAATTTATAGGATCTTTTTAGCATATCTGATTCAAAATTGACCCAACAAATTTGCCTTCATCTATAAACATGCGATAATAACGGTTTTCTCATAACATAAACTTGGTATGCTCCCCAAAAAAACCCTAAGCACACTCATTTGTTTACTGGGTGCATCATTTTATCTGTATGAATTTGTGTTGCAAGTTTCCCCTAATGTGATTGCCACGGAATTAATGCGCGATCTACAGTTGGAAGCAACCGGATTAGGATTTTTATCTGCCAGTTATTTTTATGCTTATATGCTAATGCAATTTCCTGCTGGAATCCTGTATGATCGATATGGCCCAAGATTATTACTCACGATCATGACAGCAATCTGTGCGCTGGGTGCTTTATTATTTAGCTGTAGTGATCAACTCTTTATTACTGCGATAGGCCGAGGATTAATGGGATTTGGCTCAGCATTTGCATTTATTGGAGCTTTGGTATTAGTAAGCCGTTGGTTTCCAGCGGCTTATTTTCCAACCATTACCGGAATTGTGCAAGCTATGAGTTCAGTCGGAGCCATTATGGGAACAATTCCCTTAGCTGCTGCCATAGCTAGCTTCGGCTGGCGACCCTCTATTATGGCCTTAGCGGTCATAGGATTTGGTCTCGCGCTGCTCATTTGGAGCATTGTGCGTGATAACCCTACAGACTCTACGAACACTAAACCACTCTCTTATTTTCAAGAATGGCATCGACTTTTAATCGTTTGCAAGAACTCACAAACTTGGCTAGTAGGTATTTATGCATTTGCCATGTGGGCCCCCATTATTGTTTTTGCAGAATTGTGGGGCAGTATTTATTTACAAAAATCCTTAAACTTAAATCCCGTGGCTGCTTCATCGTATATCACGTTAATTTGGGTAGGAATTGCTGTGGGATCGCCTATAATAGGAAGCTTTTCGCAATCTATAAAGCAGCGTCGCTTGCCTCTGTTATGGATGGCGACTCTAGGCTTAATCACGTCAATATTGCTAATTAGTTGTCCAGAATACTTAAGCTCAGCTGGATTATACCTGGTTATGTTTTGTTTAGGGTTTTCAGCATCCGGTTGTATTTTAACTTTCTCCGTCGTTAAAGAAAACAATCACTCTGATACCCTAGGCAGTGCGATTGGTTTTAATAATATGATGGTCGTAGCAGGTGGTGCCTTATTACAACCGCTAGCAGGGATTATTCTACAATTATTTTGGGATGGACAAATCATTGATAGCATACCAGTATACAGTATTCAAGCCTTTCAATTGAGTTTGGTGACTATCCCATTATGTTATATGATCGCTATCGGATTAGTTCTATTTGGAATTCATGAGTCTCATCGTATTATAAAGGTAACACCATGAAATATGGAATAATTGCATTAGGTTTATTCACCCTGGTATTTAGCGTATCAGGGTGTGATGGCTCTGCCTGGGGAAAATCCCAACCCTTTATTGCCGGCGGCCAATTAACACGAGATGCAAACACACTGCCATTCGATTCAATTGCTATTCACGGGCCTTTCGATGTAGATATTCGGCTATTACCTAAACAATTTTATATCAATTATACGGGGAATGCTTCCCTCGTTAATCTTGTTTCCTACTATGTACAAGATGAGGTATTACACGTATTAACAAACCCCAGTTTTACATATGATCCGTACTTAAAAATGATGTTAACGATCGAAGTTCCTTCCATAAGACGTTTACATTATCAAGGCTCAGGGAAAGTCAGTTTAATGAATATTGATGTCCCTCATTTTATTGCGGATATTTCAGGGAGTGGCTATGTGTATTTGACAGGCAAAACCAATCGCTTAGATGCTCAAGTCACGGGAGCTAGCCACCTTGATGCTAAGAATTTAAAAGCACGCATTATATTCATTAACACCGCCGATTTAGCGCAAGCAGAAGTTGCTACACGCGGGAATATTAGCGCGCTAGCGGGCGGCAATAGCGATATTTACTACTATGATCAGGCTTCATTAGCAGCAACTCAAACCACTAATTCCGGATCGGCTATGCGGATGCTAGGAATCGCTATTCCCTACCCTAATTATTCTCTGTCAGTATTACCGCAACCTAATAGCACTATTGGTAAAATGCAACCCGTCATCGTAACTGAAACGATAACAACAAGTCACTGATCATTATATCAACACTGACATTTTACTGAATAGCATTGTTAATACATATCAGGATTATCGGTTTTCCAACAGTCTTCATTTTGATTAGCCGTATAAAGATATAGTGGGCTAGGCGCACGAAAATCTTCGCGCCAAATGCTAATTTGAATGCGGCGATTATAACCAGCACCTGTAGCAGACTGCATATCTGCAACCGTTTCTAAATCAGCAATACCCATAAATTCCATACGTTGCAAATTAATACCCTGGCTCCATAAATATGTCGTAATATGTTGAGCTTGCTTTTCAGTACGAGCAAGCCGCTGTAGCATTCCATCGACATTATCCGAATGCGCAGTCACAGTAATCGGGGCTTTGCCATATTGCTTGATATATTTTACAATATCATTCAGAAGTGGATATGCTTCTCGTTTCATATCGGTATCTCCACCCAGAAACACTAAATCAAGAGGTATTATAATATCAGTACTATCGCCGATACGTATTACCGTCACCCCTTGATGGTTTAATTTTTTAACCAAACCTTCAGTATCCATATAGCTTGCCATCGCTGCACCCAACATAGCTCCGCCCATAATACTTGGAGCCAAACTTTTAGTTTGGGCAACTAATGCCCCAGCTGTAGCGCCTACAACAGCTCCTGCGCCAGCACCCGTCACTAAATACGGAGATTTTGTAGGTAATGCACCAGATACATTTTGGTTAGTTGTACAATTGGTTAATAAGATAGCTATTAAAGCGATCCCCCAATAACGTGATGGATACATAGGATTCCTTGGAATTTATTTCAAACAGTGTAAACCACAACCCTAGCAGCAAGCAAGATATGGGCCATACTCAAAGTATCCCCATGCGTTTGTGGCTTAGCGCAATGTTCTTAAAACTCATTACCAATCCGGGAAAACATTAGATCAAGTCGGCTATCCTAGCTCGAGTTTCAGAGGTCTGCAATTTTATACTGGTGATATTCTATACCAAACACTAACCCAGATTTCCCGGAACAGACTATAATAAACTTACACTTTCAGTATCAATACTGGAGGGACTTCACAAGAGCTTTATGTGATGATATTATAGCTTTTTTAGCAAGGGGAGATATCTCAATGAATAGCGCTCAACTTCTCATGTTGTTTGGGTTATTAGTAAGTGGCTCTTTAATCCAGCCTACATCTGAATATCACCTAATACCTATCGAAGCTACGAGTCATTATTACACTTATCATTTCACTAACTCATTAGCCGCGGACAGCTCAGCTAATTATTTCACTCAAGTAGCCTCTTGGCAACGTCAATTACGCTAAGCAACTACTTGGCTAATCCTCAGTAAAACCTTATTGAATGTAGGACCAATTGCTCGCTTTACTGCTAAGTTACATACCGTCTACTAAGCCTGCTGCTATCAAAAAAATAGCCTATCATTTAAGATTTAAATGATTAATTACTATAACCAATGCTTGCCTCGAAAAATCAGAATTAATACAATAGGTAGTATAGTAATAGCGATACAAACACCATAAAATCCTGAGATAGTATTCAATAATGGCATATGGGTAAAATTCATTCCGAAAAACCCAGTAATCAAGGTAAGTGGTAAAAATATCGCTGAAATCAAGGTTAAGGTTTTCATAATATTATTAGTTTTGCGACTTAATATGGTATAGCGGAGTTGAATTAAGCTATCTAGTTCTTTATCAGCATGCGCTGCCATTTTTAATGCCCGGACCGTATGTTCTTGTAAATCACGTATCTTCACTGCCATAAAGTCAGTCATTTCAGACGCAAGATCTGCCTCCCACTGCTCAATCACCACTTGCTGCTCCTCCATCAACGTGCTGAGCCAGCGTAATTGATTTTTAAATGCCAGTAACTGCCGCCAATTCTCAAAGCGCTTTTTTTCATCCAAAAATAATTCTTGCCATAATAGCAATTGTGAAGATATTGATTTACGCAACCATACATATTCATCAATAGTTAGTTTAAGAATATAGTACAAAAAATTATCTAACGTAAATTGCAATCTCAATTCACTAGTTTTTAATTTGTTCTCTAAATCACTAAAAAGGGGCAATTGATCCGTAATTGTAATCAATACTCGAACACTAATCAGAAAGCAAGTGTGTACTGTATGATGGATTCCTGTCGTCACATCAAATGCTGCTAATGACCGCAAAATCAACAGATCATAGCCCTTTACCGTATCAAAAGAGGCAGGATGAGATCGATTTAAACAATCTTGGCGATGCTGCTCATACACTATAATCCCAGTCAATCGTTCAAATTTATCCAAAATAAGTGGCACTTCTGTATAATCACCATGAATCCATACAAACCCTAGGGGGGGAAGTTGGGCAATATCTTGATACAATTTTGGTGGTGTTTGATTAGAAAATAACCAAATATTCATGATGAGCTTTCCCTGAATAGTCGCATGACTCTAACATGCTTTTCAATGTCAACGCAAGCAGGTATACTATGCTCTTAGTATTTTAACCACGTATTTTTACGAATATACATGACATTTCAAGCGCTAATTCAATGCTTGCAATCGTATTGGGCAGAACAGGGCTGTGTCATTCTGCAACCTTTAGATATGGAAGTAGGTGCTGGAACATTTCCACCCGCTACTTTTTTACGCGCCATTGGTCCTGAACCCTGGCGTACAGCCTATGTTCAACCATCACGTCGGCCTACTGACGGCCGCTATGGTGAAAATCCTAATCGGACGCAACATTTTTATCAATTTCAAGTCTTACTTAAACAATGCCCACCTAATATCCAAGATTTGTATTTAGACTCCCTGAAAGCCCTGAAGATTGATCCGTTGAAAGAAGATATTCGGTTTGTGGAAGATAACTGGGAATCCCCTACGTTAGGCGCATGGGGCTTAGGCTGGGAAGTATGGCAAAACGGCATGGAAATCACCCAATTCACGTATTTTCAACAAGCAGGTGGCTTAGATTGCAAACCGGTATCTGGGGAATTGGCGTATGGCCTGGAACGGATTGCGATGTATCTACAAAATGTCGATAACTTATACGATATTATTTGGACTGAAGGACCAGAAGGCACGATCACCTATGGTGATATATTCAAACAAAATGAAGTTGAAATGTCCGCCTATAATTTTGAGTATGCCGATATTCCTGCTTTATTTCAGCAATTTGACCACTATGAAAGAGCTTGTAACCACTTGATAGAACGTCATTTACCTTTACCTGCCTATGAATGCGTCCTAAAAGCATCTCATACCTTTAATCTTCTGGATGCTCGCCATGCCATTTCTGTTACAGAACGGCAACGCTATATTTTACGGGTTCGCCAGTTAGCAAGGCAAGTTGCTCAAACTTACTATCAAGCACGTGAAGCATTAGGTTTTCCTCTACTAGGAGCTAAGCATGTCAGCCGCTGATTTTTTATTTGAAATAGGATGCGAAGAATTACCAGCTAACTCTTTAATAAGCTTACGCGATCAACTAGCCGCAGCCTTTCAAGATGAATTTATCAAAGCTGAATTATCGTATACCCGCATTCAAGGATTTGCTACCCCTAGACGGATAGCCATTGTTATCACAGAATTAGCGTTACAACAACCCCAACAACTTTTAGAAAAACGTGGCCCAGCACTTAGCGCTGCATATGATCAACAGCATCAGCCTACCCAGGCATTGCAACGGTTTGCATCTGCCTGCGGGGTGCCGATCACTGCATTAAAAACTCAACATACGGATAAAGGTGAGTGGCTTTATTATAGCGAATATCAAGAAGGAATCACTACGAGAGAATTACTGCCCAAAATTATCCCCACAATTTTAGATCGTTTAAGTATGCCAAAACGCATGCGTTGGGATGATACGCAAGTGTCTTTCATACGGCCTATTCGCTGGCTATGTGCGTTACTCGGCTCAACGCCAGTAACCTTTACCTGCTATGGCCTCACAACAAGCCACTATAGTTTTGGCCATCGTTTCCATGCCCCACAGGCATTTGCACTTAAAAATCCAGCAGACTATGTAGATGAATTGCGAGCTCGGTATGTCATCGTCGATTTTGCAGAACGTCAAAATATTATTATCAATAAGGCTAAACAATTAGCGCAATCGATCGCTGGGGATGTTAAATTAGATGCAGCGTTAGTGACCGAAGTCACCGGGCTAGTAGAATGGCCAGTGCCTTTATTAGCTCAATTTGATGCCCAATTTTTAAAAGTACCGCAGGAAGCTTTAATTTCTGCCATGCAAGATCATCAAAAATGTTTTCCTATCTTAGATACTAACCATAAGCTTTTACCCTATTTTATTACAGTCAGTCACATTGAAAGTACTGAGACGAATACTGTGATTGCAGGCAACCAGCGCGTTATGCGTGCTCGTTTAGCAGATGCTAAATTTTTTTATACTACCGATAGTGAAACTCCTTTAATAGCGCACTTTGACCATTTACAACATGTGATTTTTCATGCGAAGTTAGGAACGTTACATGATAAAGTCGAGCGCATCAGACAGTTAAGCCGAGACTGGGCTCAAGTATGCGATCTTGATGTAGCCGAAACAGAACGCGCCGCAAAATTATGCAAAATGGATTTATTCACAGCGATGGTGGGAGAATTTCCCAAACTACAGGGCATTATGGGCTATTATTATGCTTTGCAGGATCGAGAATCAGAAGCGGCGGCAATTGCCATCAAGGAGCACTATCTACCACGTTTAGCAACCGACAGATGCCCTGCTACTAAATTAGGCATGCTGCTAGCGTTAGCAGATCGTGTGGACAGTTTAGTTGGTATCTTTGGGATCCATCAACTCCCGACGGGAGAGAAAGACCCTTATGCATTACGGCGAGCAGCTAATGGTATTCTTAGAATTTGTATCGAATGCAAACTACATTTTGATTTAAAAGACATGCTCGCTAAGGCAGTATCTTATTTTACGATAGCCTTACCCAATACCCATGTTATTGAAGATTGCTTAAGCTTCCTACTAGAACGCTTAAAATCGTATAGCCTCGAACTTGGGTTTACCCCCTCAATGTTTGCAGCAGTGTACGCAGCTCAAGTAACAACACCGTATGACTTTTATCAACGCTTAGTTGCTGTCAAACAATTCTGGCAAACACCAAACGCCACCATCGTTATTGCTGCAAATAAACGTGTGAATAACTTACTCAGTAAAAATTCCTTGCCTCCAAAGTATCATATCCAAAAAGAGCTATTGCAGGAACCTGCTGAACAAGAATTAGTAGATCACCTTGTTAGCCACCAACATCAGCTAGCCCCCTTATTGCAACAACAAGCATATGGAGAAATTTTACAACGGTTAGTAGCCCTAGGCACCCCCATTAATCAATTTTTTGACAATGTCATGGTTATGGTTGATGATCCAGCAGTACGTACAAATCGCTTAGTAATTTTGGCTACTCTACATCAACTGTTTACAGCAGTAGCAGATTTGGCGTTACTTAGAGAAGATAACGAATAAATGCGTGCGTATAAAGCCGTTTTACTTGATCGTGATGGGGTCATTAATGTTGATTCAGAAGCGTATATTAAGTCACCTGCTGAATGGTATCCTATTGCAGGATCATTAGAGGCAATTGCAAAATTAACGCAAGCAGGAATACTAGTCAGTATCGTGACTAATCAATCTGGCATTAGCCGTGGCTATTATGATGAAATGATGCTTGAGGCTATTCATGAGAAATTATTAGCAACCGTAGCAAACTTGGGCGGAAAAATTCAAAAAATTTATTACTGTCCCCATAAGCCAAGTGATGCATGCCAATGTCGCAAGCCCAAACCGGGGTTGATTCAACAGGCATTGGCAGATTTACAATTACTGGCAAATGAGGTAATAATGCTTGGAGATTCCCTCACTGATCTTGAGGCAGGATAAGCCAGTGGCTGTGATGTTATCTTGATAGGATCTGATCATGATCATGGTGTAACAAAATATATAATCGCTAACGCTATCCCCGTATATGCGGATTTAGCAACTTGGGTTGAGGATTTTTTAGCATGGCAATCACAACATTTCCAGTGACTTTAAAGTGGGCTCATTTAATTGCCCCTGGAGTACGTCATTTAGCATTCGATCGCAAAGACGGCACACCGTTAAGCTTTATCCCTGGACAATTTATCAGTATTCATTTTACAGAAAACGATAAACCTATTAAACGTAGCTATTCGATTGCAACGATTCCAAATGAGAGCGAGCACATCGAAATTGCATTATCTTATATAGCAGGAGGTTCTGCCTCTGAGTTTTTATTTAACTTAAGCCCAGGCCAAGAGGTTCAGATGAGCGGTCCTTATGGGCGCTTAATCCTTCCAGATGAAGAAACTCCTAGGCGATTTATTTTAGTTGCTACAGGGACAGGAGTCACTCCCTATCGTTCAATGCTCCCTCAATTTAAAGCACGATTTGCTCAAGATCTTAATTTAGAAATCTATGTACTATTAGGCGTACGAACACATCACGATCAGTTATACACTAAAGATTTTCTAGCCTTAGCTGAAGTTCAGCCACGATTTCATTTCAATACATATTACAGCCGTGAATATCCCGCAACTCCACTACCTTTTGAGCATAGCGGGTATGTGCAGTCAGCATTTCCCGAGTTAAACTTAGATCCTCATCAAGGGGATTTAATTTATCTTTGCGGTAATCCTCATATGGTTGATAATGCTGTGGAATTACTGAAACAAAAAGGATTCGCTATTCAGCAAATTCGGCGGGAAAAGTATGTGTCGTAAATAGGTTTGATTAACTTTTTTGTCAAATCCATAACCTCAAAATGAAAATTAATATTGCTCTAAAATTTCAGAAAATTGGCTTTTACTACATGGTGGTCTTTGCTTGCACATTAGCAGTTATCAAAGCATTTTGAGTGTCTATAGGAGCAGTATTAGCCGAAGCACTCAGGAAAAAATTAGCAAGATTTTCTTTAACAGAAAAT
>QLAH01000851.1_pt1 | contig 10909 bp, 13 predicted proteins | sample 4693081 | NCBI WGS metagenome assembly QLAH01 (sample SAMN09425401, study PRJNA476045) | Lake water metagenome, whole genome shotgun sequencing project.
CGGGTCTTTCGAGAGCGTTTCCCGCTCAAAACCATGCTCTCCTTCATCCGCCAAGTCATTGAACGACATTTCCCCCTCGCCCAAGCTGTCTATCTCCCGATGTCTACATGAGTTTGTGATCTACTGAGAGTGTTTGAGGGCTTCAAAGCCTGCCACAATGTCGAGCAATTCTCCGGTAATGGCATTTTGGCGCTGCTGGCGATAGTCGGTATTGAGGTCGATGAGGCGTTCTTCGATATTTTTTTCAGCGGCCTGCATGGCGGTCAAGCGGGCGGCATTCTCGCTGGTCAAGGATTCTACGGCGGCGCGGTAGATCGCCATAAACAGGTATTGACGCACCAGGGCCGAAAACAGCGGTTGCCAGGGGCCACCCACCAGGGGCAGGGCAGAGGAAGACCAAGGACGTTGCTCTAACTGCTGGAGCCAGGGGCAATCCAGGGGCAGCAATTGCCGGATGACGGGCTGAAAGGTCGTGGCCGAAAGCGCCTGGTGATAGACCAGAAAAACCTGTTCCAGCGCCGGGGGGGCACCCTCGGCAGACTCATTCCCCATCGGGCTGGGGTTGGTATTTTTGGGAAAGCACCACGGTTGGATCGCCAGGAGCAGGTCTTGAATGAGCCCAGGGATACCGGCCAGGGAACTGGGCAGGGAAAACGATTGCTGAATGGGCTGGTTCGCCGCCTGCAAATGGGGGATGAGCCGCGCCCCGACCGCAGCAAGCCGATAGTGATCGGCTTCGATAGGGCGCTGGTGAAGCTGGTCGAGGGCGTAGGCGGTGATCTGCTCATTGAACTGACCACAGAGGCCATGGTCTGACCCAAACAGAATTACGCTAACCTGTCCGTGGGGTTGGCCTTGGGCTGGGGCCGCCGCAACGAAGGACAGCAACCCGGTGGCATCGTCGGAGAAGCGGCGGTGATGGAGTAGCCCCTGAAGGCCCAGTTCAACGGTGGCGCTGTAGTCGGCGAGGGAGGATCGGGCCTTGTCATACTGGCGAAGGCTCACCATGGCCAGGGCTTTCATGGTTCGGACGACGGCTTGGAGGTCTTCGATGCTGTGAATTTGGGTTTGTAGGGCTTCGAGGGTCAGCATTTTGGGAACAATGGCGTGGGGAGGGGTGTCGGTTCGCCCAGAAGGGGCGGGTTTTAGGGATGAGAGGGGCCGTAACCGATGGCTAGATCACCCCGGACAGCGCCGCCAAGAGTTGATCGCAATCCGCCGCCGTCAACGCTCCGCCCCGGGGGATTAGATCGCATAAATCCGGGAACTGCTGGGCCATGGCTTGGGCCACTCGGCGTTCGGCTTCCGCCACCTGGTCGAGGGGAACGGTATCGAGCAGGCCGCCAGTAACGGCCAGGAGAATAGCAATTTGGGCGGCGGCGGGTAGGGGTTGAGACTGGCCCTGCTTCAGCACTTCGCGGATGCGGCGACCTCGTTCGAGGGTGTGCTGGGTGTGCTCATCGAGCTGAGTGCCAAAGCGGGCAAAAACCTCAATTTCTTGAAATTGCGCGTAGGAGAGGCGCAGGTCGCCAGCGACCCATTGGTAGGCGGGGAGCTGGGTTTTGCCCCCCACCCGCGAAACCGATTTGCCCACATCCACCGCCGGTAGAATGCTCCTTTGAAACAGATCAGGGGAAAGGTAGATCTGCCCGTCGGTGATGGAGATCAAGTTGGTGGGAATGTAGGCCGATAGGTTTTGGGCCTGGGTTTCGATGATTGGCAGGGCGGTGAGGGAGCCGCCGCCGAGGTCGTCGATGAGGTGGGTGGCCCGTTCCAGCAGCCGCGAGTGCAGGTAGAAAATATCGCCGGGATAGGCTTCGCGACCGGGGGGACGACGCAGCAGCAGCGACAGTTCGCGGTAGGTGCGGGCGTGGTGGGTGAGGTCATCGTAGACCACCAGCACATCACGGCCCTGCTCCATAAAGTATTCCGCCATGGTGGTGGCCCCGTAGGGGGTGATGTATTGCAGGCCCAGGGGGTCTTGTCCGGCGGCGACCACCACCGTGGTGTAGTCCATCGCGCCCTGGGCTTGCAGGGTGGCAATCACCTTGGCAATGGCCGCCAACCGTTGGCCAATGGCGCAGTAGATGCAAATCACATCCTGGTCTTTTTGGTTGAGGATGGTGTCGATGGCCATCGTGGTTTTGCCCGTCTGGCGATCCCCGATGATTAGTTCCCGCTGGCCCCGACCAATGGGAATCAGGGCATCCACCACCTTCAGCCCGGTTTGCAGGGGCACCGTCACCGGGGCACGATCCAGAATTGCCGGGGCCTCGCGCTCCACCGGGCGATGTTCGGCAATCTCCAGCCCCCCACGACCATCGAGGGGTTGCCCCAAAACGGTAATCACCCGCCCCAGCAGTGCTTCGCCCACGGGGACATCCATCACCCGCTCGGTGCGGTAAACTTCGTCCCCGGCTTGCAGGTCTTGGCTATCGCCCAGCAAAATCACCCCAACCTCCTCTGGGTCGAGGTTAAAGGCAATCCCCAGCAGCGGCCCCCGACCCGATCCCACCCCCGCCCGAGGAAAACACACCAGTTCATCGGCCCGCACGCTAGACAGCCCGGTGATCTGGGCAATGCCGGGACGCACGGACTGCACCTGACCCGTCTCCCGTAGCACGAGGGGGGCGGCATAGTCGGCTAACACCTGGGCCAGGGTGGCGAAGGCTTCAGTGCAGGCGGTCTGCACCTGCTGAGAGATGGGATTCATGGCGGGCGGTTTCTTCGTGGGTGAGAGCGGTAGAGAGGCGCTGTTCTAGGGTGTGGAGGTAGGTATCTAGGCTCCAGACCACCTCTTGTCCGGCCAGTTTGAGATCAATGCCGCAGAGCAAACTGGGGGTGGTGGCCACCTCAATGGGCTGGGTGACGGCAAACTCGGCCTGGAGCGTGTCGATGATCTGCTGGCGTAGGTCGGGCGGCAGGTCAAAACTGCTGCGTACCACCATGGGCTGATTCCCTTGGGCTAGGGCTTGGGCCATGGCCCGGTGTTGGGTCGGATCTAGCTGACGCAGGCGATCACAAAACACGCCCACCATCTGCCGCTCTAGCTCAGCATTGGCCAGATCGCCGAGGGCCTGCCGAACCATCGCCGTGGTTTGGTGAATCACCTGCTGGCGCAGGGTACGCAAAAAGGCGGCTTGCTCTTGGTGCAGATCGGCCTGCCAGACGGCCCGCTGGTCAGCAATGTCCTGGCGCACCTGGGCCAGTTGGTGGTGGCGGGCTTGGTCAGCGGCGGCCTGGGCTTCGGCAAGCAACTCGGCCCGCTGCTGCTGAAGGTCTTGCTGCTGCCGCTGGTAGGTGGCCAGCGCGGCCTGGGCTTCGGCCTGGAGGCGTTCTGAGGCTTGCCAGCGATCTTCGATCATGGCCTGACGTCGGTGCATCACCTTGAGGATGGGTTGATAGAGAACCCACCGCAGCAGCGCCACCAAGATCAAAAAGTTGAGAATTTGGGCGAAGACGGTGAACCCGTTAATTAACACCTGAGTTCTCCAAAAAGTAATTCCAAAACGGATTAACAAACAGCAGAATCATCGACACCACTAGGCAGTAAATGGCCGTTGATTCAACCATGGCAAGACCCACAAAAAGGGTACGGGTGATGGTATTTGTTTTATCTGGCTGCTGGGCAATGGCTCCCAAGGCCCTCGCCACCGCCAGCCCTTCGCCCAGGGCTGGGCCAATCGAGCCGATGGCGATGGTGAGACCCGCCGTCACCATGGCAACGGCACCAATCAAAGCGAGATCACTCATAGGGGTTTCTCCTGGGTAGAAAGGGGTGGACTAGGCTGCTGTACGCTGGTGGCTGAGGCAATATAAACTAGGGCCAAAATGGCAAAGACGTAGGCCTGAATAATGCCAAATACCAGACCCAAAACCTGCATCACCACGGGTACAAACAGCGGCACCAGCGACAGCAAAATAGCCGCCAACAAATTACCGCTCATAATGTTGCCAAATAGCCGCACCGCCAGGGCCAAGGTACGCGAAAAATCGCCAATAATTTGAAAGGGCAGCATGATGGGCGTCGGCTCTAGGTAGCTCTTGAGGTAGCGTCCTAGGCCCTGTTGCCGAATGCCGTAGATCGGCACCGCCACAAACACACAAATGGCCAGGGCCGTCGTCGTGGATAGCGATCCGGTGGGAGCCTGATACCCCGGCACCACCGCCAGCAAATTGGCCGTGACGATGAACAAAAACAGCGTGCCCACAAAGGATAAATGGGGTTCTGGATCCTGTTGGGTAATGTCTTTGATCTGCTGGCAAATACCATCGACCAAGAGTTCTAGAATCGTTTGCCAGGGCGGCAGCGGAGGGCAAACCAAAAGCCGCCGCGTCACCCAGGCTGCTCCTCCCACTAGAACCGCCATCGTCAGCCAGGTAAAGACTAAGGTGGCGTTGATCACCATGGGAGATCGGGCGAAGTAAATGATGTGATCAGGGCTGATTTCCATCTCAATCCTCCAGGGCCAGATGGTCGGTTAGGGAGGGTTGTGGTCGCCAGCGGGCAATGAGCAGCGTACGGGCCATTAAAAATCCAGCCAAGGCGATCAGCAACCGCTCCCAATGGCCTCCGACGATGAGATAAAACCCCAGCAATACCACACTTAACCGCACCACCCCACTGCCAACCATAAGCCCCACGGGATGGGAACTACTCACCAATCGCTGCACGGTAAACCACAAAAAACTGAAGTAAAAGATTCCCAGCACAAAGCCAATGGGTAATGCGAATAAATCAGGAAGGAAAGTGTTAACAATAAGATTCATCATGGTGCTCCTAAGCTGTGAACGTTACAGCAGAGTTTTGGGGTGATTTCAAGGCTAAAAATACGGTGGATATCATCGCCCTTGCTCCTGCTGAATCCAGTGCCATGCGCTCCAGCAGCCCAGCACTAGGCCAACAAACAGCAGCATCAGCGTCCAGGAGTAGGGGCTGGGCCAGCGGTGATCGATCCAGCGGCCTAGGGCAATGCCCGCCAGGGTGGGCAATATCACCGACCAGCCCACCAGGCCAAACACACCGAGGCCAGACCAAATGCTGCCATCTCCCTCTCGCCGCGCCTGCGCCTTCCGCCGTGCTTTGGCCATGACCTGCTGCTCAAAGGCGGTGGGGGTTTGCTTCGTCGGTTCTCGGTCGGAGAAATGCGAGGGTTTCATGGGTTGCCTCCCAGGTCGATCAACTCGCGTAGGAAACTGGCTTCTAGGCGAGCCAGGGTGTTGCGGGCCTGTTGCTCGTGCTCGTTGAGGCGGCGAAAGGTTTGCTGTACCGCCTGCTGGAGGGTGTCGAGATGATCTCCCCGGACGGCCTTGCGCACCGCCACCCGCACCGATGCGCCCTGTTTCACCAAAATGCCGTCGTCGATGGCCAGCAGCACTTCAGAACCCTGTTCCACCTCAAAGGCGAAAATACCGGGCACCAGGGCGGCGACAAGATCCCCATGCTGGGGCAGCAGACAAAAGCTACCCTCTGGCCCCTCGGCGGTAATTTTGGCCACGGCTTGATCCACCAATATTTCCGTGGGCTGCATGACCTGTAGGTGCATCATGGGATCGCCTCCTCGATGTCGCCAATCATGTAGAGGGCGCTTTCGGGATAGTCGGCAAAGTCGTCGTTAAGAATGCGATCACACCCCTCCAGGGCCGCCTCTAGCGGCACCAGCCGACCGGGCTTGCTGGTAAATTGCTCGGTGGAAAAGAAGGGCTGGGTGAGGAACCGCTCTAGCCGTCGAGCGCGGTAGACGATCTGGCGATCCGCCGCCGAGAGTTCCGCCATCCCCAGCATGGCGATCATGTCCTTTAGCTCGTCGTAGGTGGCGAGCGTTTGGCGCACCGCTAGGGCGGTGGTGTAGTGGCGCTGACCAGCGATCATGGGCATCAGCATTTTTGAGCTAGATCGCAGGGGGTCAACCGCCGGATAAAAGCCTTCACTGGCCCGCTTGCGCGATAGCACAATCGACGCCGACAGGTGGCCAAAGGTATGTACCGCTGCCGGGTCTGTGAAGTCATCGGCGGGCACATAGACCGCCTGCACCGAGGTGATCGCCCCCGTGCTAGTGCTGCTAATCCGCTCCTCCAGGGCGGCGAGTTCCGTGGCCAGGGTCGGTTGATAGCCCACCCGCGAGGGCAGTTCCCCCATTAGGCCCGAGACCTCCTGTCCGGCCTGAATAAATCGAAAGATATTGTCGATCAGCAGCAGCACATCCTGGTGGGCATCATCCCGGAAATATTCCGCCATGGTCAGGGCCGCATGGCCAACCCGGAAGCGGGCACCGGGCGGTTCATTCATCTGGCCAAAGACCATAATCGTCTGGTCGAACACCCCAGCCGCCTGCATCTCTCGGTACAACTCTTCCGCCTCGCGGCTGCGTTCGCCAATGCCGCAAAACAGGCTAATGCCCTGATGTTGGCTCACCATGTTGTGGATCATTTCGGTGATCAGCACCGTTTTGCCCACGCCCGCCCCGCCAAACAGCCCCGCCTTGCCGCCGCGCTCGATGGGGGCCAACACATCGATGACCTTGATGCCCGTCTCCAGAATCTCCGACTGGGTAGACTGCTGCATCAGTGGCACCGCCGCCTGGTGAATCGACCGCCATTCCATCTCCCCAAGGGGTTCGCGCTTGTCGATGGGGGTGCCAAACACATTGAACATCCGCCCCAGCAAAGCCCGTCCTACGGGGACTTGCAGGGAATGGCCCACATCTATCACGGGCGATCCCCGCGCCAAGCCGGAGGTGGACGTGAGGGCAATCCCCCGCACCACTTCGGCATTGAGGTGGGCAATCACTTCGATTACCACGCTGCCGTTTTCTCCAGCGTTGAGCCGATTGAGGTAGCTGGGCAGGTGCTGGGAAAACTGCACATCCACCACGCTGCCCCGTACCGAAACCACCGTTCCTAGGTTGCTAGGCGCGTCCATCGGGAATGACGAAACCGAGGTAAGCATGGTGGGACGTCTCCTGAGGAGCCAGATGGTGGGGCTGGGGGGCGATCTCCTTGAATCTGAGCGGTTGGCAGCGGGGAACGTCGGAACTCAGGGCGAGGCGAGGGCCAGGGCAGGCTGTCCTCCGTCGTTCGATAGGCCACCCTATCGATCCTCAGCACTGTGTTGGCCCGATAGCCATGAAATCGCCGTAGCGGCCTCTCTTTCCATTGATTTCACTGTATTCCACAGTTCGGTATTTCAATCATTATTGAAATAATGGCTTAACCCATGGCAATCACGGCTTAACAAACTAGACCGATAGGATTCGCTACAATGACTTCGGTATTGGCCACCCATCCCCCCTAGGCCCTGGACTATCCCGAGGGTTCTCTCCAGCATCCCTAACCCAAACGATGACAGATTCCCAGCCCTCCACCCATCCTCCGCGCATCCTGTTTCTGTATGGATCGCTGCGAGAACGTTCCTACAGCCGACTCTTGGCCGAAGAAGCCGCTCGCATTATCGAAGGGTTTGGGGCCGAGGTAAAATTCTTCGACCCACGGGGATTGCCCCTCCACGGCGCGGAACCCGACACCCACCCCAAGGTGCAAGAGCTACGGGAACTCTCCCAGTGGTCGGAGGGGCAAGTGTGGTCTAGCCCAGAACTACACGGCAACATTTCGGGGCTGATGAAAACCCAAATCGACTGGATTCCCCTCTCCATCGGAGCCATTCGCCCCACCCAGGGCCGTACCCTGGCGGTGATGCAGGTTTCGGGCGGTTCCCAGTCTTTTAATGCGGTCAACACCATGCGGATTTTGGGCCGCTGGATGCGAATGTTCACCATTCCTAACCAGTCCTCGGTGCCCAAGGCCTATCAGGAATTCCACGAAGATGGCACCATGAAGGATTCGGCCTACCGAGACCGGATGGTGGATGTGATGGAGGAACTGTACCGATTTACCCTGCTGCTGCGGGATCGGGTGGATGAACTCACCGACCGCTACAGCGAACGCAAGGCCGCCGCCGCCAAGGAAATGGAGCAAATCGCTCAAAAAGCGCTGGAGTAGGGGCAAAGGAGTGGGTGGCCGCCTGTCATACTGGGCCGCAAGAGGTGTTTTAGCGAGGACTATCCCCACACCGCGCCGTAGACAATCCCCGACAGCGTGGCCATCCCCACCACCAGAGACACAAAGACGACGGTTTTCTTCGTACCCATAATGCTGCGAATCACCAGCATGTTTGGCAACGATAGGGCAGGGCCAGCCAGCAACAGCGCTAGAGCGGGGCCTTGGCCCATACCGTTGCCAATTAACCCTTGCAGAATGGGCACTTCGGTGAGGGTTGCGAAGTACATAAAGGCCCCGGCCAAGGCGGCAAAAAAGTTGGCGAATACAGAATTGCCACCCACAGCCCAGGTAATCCACTGGGCGGGAATCAGCGCTTCTTGGCCAGAGCGACCGAGCAACGCCCCCGCCACCAGCGCGCCAAAAAACAGCAGCGGTAGAATTTGTTTAGCATAGTCCCAGGAGGACTGGAACCATTCACCCGCTTCGTCCTTATCCGTACTGGTGAGCCAAGAGAGGCCGATGACCGCTGCCCCAAAAGCCACCATAGGTTGGGCTGCAAACTGAAAGGCCAAGACCGTCGTTACACCTGCCACCAGAGCCACCTTGCCGGGGTTCAGATCTAGCCAGCGAATCAGCATCACCGCCAGGGCCACCCCCAGCGCTCCGGTGATCCACCACTTCGCGCTGTAGATCGCAGCCCAAAGGCCCACAGCTTCAGTGGGTTTAGCCCAGTTGGCGAACACCAGAATGCCTACCATCACCCCAAAGAACAGGGCATTTTGCCACAGGGGACGGTTCACCTCTGGTTCCGACCATCCGGCCTGGGCCTCGATTTTCTCCAGTTCTTCCTTGCGGAAAATGAAGGCCATCAACAAGCCAATCACTACACTGAAGCTAATCGCCCCCACCGCCCGCGCAATCCCCAGCTTCAGCCCCAGCACCCGTGCCGTCATAATAATCGCCAGCACGTTAATAGCAGGGCCAGAGTAGAGAAATGCCGTCGCAGGGCCGAGACCCGCCCCCATGCGGTAAATGCCTGCAAACAGGGGCAACACCGTGCAGGAACACACCGCCAAAATGGTGCCCGATACCGAGGCTACACCATAGGCCAAAACCTTGTTGGCGTTGGCCCCTAGGTATTTCATCACCGAGTCTTGGGAGATGAAGACGGCAATGGCTCCGGCAATGAAGAAGGCCGGAATCAAACACAGCAGCACATGCTCCTGGGCATACCAGCGCACCAGATACAGCGACTCAAACACCGCATTACGCAAGCGTTCTGAGTTCTGAATCGCCTCTACGGGCAGGTAAAAACAGGCCAGAAATCCCGCCACAATCCACAGCAGCGGCTTCCATTCCGATTTCCAAAAATGCATAAACGATCCTCCTCCCCAAGCTGGCTGGGGATCCTGTGGTGTAAACGATATAGAAACGAGTTACCCCTGAGTCTCCGGTGGTGCATTGCGGCGGATCGCGTCGAGTAGGGTGTTGCCGGATGGGGCGATAGCCGCGAATGCACTCTACGGGTGATGACCTAGACGGGCAGTAAAGCTTCAATATCGGCGGGTTCCAGAACCTTGCCCTGGCTGAGGACTTGGCCGTTGACCACCAGGGCTGGGGTCTTCATCACGCCGCGCTTCACGATTTCCAGGGTGTCGGTAATGTGGGCCACCTCGGCTTCTAGCTGCCGATGATCGAGGGCGGCATTGGTGTTGGCCTCGAGCTGTTGGCACTTCTTGCAGCCTGTACCTAGAATTTCAACCTTCAGGGTGGTCATGGTGATTACCTTCCTTGAATCAATCGATTTGAATCAGTAGAAAAAAAGACGAAAAACAAGAAGAGATATAGAACAAGAACATCAATCGGCCTAGATCGCTATGGCGCGGCCCTAGTCCGATGAAACCGCTGCCGTCAGTGAATGCTGCTGAAACACCACGCACTGCTGTCCCTCGGTGGGTTGGGTCACGCCCCGCTGGCACTGTTCTAACAAGGGGCTAAGTTGGGCCTTAAGCCCTTGGAGCTTGCGGATGGTCTCGTCGATCTGCGCCATTTTCCTCAGTAGCCGATCCTGAACCTCCTGGCAAGACAGGCGTTGACCATCCTGGAGGGCCAGGAGTTCCTTAATGTCATCCAGGCTCAGCCCAAGGGTTTTGGCCTGGGTGATGAAGGTGAGCCGATCCACATCCGCCTGGTTGTAGAGGCGATAGCCCGCCGCTGTGCGTTGGGGGCTGGGCATGAGGCCAATGCGCTCGTAGAAATAGAGGGTTTGGGGGTTCAGCCCTAACCGGCGGGAGACTTCACCAACCTGAAACATGAATCAGCCTCGCAATAACCTAATCAGGGGTTTCACACCCAAAGTCTACTGCTTATACCCACGTATAAGGTCAAGGGTTGCCTGGTTAAACTGTTTATCGGCCTACTAACGACCAGAATTTTTCTTCTGCGATAACCAAGCTTCCCCGGCATAGACCTCGGCAATTAACCGCCCATAGCGATCTGTATCCATGACCAGCACCGCCACCTGTTCCCGATCTGGTCAATCATCTGCTGTAGCCGTTGCTTGGACTCCGCCCCAAGGGGTTGATCACTTTCAGGGACATCGAGACAGGCACCCAGGCCCGTGGGGGGACGCAGATCCTGAGAGGTTGTTTACAAAACGTAACAGTTCGGTTAAGGTAGTGACATACATACCTCGCTACCCCTTGTGGGCAGCAAACCTTAACAAATTACCCTGCACTCATTTTTAATCATGACCACAACTCTTCAACGGCAACAATCTGCCTCCCTGTGGGAGCAGTTCTGTCAGTGGGTCACCAGCACCGAAAACCGCCTGTACATTGGCTGGTTCGGCGTGCTGATGATCCCCACTCTCCTCGCTGCTACCGCTTGCTACGTCATCGCCTTCGTCGCC
>QLAH01000852.1_pt1 | contig 10908 bp, 7 predicted proteins | sample 4693081 | NCBI WGS metagenome assembly QLAH01 (sample SAMN09425401, study PRJNA476045) | Lake water metagenome, whole genome shotgun sequencing project.
GATTCCGGGCGGCAGTGCGGGCTATTTTGAGCGGGAGGGCTACCGGTTTGACGTAGGTGCCTCGATGATTTTTGGCTTTGGCGACCGGGGCACAACCAATCTGCTGACCAGAGCCTTGGATGCGGTTCAGGTCAAAATCGAAACCATCGCCGATCCGGTACAGGTTCACTACCACCTGCCCGGACTAGACCTGAGAGTGCATCGAGACTATGAGAAGTTTTTGCAAGAATTAGGCGACCGATTTCCCCAGGAACGTCAGGGCATTCGCCAGTTCTATGACGAGTGCTGGCGCGTGTTCAACTGCCTGAACGCGATGGATCTGCTGTCCCTAGAAGAGCCGCGCTACCTGACCCGCGTGTTTTTTCAGCATCCTCTGGCCTGCCTGGGTCTGGTTAAATACCTGCCCCAAAACGTGGGCGACATTGCCCGTCGCTATATTCAAGACCCGGATCTGCTGAAGTTCATTGACATGGAATGCTACATCTGGTCGGTGGTGCCTGCCGACCGGACGCCGATGATCAATGCCGGGATGGTATTTAGCGACCGGCACTATGGCGGCATCAACTATCCCAAGGGCGGTGTGGGCCAAATTGCTCAAAAGCTGGTGGAAGGGCTGGAAAAGGCGGGCGGCCAGATTCGCTATCGGGCCAGGGTGACGGAAATTGTCTGCGAGCAGGGGCGAGCCGTGGGGGTGCGGCTGGCCTCCGGGCAGGTCTACCGAGCCAAACGGATTGTCTCGAACGCCACCCGCTGGGATACGTTTGGGAAACTCTTGCCCCAGGCCACGCCGCGCTCAGAGCAGAAATGGCAGCAGCGCTACCAGAAATCGCCCAGCTTTTTCAGTCTGCATTTGGGCGTCAAGGCCGACGTGCTGCCGCCCGGCACCGAATGTCACCATGTGGTGCTGGAAAACTGGGATGAGATGGAGTCCGGCTACGGCACAATTTTTGTTTCTATCCCCACCCTGCTCGACCCGGATCTGGCTCCCGCTGGTCATCACATTCTGCATACCTTCACGCCCTGCTGGATCGAGGACTGGCAAAACCTGTCCGCCGCCGACTACAGCTTCAAAAAGGAAGAAGTGGCCGCCCAAATTGTCGCCCGTCTGGAAACCCTGTTTCCCGGTTTAGCCGCCGGTCTAGACTACCAGGAAGCCGGAACGCCCCGTACCCACCGCCGTTTTTTGGGCCGCGTTGACGGCACCTATGGTCCTATCCCCCGCCGCAAGCTGATGGGTCTGCTGGGAATGCCGTTCAACCGCACCTCGGTGGCGGGCCTCTACTGCGTCGGCGACAGCACCTTTCCCGGCCAGGGGCTCAACGCCGTCGCCTTCTCTGGCTTTGCCTGCGCCCATCGGATTGCGGTTGATTTAGGGCTATAGGCCAGTTAGAGCAGCCTAGTTGCGAATGATTACCTCAACCCGGCGGTTTTTCTGGCGGCCCTGGGCGTTATCAGACCCATCGGGGTTGCTGTTGGCCGCAACCGGATTGGCTTTGCCAAAGCCTTTGGTTTGCAGCCGGTTGGCTGGAATGTCGAGTTGTTCCACCAGGTAGGTTTTCACCGACTTGGCCCGATTTTCGGACAGGGTCTGATTGTAGGCATCCCCACCCATGCTGTCGGTGTAGCCATTGATGGCGACCGGAGCCTGGGGATAGTTCTTCAGCAGCAGGGCCAGCTTGGCTAGAGTCGGCGCAGCGTTGGGGCGCAAATTGTACTTGTCGAAATCAAACAAAATGTTTTCGGGCAGCACCACAACAATGCCCTGAGCAGACTGTTTGGCAGCCAGGTCGGTCATGGCCTGCTGCACGGTGGTGGTGGTGGTGGCCTGTTGAGTCGTCGTCAGGGTGGTGACTGGGGCCACTTCGGTTTCCAGAGTCGTAACAGGCTGCTGGGTCTGTTCGAGTTGGGTGACGGGACCGGACCGCGAAACCGTTGTGGTAGCGACCTGACGGTCTGTTTGACAGGCCGCCAAGCCAAATATTGCCCCTAACATTGCTCCAATCACCCCCAGAATTTGCCTGAGCTGCATCTTCTGCATAGTGCTAAGTAACTCGCCTTAATTAAATTAGGATGATTTTGGGGTGCAGGGGACGCAGCCCCACATCCCACTATTCCACGGATAATTCTGGCCACCTACTTAGGTCATGGAAGTAGGGTGTAGGAAACCTATTCGACGGGAATGTTGCCAACCAAAAACTTCGGATCTTTGCTGTAGGTAGCATCGCCGCCGTATTTAGCGTTGGTTGTGAGCGTCAGCGTAGTGGCGCTGGGCGCAAGCTGGCCAATAAATACGAAGTTGCCTCTCACGGTGCTATTTGGGTTAATGCTGATAGTCGGATTCTCCGGCGGAGCCGCCAGATTATAGACATTGCCAGCATCATCTTTCAAAATCGTGGCGTCATTGTCGTCCTGTAGTTTGATCGCCTCTTTGTAACCGTTCGTAATCGCCATTCTGACGGTAATCGTACTCTCGCCCACCGCAATTCCCGTTACCCGCAACGTTGAGCCGTTGGCATGATTCACCTGTAGGTTAAGGTCTTTGAAAGTCTCGCCTGCAGGCGGAACTGGCGCAGTTAAGGGATTGGCTGTTGAACGGTCGCCCGGAGCTGAGCCAGCAGCCGACATCGCGGTAGAACTGGCCGGAGCTGAGCTAGCTGGAGCAGAACCAATCGCTCCAGAATCAACAGGTGCAGAGCCGACTGAAGCAGTTGAATTTCCAGATTGATTTGCAGATTGATTTGCAGATTGATTTCCAGATTGACTGGCCATAGTTTGGCGCTGAGCAAACCAATAGGCACCCCCACCGACCAAACCCAGCAAAACGGTAAACAGCATTCCTAGAAAAAAGCCTTTGACCCCGTTGCCCCTGCCGGAAAAATTGGCCGGAGACTGTGATGAATTTGCCTCTAAATGAGCAGAATTAACCTTAGAGCGATCTGACAGATTTGACATAGAAGTTCACCAAAACTCGATCAGATAAACTGAAACGATCTCTTGAGTTTTTAAATGGCAAGCCTTGAACTACCTACAGTGCAATCAGATAAAGCTCAACAGGAAACATCTGGAAATCCAACAATTCGCTTTCTATTTTCTTCGACTATCTCGATAGTCCTCAATAGTCAGCCGCGCGTTCTGTTGGATCAACGCCTAAATACACATGAGTTTTATAAATCCTAGCTCAGCCTGCTTAGCCGCAAGCTAAATCGTTAGAAAAACTAAAGATGAATGGATTGCAAACTAGGCAACTTGTTCACCGCTGACGCTTTGGCAACGGCGATTTTTGTATCCTGGGGTTTATTCCTGGCTTTGGGCTGAAATGCTATCGTTAGGCTGGAAATCTAGCTGCAACTTATAAAGATTTAAGACTCAGTGGATGCTATGAAAAGACTCCGTTTTCTGTTAATGGCCTGCTTGGCGGCGCTACTCACAGTCGTGACTGTGTCGGCCTGCAATGCCGGAAATAACGCTGGCAGCAGCGGCACGACAACCTTAACTATGGCCACCTCGGCTGACTATCCGCCCTATGAATATATCGACAGCTCCAGCGGTAGCCAGGAAATTATCGGATTTGATGTCGATATTGCCAAACACATCACCGAAAAGCTAGGCTACGGGCTGACTATCAATAATGTTGACTTCAACGGTCTAATTCCAGCTCTGCAAGCCAAGCGAGCAGATTTTGTCATGGCGGGCATGACGCCAACGCCCGAACGCAAGCAGAACGTCGATTTTTCTCAGGTCTACTACGAGGCCAAGAATACGATTGTGGCAAAAAAGGGTAGCAACCTGACCAATCCCAGTCAGTTGACCGGCAAGGTCGTCGGTGTGCAGCTCGGCTCAATTCAAGAAACTGCCGCCAAAAAATTCGAGGGTGCCAACGTCAAAGCCCTGAACCGGATTAGCGAAATGGTGCAGGAGCTGAAGGCCGGTCGCGTCACCGCTCTGATCATGGAAGATACGGTTGCTCGCGGCTTTATTGAAGCCAATCCTGATCTGGAGTTCAACACTATTCCCAACACGGAGGAAGCAGGGTCGGCCATTGCCTTCCCGAAAGGGTCTGAGCTGGTCGCCAAGTTCGATCCCATCCTGCAAGAAATGCAAACCAGCGGCAAAATGACTGAGCTAGTCACTAAGTGGTTTGGCTCTGACTCTCCGGCACCGAAGGCGAGCTAGGGGATTGGGGAGATAGGGGAGATAGGAAAGAGAAAATAGCAGCGTTCTTGAATTGAGGAGCAGAGCGAAGCAGATCAGTATTGAATATCCCCATTGGGTATACCAAGATTCAGGCAATGTTGTTATCCTCCCCATCTCCCCCATCCCCCACTTTCCCTATTTCCCCTCCCCCGCCTGCTGCTTTAGCTACTGTTCCATTGGCCTACCAGTAGTAAACTTTTGTCACCTATGCTTCAAGGCACATCCGAAAACCGATAGAGTTTTTGGCATCCCAACCTCGATTGGCGGTTCTAGCCTCGGCTGATAGAAGACTGCTGTTGCTATGAGACTGCTGTTGACAGGATGCGATCAGGTGGGTTCTTGACTCAGCTTGGTGTGAGAAAAGCCGTTTGGTGTGAGGAATCAGTAACGCATGGTGTTCTCTTGGCTAGCAGGTTATGCTGCTTTTTATTGGTTGGGGCAGACCGGTCTAAATCTAGACTTCAGCAAAATTGCGCCCAATATTCCCTACATTTTGGGTGGCATTGGGGTCACGCTATCGTTCACAGTCGTTTCAGCCCTGCTTGGGTTCACCTGGGGCACCGTTTTATCGATATTCAAAATTTCAAATATTAAACCGCTGAAGTGGTTTGCCGACTTCTACACCTCAATTTTTCGCGGTACGCCCCTGCTGGTGCAGCTCTCGCTGATCTACTTTGCCACACCCCAGCTAATTGGGTATGCCATCCCGCCCTTCCTGGCTGGCGTGATTACCTTTGCTCTCAACTCGGCAGCCTACAGCTCGGAAACGATTCGAGGCGGCATTCTAGGAGTAGACAAGGGCCAGCGCGAGGCCGCCATGACCCTGGGGGTCGCCTATCCGCTGATGATGTGGGATATTGTGCTGCCGCAGGCATTCAAGAACATTTTGCCTGCCCTAGTCAACGAGAGCATTGCGCTGCTGAAAGACTCCTCGCTGGTTTCGACGGTGGGCGCTCTCGATATTTTGCGGCGGGGTCAGGTGGTGGCTGCTGAAAAATTTATCTATTTTGAGCCGCTGATTTTTGTGGCTCTAATCTACTACGCCATGGTCATATCCCTGACCTGGGTAGCACAGCGTTTTGAAAGGAGGATGCGCAAAAGTGATTAGAACTGAATTTCTCTGCAAATCATTTGGCAAGCTTGACGTGCTCAAAGACATCTCGACCGAAATTCAAACAGGCGAGGTCGTGGCAATTATTGGTCCTTCAGGCGGCGGTAAATCCACGTTTTTGCGCTGCCTCAACCTGCTGGAAGTGCCAACCCGGGGCCGCGTTTATATTGACAATGTGGATATCACTGTCCCCAGCATCGATATCAAAAAAATTCGCCAGAACATGGGCATGGTGTTCCAGCACTTCAATCTATTTCCCCACAAAACTGTACTCGAAAACGTCACCTACGGTCCCTGTAAAGTTAAAAAGCTATCGAAAGCCGCCGCTGACGAACTGGGGATGGATCTGCTTACCAAGGTGGGGCTGGTCGAAAAAGCCGCCGTCTATCCCTCACGATTGTCGGGAGGGCAAAAGCAGCGGGTGGCAATTGCGCGAGCCCTGGCCATGCAGCCGGAAATCATGCTGTTTGATGAGCCGACCTCGGCCCTCGACCCGGAAATGGTGAAAGAGGTGCTGGAGGTGATCAAGGGACTGGCCAAAAGCGGTATGACCATGGCCATCGTCACCCACGAAATGGGCTTTGCCCGCGAGGTTGCCGATCGGATTCTATTTCTAGAAGGGGGCAGACTAGCCGAAGACGCGCCGCCGGAGGTGTTCTTTACCAATCCTCGCAGCGAGCGCGCCTGTCAGTTTCTAGAGAAGGTGCTTTAGGATTCTCTGCCTCTGGTCGCCGCCGATCGCCTCTAATCTGGCGAAATGGCGAAACCCTGGCGAAACCCTGGCGAAACCCTAGCGAAACAGATCCTGCCCGCTGAGGCCATAGGCTTCCTGGGCTCTGATAATTGCCTCCTGGGTTATCGAGTCATAGACGCCCGCTTGGCCCGGATCAAAGCCACGCATCTCAAGCCGACGCTGCAATTCAGCCACACCAAACCGACTCCCTTCCGGGTTGCGATAGGTCTGCTGACGGGCCGAGTTGGGCTGGGGCGCCTGGGAAGATTGGGCCAGGGCAGGATCGGCAGGCGGCAGCGGCGGCAGGCTGGGAACCTGAACCGAAGCTGAAGGAGCCAGTTCGGGGGCAGGGCTGGTCAGGGTCGGACTGACTCCGGTCGTAGCGGGTGACATAGAGCCAATTGCGGCGGCAGTCGGAGCTACGGTTGTGGCCGGTTGAATGGTGGGTTGAACGGCAGGCTGAATGGTCGGTTGAACTGCCGGTTGAACGGCAGGCTGTACCGGTGTTGGGCTAGCGGTGGCAACGCTGGGTGTGGAATTGACGCCACTTAACACCGCATTCACCTGTGGACCCGCAATGCCATCTGCCGTTATCCCTTGAGCTTGCTGAAACGCCACCAGGGCTGTCTGGGTCTGGGAGCCAAAGCTACCGCTGATGGGCCCGTCATAGTAACCCAGGGTTTGCAGCCGGGACTGGAGATCGCTGACTTCGCTGCCCACGTCACCCAATTGCAGCAGGCCGTCGGTTGGGGTGGCGGCTGGGGTTGTCCCAGTTGGTGTATAGGTGGGAGAGACAGGACTGGCCGTCGAGGCCGGTTGGCCCAAAGCCGTTAGCGTCGCGTTGCCCACAATGCCATCGGTCGCCAAACCCCGGTCCCGCTGAAAGTTCACGACAGCAGCCTGGGTTGTACTGTCGTACACACCTGTAACCGAGCCGGTGTAATAGCCCAGCTGAATAAGCTGCTGCTGCAAAGACGAAACCTGCTCGCCGCTGTCGTAGAGCTGCACGGTGCCGCCAGGAGTCACGCTAGGCGCCGCAGCCTGCGATCCGCCAAGCCCATCTAGAGCGCTCAGGGTCGCTGCACCCACAACCCCATCGGCAGCCAAACCGTTGGCCTGCTGGAACTGCCGCACTGCCTCCTGGGTGCTGGTATCAAAATAGCCTGTAACCGGGCCACTGTAGTAGCCCAAGCCGGAAAGCCGCTGTTGCAGGTCGGCCACCGCGTTGCCCTGAGATTCAGACTGAAGCAGTGAGCCATATTCGCCAGCCCCATAGCCTGCCTGCGGCTCTACCTGGGCATATCCTGGGCCAGAGGGACTGGTAATTCCGAAGGCAAGCGCTGAGGCAAATAGCCCAAACAGCCGTGAACCAGTTTCTTGAGTTATCGCCATTGTTCTGACCTCAGCATGATTCTTCCTTTAGTTCGCCGGATTTAATCGCCAAAGCACATCCTGACCCTGCTTTCCTCAATTTACTTGATCTGGCTACTGGTAGCGCTGCAACCAGAGCATATGCTGAATCTTTCGCTACAAGTAGCGTAGATCTGGCTGTCCAACGGTGAGCTGTTAGCGATAGCGATAGATTTTAAATCATTTTTTGAAAAGCGAACCGACTGTAAACCAAAAATGGCAAATTTTCTGGGAGTAAATTGCCCCAAAGCTGGCTGTAGATCCAAATGGCCCTAAAAAATCCAGCCTTCCTGAAGGGTAAGCTGGATCGGAGCTGATGGTGTAAATGTAAGGAATTCTGTAAATGTCAAATAAGTCAAATAAATCTCAAACGGCGGGAGCCAAATAGCGAAAGCTGAACGATTACCAAGTTAACTGTGCCTTTAGCTGTGCCTTTAGCTGTGCCAATCTAGATGCTGGCCCCGCTCTAAGTTGCCTTCCAGGCTCGGAGGCAGAAGAGACCAAACCTCGATGGGACGAACCGATTAGCCCAAGCAGCTTACCAGTAGTGGTCAACCACCAGCGCCAGGGTAATGGCTAGTCCTGTAATGCCAAGGGCAATCAAAGGATTTTGCCCCTGTAGAACGGCGATGTAGGCAGGAATACCCGCTCCCACGCCTGCTGTCACCGAAGCTGTTAACCAATCTTTTTTTGTGTTTTTGTCGTACATGCTGCGTTCTAGTAGCTTACTTTGTGATGGCTGATTTGATGGCTGACTGACTTGACAGCTGATCCAATAGCTGATCTATTTGATAGCTGATCAAATAATCGATTAAGGCTGCCTAAAGGGGTTTACGCTGCTGTAACTGCATCATTACAAGTTGATCTGACACAAGTTGATCTGAGTTGACCAGGAGTTTGAAGCATCAAGTCAGAGGGCGTAAGCCGCTGGCTAGAAAATCCTTTAGTCATCAACCTACCACTGAAGCCAACCTGAGGCGGATCTCAACCCTCATCTTGTAATTAAGGTTTAGGTTTTCTCAACTTTCTTAATCAAGTAGCTGAAGAAATGTAAATGTAGGACTATATCAGGCCCACCTGATTTCTAGTGCCGGTGTTTCTGGCGGCGGTGTTTCTGGCGGCGACTTTACTTAAACCGGCATTTGCCAAATTCGAATAGTTTTGTCAGAGCTGCCGCTGAGCAAATATTTACCGTCGGGGCTGAGGGCAATTGAATTGACCGTATCGGTATGGTCACTCCAGGTCGCCAGAACCCTGCCGGTAGCCAATTCCCAAAGCTTAATGGTGCTGTCGGAGCTACCGCTAATCAAAATTCTGCCGTTGGCGCTGAGCACTAGGGCGTTAACATCCCGAATATGGTCAACAAAGGTGCGCAGCAGCTCGCCTGTCTGCACATTCCACAGCCGAATTGTTTTATCCTTGCTGCCCGTGATCAGCGTCTGGCCGTCGGGCGTAAAGGCAATCGCATGAATTGGATTGATATGGCCGACAAAAGTCTGCAAAAACTCCCCCGTCCGCAGGCTCCAGAGCTTGATTTTGTTGTCTAAACCGCCGCTGGCCAGCAGTTTGCCATCCGGACTGATGGCGACCGTTTTAATCATACCCGCCACTTCGGCCAGCGTTTTGAGCAGCGCTCCCGTACTCATGCTCCAAAGCCGAATCGTGCGGTCTTCGCCGCCGCTAACCAGCAGTTTGCCGTCGGGGCTAATCGCCACGGCGTTGACATCGCGACTGTGGCCGGTCAAGGCACCGAGCAGCGCCCCGTTGATCACACTCCAGACCCGTACTGTATAGTCATCGCTGCCGCTGACCAGCGTGCGGCCATCCGGGCTAATGGCAATCGTGTTGACACCGCGATGGTGCCCCTTCATAGTCAACAGCAGTTCGCCGCTATGCAGGTTCCAAACTCTGATGGTGTCGTCGAGGCTACTGCTGGCAAACGTGGGATTAGTGGGGCTGGGCACCACGCAGGTGACCCAGGAGGAATGGGCAGACAGAACATGCAGGCAGCGGGAACTGCGAGGCCCTCGCCCGCCAGCGCTGGTTCCTTCACCCGATCTGGGCTGAGGCGGAGCAGAGGTAGGCGGCCCACCTGAAACAGGCATCTGAGCCGTGATAGGAGTTCCGGAAACCGCTGGGGCCGAAGTGGGATGGGGCAGGGGCGCAGAACCAGGCTGGCTAGAAGCGGGTTGGCTAGAAGCAGGCTGGCTAGAAGCGGGTTGGCTAGAAGCAGGCTGGCTAGAAGCGGGTTGGCTAGAAGCGGGTTGGCTAGAAGCGGGTTGCCTCGAAGCAGACTGGTTAGAAGGCGGTTTGGCACTCCGAGCTGAAATCAAACTTGCTGCCGGTCTGGGCGGTGGGGCAACCGCAGGCGCTGGCTTCGGCGCCGGCAAAAACGAGTCGGCATTCAGGTCGCGCATCACCTCATCGGCAGACTGATAGCGCTCATTCACCAGATCCTTGAGCAAATTGTTCAGAATATGGGCCAATTGATCGCTGACCACCACGCCCTTTTCCTGCTGGAGATGTTCGCGCCAAATCCAGCGTCCGTTCAACGGGTCGTACAGGCTATCGGGGCGCGTGTCGGTCATTAAATGCAGGCAGGTCGCCCCCAGACTATACAAATCACTGGCCGGGTAGGCTTTGCCGCCGCGAAACTGCTCCATTGGGGCATAGCCCTCGGTGCCAATTCGGGTACCCGCCATACCAGCTGCATCTTCACTAATTTGCTTGGCGACCCCAAAGTCAATCAGCATCAGCCGTCCGTCAGACTGACGCCGCAAAATGTTTGTTGGCGTAATATCCCGGTGGATCACCTGATGGCGATGCACAAACCGCAGAATGGGCAGCACATCGGCAAACACGTCCCGGATCTGGCGTTCGCTAAAGGGTCCCTGCTGCTTCATTTCTTGCAGCAGGCTCTGGCCTTCAATAAATTGCTGCACCAGGTAAAGGTAGTTTTCTTGCTCAAAGTAGGCCAGCAGGGTCGGAATCTGAGCATGTTCGCCCAGCTCATGCAGCCGCACCGCCTCCTGGTTAAACAACTGCACTGCTTTTTCTAAGGACTTGGTGCCTTGAACCTGGGGCGAAAACTGTTTGATCACACATTGAGAGTTGAGCCTGTCCCCGTCTAGCGCTAGATAGGTTCTACCAAACCCGCCCTGTCCCAGAAGCTGAATGGCCTGATAGCGGCCCCTCAACAACGCCAGCGGCTGACCGCAGTTTTGACAGACTTTTGTATCGTCGGAGTTAAGCGGTTTCTGACACTGGGGGTTGAGGCAACAGAGCATAGGAGTGGCGCACTTATAGCAGTAGATCTAGGCAGAACTGATGGTAATGCTAAGCAGAAAGATGGACGGAGACTGGGCAGAGAGGACGAGACGGCGTTAGCTTCAAACGAGCGCTGTGGCAGCGTTTATCCGGCACCTTAGACGCAGAACCTGAGCGCACCTGAGCGCCGACC
>QLAH01000853.1_pt1 | contig 10900 bp, 6 predicted proteins | sample 4693081 | NCBI WGS metagenome assembly QLAH01 (sample SAMN09425401, study PRJNA476045) | Lake water metagenome, whole genome shotgun sequencing project.
CCCCAAAACCCCAAAACCCCGTCTATTGGAGAATCTGTGAAAAGCTTGAGCAGACTTAATCAGGAGAGCAGCATAATCCTTATAATTTAAATATGATCTACTAAACAATCAAGAGCTGCAAAGTCAAAAGACTTTAACTTGCCTTTTTAGCTCTTATAGCGTTCTCAACTGGAGTTAGCATGTAGTTAATCAATAGCAAAGACAGAATATTTGTCAATCTAGACTGATCAGTAATTCAGTGCAACTAAGAGCTCCTCTACTAAATGGAAGATGAGATGGTTGGTAAGTATTAGCTATTTTATTTGTAGAGCTCTCACTGCTTAAGACATTTTGGAATACTCAGTCAAGCATGAGAACATTAGAACCAGAAGTTAATGTTACTACCATCGATATCCCTATCATACAGCCACCAATATACAAAGTTGATATCAAAGGAATAATGAACAATTCCATTTTGACAGATGGAGATAGCATGGTTGGATCCTCTGCCTGGTATTATTTAAATTTTATCGCTAATTATGTAGGTTGAATTATCCGATCTCTTTGTTCGATCTAACTAAGTTCAACTTCACAATCAATTGGTCTAACATCATTTGCCCTGTTGATAGCATTCCTATAACTGACTGTTCACCTCAAGGTGGATTTGCGATGGTTTTCCAGAAAGAATCTTCCACTTAAATAGGAGAATTTGTAAACAATCTTGGAGAAGGAATAGGCTATGAAGGATTATCAGGTTTGTTTGCCATAGAGTTTGACACTTTCTCAAAAGTACATGATAACAAGCCATTAGAAAAGCAACTGAAAATCTCAATTCAAACTATCAATCCAAAAGTGAACCTTCTATCATCTGAGCCTAGCAGCAACTTAGCTGGAAATTCAAATCCAATGAATTTCGCGGTAAGAATTTTTTAGTTAAAATTTCAGAGTTTTTATCTAAGTGGTTTCTCAGAAACTTCAGGAGTTTAAGTTGGAATGATCTCCAATCAGCTTACCTAAGAACTGTTAATCCTGATTGATATCAACGGAATAAGACAGCTTGAAACTAAAGTTTCTTTCAATAAGATAGGTCTTGATACCAAGAGAGCTTACTATGTTGGATTCACTTCATCACAAAATTTAAACAGAAAAGTCTCTTCCGCTTCTCTCAGCATTAATGATTTCAGATTCTTCAAAGCTCTTCCTAAATTTGTTGATGGTCAAGTCTCGTATATTGGAGATCAAATTAGGACTAGTGGTAATCTTACAATCTTGGAAGTTAGATCTAGCTTCTATGATCTTTGCATGCAGAAGACTACATTGCATGTTTATCCAACAATGAGCATTGATGCATGGTAAAAAGGCTAAGAGCAAGAACCAAGGCTCTATCCTTTCTTCAACAATAGAGATACTCTAGTTGTTGGTTCAATAATCGATAATATCAACAAGCCTTTGTTCTACTCTCCTTCATCACTCAGTGTTTAACCTGATGTTAAGTTCGCTGTCAAACTACCTATAGGAGTCACTACTAATGTCAGAATGGGATTCTACTTTTATACAAGCCTTATCATGAACATCACAGCTATAGATTATCAAAAGCAATCGAACTCAAATTACACCTTTTTAGTTATTGATAATTCTGATCTTATCACTAGCACCTTATCAACTAAAGGTTTTGCAAACAATCTCTACTAATTCAGTGTATATTACTATGATGGAAATTTAAACCCAGTCCCAGTTGATTTCAGTTAACTTAGCTTAACTGTCACATCAGATTACATCAGGCGAAATGAAACTTCATATAGTAATTAAGTGCCAACAACTTGCTATCGAGTTCAATCCTAAGGCTAAAGTTCAAATGTTGCTGATAATTCAGTTGTATCAAGAGACATAAATAGTGCATCTCAGTTTACATGTTAATTCTTGCCAAATGTCAATGGTACTTATTTCATAAATTCACCTTTCTTCCCAAACGGAAGATCTTATAAAGTGGAAATTGGCTAAGCAGATTAAGTTAATGAAATCTTATCTCCTGAATACTCTTAAGCTATAATTAGAGGATCATTCGAAGTTGATGCTGGATCAATCGTTGAAGTCTTTTTAGATCTTAGAAATAATCTTAACAATACTTTCACACCTAGACCTGAAGATGGATGCTCTTTTTCAGGATCATTCTATCAAATAGGAGATACTAAATATTCATTCTTATTCTATGATGAATTCCCATATTTAAGAACATAAATAACAAAGGCTGGAGTCGCTGACTTTAAGATATCTATTTCTTGCACAAGAGTGAAGTTTGATATTCCATGCTTTAGATGTCAAAAAATTATAAAAGCTCTGCCAAATTATTTGTACTATCAGCTTTCAATTCCTGCTTTCCCATCTAGTTTAGACATACCTCTTGACAGAGAAGTTATGTTTTATGCTGGAAGCAACTTGGTTATAGATATAACTTTCTATGATAGATTTGATAACATTATGGAAACAGAACTCTCAACAGCTTCTTTGAATGATTTTAAAGGATAATTTGTATTTGGAAGAAATAGAACTCAGTCATTTGAATTTTTAAGGATGTAAATTCCAGGAAAAATAATGCTATTTCTAAACTAAACTCAAAACTTCTTTGTTGCTTAGCTGAGAGCAAGAACTAACTACTACTAACTGAATTTGAGCTTCCCATCTGTTCAGAACTGTTTCAGCCTCATTACTGATATCAGAAGAGTTTACTTCATTCCACATGATAAGACTGGTCCAATAGAGTTTGTTGGAACTGATGATTTAAATCAATACGATAGGCTAGGAACAACTATTACCTGGGACAGAGTTATTTAAGCAGGAAAGTTCGGAAGAATGCATTTAGTGACCAGAAATCCTAATGGTTTATAAATGAACTAATGGGTTCCTACAGTGAGCACCACTGAATTTATAGATCCTAGAATACAAGATGGTCTTAATAGAAATGTTAGAGGTACAGATTGCTTCATTAGATTTAGCTATGGAATGTATGAAGGAGAATATTTTGGTATGTACTATTGTAACTCAGGACCACGTTTTAACTATATTAATCTAATGATCAATGGCACTTTTCATACAACTCCAATTCCTTTTTATGTTACTACTGGAATTCCTTATGGAGTAGAGCCTCCTTTCACTTCTAATCAAGCTAACACTCTCACTCTAGGCAATGGAGGTTTGAATTTGACTTTTAAAATCAATGATAATTCTTCAAATCCAATTATTAGTCATCACATAAGAAGTGATCAAACTCATTTAGGCCTTGTTACTTATAATCTGACTCACATAGAAACTGGACTTGTTCATAAATATTCGATAATTCCTATGCTTTCATCGAATTCAAGCTAATTCAGAATTTCTGTTGATAACATTCCCATTGGCAGGTATCTTCTCACTTTAAACTTTCCAAAGCCAATATCTACTGAGGTGAGATTTGTCTCAAATAGCAGTATAATAAGCCCTTACTATTCTACTGCAATGAGACATAACATGGGAAGAGATGCTACAGTTAATCTCAATACTTAAGTCTAGTTCAGATTTTATGTGAGAAACATTCACAATTCACCAATTACAAGAGTAGAGGATTAGATTTTGATCTAAGCGCAAACAGTAATGTATGTTTAATCGAGCAATGGGAACTAGTTCAATATTTAATTCAATGGCACTTTCTTTGATGAAACAAACAATATCTATTATATGTACTCGACAAGTGAGCCTTTGAGGTCGAATGGAAATTATAAGATAGTTATTCAATTTTTAGATCCTTTTGTACGTTTGTATGTTTAAAACGGCACTTTCTCGATATTTGACAACTTTGACCCTTAAGTTTCAGATCTCTATCTTGTAAAAGGATTAGAGCAAAAAGAATACAGATTAGCTTAGTTTGATGCATCATCAACAACCTAAATGACTACTTAAGCTAGCCACTATGACCCAAGATTTGATGGAACTCTTAAGTTCAAGCTGTATTTCAGAACTAATAATAACATGGAAATTGTAAGAGATGTGCAATTCAATAATCATCAGTTCACAAGAGCTTAACTAATGATTGCGAATAGAGTAGATGGATTTAGACCTGGCCCAACAGTCGAAAATATTACTCTTAGAATAACCAACTTTTAAGATTTCTTGATGATAGTGCCTAGTACACAGGCAGACTAAGATCGTATAGACATTTTGAAAGAAGATTATTATTTCATCACTGTATCTGGTACGTCTTTTGGAACAAATACTTTCCAGAGTTAATGGATTTTCTCACTATATAATTCTGAGCTGAATCATGCTGCCGGTTGGCCTTTTACTTTATTTGCTCCGAGATTCCTTAACATAACAGCTGGTGAGCCTTTTACTTTTATAGTGACAGCTGTTGGTCTCGCAGGCAGTGTACTCAATTTAAATGTTGTCAGGACTGACTTGCTATAAAATGACATCTAGAGTACAACAGGTCTCGCTTCACCCTCTTTCCATTTCTATGTTACCATTTACCATGAAAGAGCCGGCTTTAATTCACTCACACTCCAAGCATCTTAATCAACTGGTTAAGCTTCAGTCCAGAGAGATATTATTATTCAAGTAAACCCTGCAGCAATGTATTCTATGCAGTTATCAAACATTACATAGTTTAATGTAGCAAGGAGAGTATACACTTTAGGTACTTATTTAGGTTTCAACTTTACATTAATGGATAGATTTTTGAATAATATCTTACTTTTTGAAAGAAATAAACCTCCAATGCAAGAGATTTATGACATGGTCTAGCTTTAGCACTCAAACAGACAGCCTATTCAGACTATAATACAATTGAATCCAGCTCTTTAACAGTATTAAGTTATATTCACAACATTCTATCCTGGAACTGTATCCTTTGTCCCAGCATTTTTGAATTATACTTCAATTTAGACAGTTGCATCTGTATCTCTGAATGCTGTTTTTGACTAAGATTTAGCAGCTGCCTAAGTTTAAGGAGCGAAATCATTTGCAATGTTTAGAAATCATACAATTTAGGCTGGCAACTTCGCATTCTTAGACATCTATTTAAGAGATGACTACGGGAACATAGTAAATACAACCCAAAGTAGAACTAACTTCTTGGTGAATCTCATACCTGATAACGAATGCAATGCAACTTCTCTAGTCATGACTTATCTCTAACAAAGACTTGATATCATCAACATGACTTTGAATATTACTAGAGCTTGCTATTATCAGACTTATGTTTACTACTTCTCTCCAACTGAGGGTTAGGTTGAAATACCATGCATGAATTGCTACTTGACTGTCACTCCCTAAGTCGAAAACATATTCAAATTAGAAGTACTTGATGGGCAAGACATGATTGTTAATGTTGTTAACAGGATGCCTTTATTAATCAACAAATTTGACACAAATCCCAAGTTTATTATCAATTTCAGAGATTGGTATGATAATTTTATAACTACAGGAGGCTTAACTAGTGAATACTTATCTGCTGATTACTCATTTGACATTGTTAGTAGTGCGAATGATAATATCATATACAGAGGATTAACAAACTCTATCAAGAATTTCCATTATATCCAATTTTGCGAAAGAGAAGTGTCAGAAAGACCTTGTTTTAGCAATTTTACTACTACTATTATAACTGCTACTCAAGTTCAAAATAATTTCAGGTTCAGAATAACATAAACTAGAGGAAGAACAATAGTAAGGCAATACATTCCGATAAGAATCATAGATAATTATGGTCTTTTATATAATTCAGATGACATTAATCCAGTAAAATTAGAAAATTCTTACCTCAGAATATTAAATTAGGATGTTATTAGTTCTCTGGGCTATGATCTACCAGTGATTCCAGCAAAATGTGCTGGTGGTGATGAATACCCAATCATCGGTAGACTTGATTTAAAGACTTCAAATGGATTTAGAATCAATTAAACATTCGATTAAATAAGAACCAAAATAAGCTTTGATGTTCAAAATTTGACTTCTAGCCAAATTTTGTTCTTGCCGTTTGCTGGTAACACAAATGGAATAATAAATTTTGCTCTCTTTGTTAAAGGAGACTTTTACTATGATTCTTAGAGTATAATAGCTAGAATCTTTTATGAAGATCAACTTTTTGTTAATAGAAACATCACCATATAGTGCAGAAGAAGATCTAGCTATTAGAGATTCATAGTATCTAACAATAACTAATTGACTAATTCTTTTGATGTTAGAACTATTCAAGCAGGTCAAGAATTTACCTTTGCTATGACAGGCGCAGACCCTCTATTCCCATAAGCTATGTAGTTTTAAATGTACGATTCTAAAAGCATAGCTTTCTACTATAATTCAATAACAGCAACTAATAATTTCACAATAACGTAGGATAAAAGAAGAGCAGTGACTTTATATTCTGTGACATTTACTTAAGCTGGAACAGTTTAATTGATGGGTCCTTTTGTATAAAGCAGCACAGATTTACAAATATCTATTGTGCCTGGAAGGATGCATGGAAAGTACACTACCATATAGGCAACTGTATTTAGAATAAGAGCTGGTGAAAATTCTTCTGTTCTTATAAATCCTTTTGATGAATTTGGAAACTAGATTACTTTGGTTAATGGAGTATCAGAATTTAATTCTTAAGTATAGGTATACTTCGCTCAGCTTTCACTATTTGGAAATGAAGTTTGGACTCAAGCTAATTGTATTGATGTCGTTTAAGGAAGAGTCAGCTGTGTTTCACCTTAATCCTCAATAACTGCTAAAGGTCTCTACAAGTGGAGAGCTGTAGTCAATGGTGTAAATGCTCAATGCATAAGTTGTTACTTAAGGGTAGTTCCTTCTGGAAATATTGGGCATAATAAAACAATACTCACAGACCTCTCTCAAAACTACTTTGATAATCAAATTATAGCTTGGAGTAGATTTAATGTTCAATCTAAATTTACTGGACTATTTTTCAAGCTTATTATCACTGATGAGTTTGACAATCTTTATCTAAACGAAGACCATATTGGAGTTAATAGCGTCTAACTTAAAATTACCAACAATGGTTTGGATTTCAATCTGACTGGAACTAAAATGTTCCCCACAAGACTAGGAACAGGATCTCAATTCTACAAATTTGTAATTCCTTCAAATAGAGTACAAGCCTATCAAAATACAACTATTGAAGCAATATACAGAATTTAACCTTCAATTCAAGTTGGTTCAACTACTCTTTAACCAAGTTTCAACTTTTACGTTAGATCTAGTCGAACTTCAACATCGTATCCTACCTTCTCACAATCATCATAGCTTAGAATGAGATTCAGAGAATAAACGTTCTATCTCACAGCTGGAAAATTTAAGAGCATATAATTTGGAATATATGATGAGAATTTGTTCCTATAATCATTCTAATCTGCCTTGAACTTTAGTTTTTCAGTTGCATCATTAACTAACTCAACTTCTTCAAATGGAGATACTTTGCTTGGCCCATATAGATTCATGCATGAACGTTAGTTAAGATTGGATACTGTCACATAGAGTAGTGTAACACCAAACTAATTATTCATGCAGCAATATGTAGTTTCTGTGTTAGTTGGTACTACTTTTGTGACTGCTACCGAATTCACAGCTGTAGTATTCCCTGGCCCAGTGGCTTCAATCCAGTACTCCAACAACAACACAGCCTTCGCAGCCCTGGACAGCCTGGGGAACAATGTTGACTTTAACTATGAAGCGCTGTTTGACTTGTAAGTGGTCGAGTATAGGAGCAGCAGGAACTTAGCATAGCTTACACCTTATAGGCTGGCTAACTAACAGTATTTCCTTAATTATACGCTGAGAAGAGGGTAACTTAGTCATCTATTTAGGAACTAGAATAACCTTACTCTGTATTAGCTTGAAGATACAAGATTTAACTACATCAGAAATCCCTTTGCTAATTACACTTCAAGAGGCATTATAGACTATCAGAAATCATTCTATGACCTGTCAAACTCAACCATGACAGCAGGCTAGAACTTCACCATCAGAGTGTCGCTCCTGGACTCCATGTACCAGCGCGTCAACATCTCCCGCAACGCCTCCGCCCTCTCCAGCCTCTCCGTCTCCATCCTCCATGAAGGCAGCACTCTCATCCGGTACTTGGACTTCAACACTGTGGGCAATAATAACACACTGGAGTATGTCAGGAATATACAGGTGAATATCAGTGGGTACCATTATATACAGGTGCAATATAATGGGATACAGATTAGGAGTAGCTAAGGGTAGGACTATTAAGAGTGGATTAATGTGGAATAGGATTAAATCACTGGTGTGACTGCGGATTCACAATGGTAAGTCAGCTTACTAGCATTGCAGAAAAATAAAGTATTCTGGCCATCCACATTGAATGGAAATGAATATGTTCAATATATGAAACAGCAACCATTGTTCTTAGTGGGTAGGATATGTGATAAGTTTGGAAATCCATTCGATGATCCTGAGACATATGATTTCTATAATGTTGGTGATACTGCACTTTCATCTAGAATAACTAATCAAGGTCTAGAAAGGAACATAGACCTTAACACTGTACTAGTCTATAATTTGCTGCTTATCAGTGCTTCGAATAGTCAAATTAGAGCCGTTTACAATTAATTCGTGCCTTCATATTTCCCTTTAGTAAATAATGCTAACTACAACCTAGATGCAGCTTACAGACTCGAAATCTACTCACCAGCTAATTCACCTTCTAGTATTAGACTTAAAACTGTGTTCTTAGTTTTGGATTCTGACTCACCAATTGCCAGACATCACTCTGAAAGAGTTACCCTTACAAGGAGTTTATTATCTCCCAATCCTATTGTGAGCAGTGACTTTACTAATGGGTAAATTCAACTGAGACTTAATAAGAAGCATATTTTTACCTACTAAATCAGAAATTCTGATGGGAGACCTTATCTTAGTGAGTAAATCACCAATTTCAGTGTGTTCCTGACAAATCAAACTCAATTTATCTTCCTAAACACTTCAAATCCAAGAGCACCTTTCAACCAGACTATAAATGTGACTCTTGACACCATTCGGATTTAGCCTATACCTTTTGTGAACAATGCCTTCTATAGAGTGTTTTTCTAAGGCACCTCCCTTTATCAAGAATCTTTCCCACTCTAAGTTAGGACCTTTATCACAACCAACTTCACGCACAACACTTCAAGACCAGTGACAGTGGACATGCCCCTACGTGTCTATCCTCCAACCCCACCAACCTACCTGAACCCCATCCTGAACACCACTTTCCTCTCCCGCAACCAATCCAAGTTCATGCCAGCCTCCCGCATCCAGTTCAACCTGACCCTGCGCACTGACGCTATGGTGTTTTTCAACGACAGAGTGAGTGCTGGAAGGATCAGGATCTACAGGAAGAGTGCGCTGGAGCAGGTCCAAGGAGGCGTCGTTGGGGATACTTAGTATACGATTGCTGTTAATCTGGAGGGGCCGTCTAGGAATGAGTTCAGGATATTCTATCAAGATTTCAATGGCGCGCTGTATCCCATCACTAATCCTTAGGTGATATACTTTGAAATTCAGTCAACAGACATGATCCTCCTGCAGCAAAAAAGCGTCTTCTCCGAAGACTTCGCCTATCACAAATACCTGCCAGCAGACTACTCCAAGCCCTTCCTGCTCAAACAGCAGAGAAACCTAGCAAACATCATTGTGAACATAGTGCCCAATTTCATCAATAATGTCTATGTGATTGGCAATGATTTCAGAGCTTCTATATTGGTTATTGATACTACCACTTCTAGATGCTTGCTGGAATCTGACTATAATGTCAATACTGATCTGCAGGTAGTGATATTCAGATGGGATCCAATATTGAATCAGACTTTGAGAGTGTCGATAGATCATCCATCTATATCTTTAGTTAAGAATTCTGTTAAACAACCCACTTCATACTGTGCATACTACTCTAATGCCTTACTGGAGAGCAATACTTAGCTAAACACGATTGGTAATTATACTCTTATTGCTACTTTCATGGGTTAAGTTACATCTAATATTACTTTCACGACAAGATTCTCAGGCATAGATTTTAGATAGACAACGGTAGGTTGGTATTAGCAACCACTGAATAGTGATTAGCTCATAGCTGCTGTAAATGCTTATGAGGAATTTAACTATTTGATATTCTTCAAAGATGTCTAAGGCAACTTTGTCAGTGATAGGACATAATTCGTGAGAATTCAGATCAAATTTGATGGTCAAAGACTTGTTGAAGGAAATGATTATAAATACATCAGCAGATATGATGATAGATTCAAAGGTTACTTGGTAACTGTATAATTCTTTAAGGCTGGCACTTTCAAGCCTGAATATTACTTCAATCTACTTAGAGCAGAGAACATTGAAGTAAATAATGGACCTATTCTATTCGTAGTTTATGAGCCATAATGCATAAAGGTACAGGCTCTATCATTGGTACCTTCCGTTTATGAAATAGGACAACTATTCTCATTCTCATTCAACTGCTTTGATATTAATAGTAGAGCCATATCTGAGGCTATCAAAGGTGTGAATGCTTAAGCAGTCTTCACAAACCTAGATGTCAACAATCAATAAACTTTTGGAGATATTGATCCTTAAAGGAATGGAATCTATAGACTCTAGCATAAATTCTACATGCAAGGAAGATACCAACTTAAAATCTACTTCAACAGCCTTCTCATTTATGAAGACTAATCAAAGATCTACTAAGTTTAATCCAGCGTCTGTAAAGATCCTCTTAATGGTTCTTTAATGTTTAGATGCCCAAATAATCCCTCTATCTGTGCCTATAGTTATGAGGAGTGTGATTATGTCAATACTACTATTTGCCCTTTATCAACAGCTCCCTTCTTATGTGGAAATAATAGATGTGTTTCTTAGATGTCCACACAATGCTGCAGAGTTCTAGATAGAA
>QLAH01000854.1_pt1 | contig 10894 bp, 10 predicted proteins | sample 4693081 | NCBI WGS metagenome assembly QLAH01 (sample SAMN09425401, study PRJNA476045) | Lake water metagenome, whole genome shotgun sequencing project.
CAGGCCAGGGGCAGGGGCTGGCCGAGGGCCGCCAGGGCGCGGGCCAGCCGCAATCCGTAGCGGCGGCAATGGAGGCCCTGGGGAGTGGGACGCTGGGCGGCATCGAGGGGCAGCCCCACCACCAGCGCCGTCACCCGCCGCTGACCCAGCACCACCAGCAGCCGCTCGAGATCGGCCTGGAACGCGCCCCGGGCAAGGGCCGGCAGGGCTGTCACCGTGATCCCCAGGGGATCGCAGCCGGCCAGGCCGATGCGGCGGCGCCCCACATCGAGGGCCAACGCCGATCGCGGCCGGACAGGGGCCATTCAGCGGGGCAGCAGGGGTGCGGTCGGCAGGCTGCCGAGGGGGCCACTGGGGGTGGGCATCGGTCGCCGCCGGGGCTGCAGCTGCTCCAGCACCGCCTCGAGGCGCCGCGCCGCCCGTTTGGCCGGCTGGCCCTCCTGGCGGCGCCAGACACTGCGGGCCATCAGCACCTCCTCGCCGTGGGCCTCGGCCCCCAGGGTCTCCAGCCAGCCCTGGCGTTCGGCGTCGCTCACCTCGCAACGCAGCCAGAGGCTGGAGCCCCCCTTGGCCAGGCGGTGCAGCAGGGATTCCGCCGCCGCCCCGAGCAGGTGCGCCCAGCCGGGGTGGATGCTCAGTTCCACCGCCTGGCCGCCACCGGGGTGCTCATCGAGCCAGCGGACGCCCGCCACCGCCTCGTTGCGAACCCCATCCACCAGCATCCAGCCGTGGCTGCGGCTCTGGTCGAGCAGGTCTTCGATGCGGCGGTCCTGCAACTGACGCAGATGGGCCGGGCAGGTGGCCTGCTCCAGATGCCACAACAGCGGGGCGTTGCGGCGGTTGAGCTGGCGCAGCTGCAGCTCGGCCGGCGGGGGCGGGACGGCCCGATCGGCCGCCGGCTGCCAGCGCCAGAGGCGATCGGTGCGCTGGGGCTGGAACCCCTGCTCCCGCAGGGTGGCCAGCCGGGAGGTGTCGAGGCTGGAGGCGGTGGCGATCCAGCTGGCGGCCCCCTTCACCCGGCCGATGGCCTGCCGCAGCAGATCACCCGCCAGCACCGCCCGGCTGGGGGCGACGGACTCCGGGGAGGTTGCTTCGGTGGCGGCCAGGGCCAGGCGCAGGTGCTGGACCTGCCAGCAGGTGCCGCTGCGGTTGAGCCGGCGGGAGACGATCAGGCCCAGGGCCTGCTGGCGGGTGAGGCCCTGGCGCTGGAGCGCCACCAGCACCTGGGCGGCCAGCGGTCGACGACTGGTCACCGCCGTCAGCAGCTGCTCCGGCAGGGCCAGCAGCAGCGAGCGCTGCAGCAGGGGCTGCAGCGGCAGGAAGGCGGGGTCATCCAGCAGGGGCAGATGCCAGCCCTGCAGCGGCTCCACCGTCCAGCTGGGGGAGGGTCTGCCCTGGGCAGGCACTGGCACGGCAGGCACTGGCACGGCAGACGTCGGAGGGGTGGGGAGAAGCGCGAACGCGGAAGGGGTGACGGGCGCGTGGGGCGCAGCGTCGGTGACCTGATTCTACGCGGGACGCACCAGCACGAGCGGCGTGCGCTCGTTGGCATTGCCGGCGGGATTGGGGCGCAGGGCCCGCATCAGCAGGGCTTCGTCGGTGCCGCCGCTGGCGGCCAGCACCTTCACCCGCCCCAGGTCGTTCACGTCCACCACCGCCACGGCCACCCCGAGGGCCGCCGCCATCCGTTCACACCAGGCGGCGGGCTGGTCCGGGCCCAGCACGATGGTCTGGTCGTAGGGGGGGGTGGTGCCGGTGATGTCGTCGATCAGGCGGGCCTGCTCCCCGGCGAGGCGATAGAACCAGCCCTTGCTGCCCACCAGCTTCAGGGCGGTGCCCACCATCCAGGCCCCCAGCACCCGGGCCGGGCCCGACACGTCGATGAGGCTCTGCAGGCCGCAGGCGGTGGCCAGGGAGCTGGTGGGGTGGAACACCCGGCACAGCAGGCGGGCCAGGAAGGAGGGCTCCACCGTCGAGGGGTGGTGGTAGCGCCCCTGGATCACCGCCAGGGGGGTCTCGCCGATGGTGAGCACGTCACCGGGCTGCAGCAGGCCGTCGGTGTAGCGGCGCAGCACCTCCAGCGAATCGTCGAGCACCCCGAGCAGGTGGGTGCGCACCGGCAGCACCCGGCAGCCCTCCCCCTCGCGCCAGCCGGGGGCGGCCGGGTCGCCCGGTTCCGGCTTCTGCAGGGGCAGCAGGATCCCCTGGCGGCGCTGCAGCCGTCCGAAGGGGCCGTAGTTCACCCAGTGGATGTCCATCCAGAGGGTGTCAAGCACGCTCTCCAGGTCCACTCCGGCGGGACCGGTGAGGTTGAGGCGGATGTGGGCGGCGGTGGTCTTGCGGCCCTTGACGATGTAGGCGGCCCAGTAACCGTCGGGACGGGCTTCTTCATCCGGGTGCAGCGGCGTGATGCGCAGTTCATGGCGCACCTGGCCCGCGTCGCTGCGGCCCAGCACGGTGGGCACCAGGGTGATCTCCGGCACCATCACCTCCATGCGGGGATGGGGATTGCGGATGTGGATCTCCCCGGTGATCTCCAGGCCCTGGGCCCGGCGCCGCACCTGGAAGGCGCCCGGCGACAGCTGCAGGGGGGAGGCCGGCCGCAGGCGATGGCGGAGTTCAAGCACCACCAGCCCCAGGCCGAGGAGCAGCAGCAGAACCAGCAGGAAGGAAACGGGGAACGGCAAGCCGATACGTCAGGGAATGTCCGGCCGGAGCGTAGATGCGCCCGCGGACCTAGCTTCGGCCCCATGCAACCGGCAGGGCCCAGGCATGCGCAAGACCTTCGTGCTCGACACCAATGTGCTGCTGCATGACCCCCAGGCCCTGAACCGCTTCGAGGACAACCAGGTGGTGATCCCGATCGAGGTGGTCGAGGAGATCGACCGCTTCAAGCGCGATCCCTCCGAGAAGGGCCGCAACGCCCGCCAGGTGTCCCGCCTGCTCGACCAGCTGCGCGAGAAGGGCAACCTGGCCGAGGGCGTGCCGATCAACGACCACAGCGGCGGCACCCTGAAGGTGGTGTTCTGCCGCAGCGAGACCCTGCGCCAGCTGCCCCCCGAGCTGAAGGCGGGCAACGGTGACAACAACATCCTGGCGGTGGCGCTGGAGCAGCGGCTGCAGGAGGTGGTGGGCAGCCAGGCGCCGGTGGTGCTGGTCACCAAGGACACCAACCTGCGCATCAAGGCCGATGCGGTGGGTCTGATCGCCCAGGACTACACCACCGACAAGGTGGACATGGCGGACCTCTACCCGGGGTTCTGCGAGCGCTGGATGGACGCGGAGCTGATGGACCAGCTGAAGCTGGGCGATGGGCTGCCCGCCGCCGCCATCCCCCCCCAGCCCACGGAGGTCTCGCCGCTGCAGGCCAACGAGGGGGTCACCCTCGTCGACCTGGCTCAGCCGGCCCACACCCTGCTGGCCCGCTACAACGGCCGCACCGGGACTCTGCAACCGCTGCAGAAGTCAGCCAAGGCGAAGATGGGGCGCATCCAGCCCCGCAACCGGGAGCAGGCCTTCGCGCTCGATCTGCTGCTGGATCCGGCGGTGGCCCTGGTGACCCTGGTGGGCAAGGCGGGCACCGGCAAGACCCTGCTCGCCCTGGCGGCGGGGCTGCACCAGGTGGCCGATGAGCACCTCTACGAACGCCTCCTGGTGACCCGCCCGGTGATCTCCCTGGGCAAGGAGATGGGCTTCCTGCCCGGGGATCTGGAGGAGAAGATGGCCCCCTGGATGCAACCGATCGTCGACAACCTCGACTTCCTCCTCGGCGGCGAGGAGGGCCCGCCCGCCCGGGGCGGCCACCGGCCGCCGCGCAGCAACTGGAGCGACCTCAAGGGCATGGGACTGCTGGAAGTGGAGGCGATCAGCTACATCCGTGGCCGCTCGATCCCCCGCCAGTTCATGGTGGTGGATGAGGCCCAGAACCTCACCCCCCATGAGGTCAAGACGATCGTCACCCGGGTGGGCGAGGGCACCAAGATCGTGCTCACCGGCGACCCCTACCAGATCGACAATCCCTATGTGGATGCGGAGAGCAACGGACTCACCTGGCTGGTGGAGCGCTTCAAGGGCCAGCTGCTCTCCGGCCACATCACCCTGATGCGCGGAGAACGCTCCGAGCTGGCCGAACTGGCGGCCAATCTGCTCTGAGCCATCCATCGCTGAACGGCGGGCCGGGCATCAGGCGGAGGCCATCAAGGCACGAAAGAACAGGTGATCGATCCGTTCACGGCGACCCGCAGGGTGGCCTGGCGATGCCGTTCATCGGCCGTGAATCCCAGACAAAGGGCGCCCGTGGCATCCCCCGACCAGCGGCGACTGTTGATCAGCCGGGCTGAGGTGCCGTTGCAGTTTCGGGTGCCGCCGCCGGCAGGCTGGGGCACCACCACGGGCAACCCTGACTTGTGGGCCACCGCGCACTGTTCGGCGAAGGCCACCGTCTCCAGGATCATGCTGGAGGCTTCGGCCAGGGCATGGGTGCGGCGGTACTGGGGCAACATGATGGCCCCCAGGAGTCCCACGACCCCCACCACGATCATCAGTTCCACCAGGGTGAAACCCGACGATCCTTCGCCGATCAGGCCCCTTTTCCCCAGGCGGCAGGGACCGAGCCCCTGCCATCGCTGACCGGCCGGATGGTCGGGCCGATCCTGCCGTTGATGGGGGGCAAGGAAATGGGCGGAAGCCATCTCAGTCCTGCGGCCTCCTTCTCCGGATCACGGGGGGAGAGGGGAGCCGACCCAGACGGTCCAGCGGCGCACAACCGATGGACCTGTTCATCGGGACGGTCTGCGGCGTGGATGTTGATCGGATCAACTCTGTAGGGCGCACACTTGCAGCTGTCCATCAACGACACCACCGGGCCAAATGCGACCGGGTGATTGTCCAACGGTGAACTCGCGGATCTTACGCAGGATCGGCGAGATGGCAAGCAGGCCGCCCTCAGACCATCTGCTGGGGCCTGACCCAGCGATCAAACTCCTCCCCGCTGATCTCCCCCAGCACCAGGGCCGCTTCCCGCAGACTGAGCCGGTGCTGGTGGGCATGCCGGGCGATGGCGCAGGCCCGGTCGTAGCCGATCGCCGGCGTCAGGGCCGTCACCAGCATCAGGCTGCGATCCCGCTGGGCTTCGATGTGGGCCACATCGGCGCGCAGGCCCTCGATGCAGAACTCCCGGAACGTGCCGCAGCTCCCCGCCAGCAGGTCGATGCTCTCCAGCAGGTTGTGGGCGATCAGGGGCTTGAACACATTCAGCTCGAAGTTCCCCTGGCTGGCGGCCATCTGGACGGCGGTGTTGTTGCCCATCACCTGCACGGCCACCATGGTGAGGCTCTCGCACTGGGTGGGATTCACCTTGCCGGGCATGATGCTGGAGCCCGGTTCGTTCTCCGGCAGCACCAGCTCCCCGAGGCCGCAGCGGGGGCCGCTGGCCAGCCAGCGGATGTCGTTGGCGATCTTCATCAGGCTGCCCGCCAGCACCGTCAGGGCCCCATGGGCCGCCGCCAGCCCCTCCTGGCCCGCCAGGGCCTGGAACTTGTCGGGGGCACTGGTGAACGGCAGGCCCACCCGTTCCGCCAGCCGCTCGGCCACCGCCTCGCCGAAGCCGGCCGGGGCATTCAGCCCGGTGCCCACCGCCGTGCCGCCGATGGCCAGTTGCAGAACCTGGGGCAGGGTGGCCCGCAGGCCGGCCAGTCCCAGCTCCAGCTGGGAGGCATAGCCACCGAATTCCTGGCCCAGGCTGAGTGGCACCGCATCCTGCAGGTGGGTGCGGCCGATCTTGATCAGGCCGGCGTAGGCCTCGGCCTTGGTCCGCAGGGCGGCGATCAGGGCCTCCAGGCTGGGGATCAGGTGCCGGTGCAGGGCGATCGCCACGGCGATGTGCATCGCCGTGGGGAAGGTGTCGTTGCTCGACTGGCTCAGGTTGACGTGGTCATTCGGGTGCACGGGCACCTTGCTGCCCAGCACCCCGCCGGCGGCGGCGATCGCCCGGTTGGCGATCACCTCGTTGACGTTCATGTTGGTCTGGGTGCCCGAACCGGTCTGCCAGACCCGCAGCGGGAACTCAGCGTCGAGCCGGCCCTGGCTCACCTCCTCAGCCGCGGCGACGATCAGGGACGCCAGGTGGTCGGGAAGCACCCCCCGGGCCGCGTTCACCTCGGCGCAGGCGGCCTTGAGCTGGCCGAAGGCCTGCACCACCGCGAGCGGCATCGGCGCGCCGAAGGGGAAGTTGCGCAGGGAGCGCTGGGTCTGGGCGCCCCAGTAACGCTCGGCCGGCACCTCCACCGGGCCGAGGCTGTCGGTTTCGGTGCGGGTGGCCGGCATCAGCGGGACGCCACCACTTCGCTGTTGAGTTCGTTGAAGCTCAAGGTGGCGCTGTTACCCGAGCCAGGCGCCATCGGGATGCCGGTGGCTTCGCTCACGGCCGTGTTGATGGCATCGACGTTCACCTGGCCATGGCGATCGAAGACGACGCGTCCGGTGCTGTCGATCACCACCACCTGGGGGATCAGGCCGTCCCAGTAGTGGGCGGGATCGGCGACGCCGCCATCGGGCCGGTTCTGGAGCGGATCGGTGACCAGGGGGATCAGGTCGATGGCGTTGCCCCAGACCCGCTGCAGCTCCGACACCACCGGCGAGAACTGCTTGCTGACGCTGCTGTCGTCGAGGTAGTAGACCAGCACCGCCACCCGGTGCTCCGCCAGGGACTGTCCCAGGCTGCTGCGGGGCGGCACCAGGGAGCCGTTGCCGGCGTAGAGGGCGAAGATGTTGCCGTCGTAGCGGTCGTTCTCGAGGCTGGCCGCCGCCGGACCAGGGGCCCAGAACAGGCCCATCGCCACGGTCAGAAGCAGGGCCCACACACCGACAAGGGGCCGGGACAGCGAACGGGGCAAGGGGAAGCGGGCATCTCGGCTCATTGTGCCGTGCACACCGGCCGCCTCAGCTGCGGTTCAGGCCCCGACCCATCCCCTGGACGATGCCGCGACCCACCAGGCCGATCGCCTTGCCGAGCACCTGGGTCAGCAGCACCACGAGCAGATCCCCCAGGCGCTTGAGCAGGCTCTGCAGCTGGGGGGCCAGGGCATCGCGGGCCTCCAGGGCCAGGGTGACCGCCTGCTGGACCCAGCCGAGCTGACGCAGTTCGGCGTCGCGCGGCTCGGTGAGGTCCACACAATCGATGGCACCGTCCCCGAGGCGGAACAGGGGCCGCCGGCTCTCGTAGAGGTGGATCGGTCGGTCGAACCAGCTGGTCCAGCGCTGCTGGGCATTGAGCTGGTTGCGCAGCCGCTCCAGATTGCGGGTGGCCAGGAGCTCGGGGCGCAGCAGGTAGCGGCGCAGTTCCGGCCATTCCGCGCAGGCCGCCAGCACCTCGGCACTGATCAGCTCGGCGCTGCGCACCAGCCAGTTGCTGAGCAGCAGCTCCAGGTAGAGAACGGCCTGGGGTTCATCCGGCGCCAGCAGACGGCCGTCCACCAGCAGCGGACGGGCCTGCAGCAGGGGGGTGAGCATGGCCACCGGATCGGGAAGCTCCAGGTCGTCGACGGCAAACTCGCTGCGCTGAAGGAGGGTCTCCGCCACCGGGCAGAGCCTGCCGTCCATGGGCAGCTGGACGTAGGAGCCGGCCATGTGGCGCAGGGCCTGCTGGCGCAGCTCCGGCTGCAGCTCCCTCCAGAGCCGCTCCAGCTGATCACCGGCCGGGTCGTCCTGCAGCAACCGCTGGCGCAGCCGGTCGAACTGCTCCAGCAGCCCCAGCAGCAGGTCGCTGCGGCGGGAGTCATGCAGCCCGTCGAGGGCCAGGAGCTGGCCGCTGTTGTTGCTGGGTCCGGCACCAGCGGCCTGCTTCAGTCGCTCCCGCAGGGCCTCCCAGAGGCCCTCGGCGGTGCGCTGCCGCAGGGTGATCGCCACCCCATGGCCCGCAGCGGTGCCGGGGCTGTCCGCTGGGGAGGCGACGACGGACCCGTCACCGATGGGTTCTTCGCCCCAGGCCAGGCTGAGGGGGCCCCAGAGCCACAACAGCAGGCGCCTGGCCAGCCGCAGCTCCCGCACCCGGCCCTCCAGCAGCAGCAGGGGCAACAGCTGGACCGGCGGAGGATCGAGCAGCCGCAGACAGAGGCGCAGCTCGGCATCGATCTGCTGCAGGCCGCTCAGCAGCAGCCACTGACCCAGGCCCATGGGCACGGCGGTGCCGGCGGCGGAGGCCTGACGCGCCGCGCCGATGGCCAGCACCCGTCCGCCGGCCAGCAGGGTGCTGACGGCCTGCCGCAGGCTGTCGGCGTCAGCCTGCTCGATCAGGCCCTGGGCCGGCAACTGCAGCAGCACATCGCTGGCGTAGGGATGGGGATCCGGCAGCACGAGCAGCAGCGGCGCCGGATACCAGCGTTCCAGCAGGCGCCGGCTCTCGGCCTCCAGCGCCTGGGCAGCGGGCGGTGAGCCCAGGCACCAGACGATGAGCTGGGGCGAGCCCTGCAGGCCGTCACTGTCCACCACCCGGCAACCGCTCCAGCCGCTGCCCTCGCCGCCGGTGCCAGGGGCCTCAAGCCAGCTGGTGAGGCCCGCCCGCTGCAGGGGTTCGGCGAACAGAAGCAGCTGGGGAAGGGACTGTGCCGGACGTCGAGGCACGTTGTCAGGGGAAGAATGGGCCGACCTTAACCAAGCCCGCCGCTTTTCTCCAGTGCGGGCCTGGGGTGGCCGGAGAGGTGCAAGGTGTAGGACTCGATCGCGAAACCGGTCTGCGCTTCGATCTGCTGCAGCAGATGGGCCGGAAGCAGCACATCAAGGTCGAGGATCTCGCCGGATTGGGTGCAGGTGAGGTGGCTGTGGGGATCGGCGCGATAGCCGTAGAGACGGCCGCTGGCGCGCTCAAGGCATTCGATCACGCCCGCCGATTGCAGCGCCTCCAGGTTCTGGTAGACGGAGGTGTGGCCGATGTGGCGCCCCTGATCGTTGAGCTTCTCGAAGATGTCCCGGGCGGAAAGATGGCTTTTCTCGGCCCACAGCAGATCGAGCACCATGCGCCGCTGGCGGCTCAGTCGCATGCCCAGATCACGGCAGCGCTGATACACCTCTTCGACGTGGCTCAGGGCTGGGGTCGCCGGTTGACGACCACCAACCTCGCCGCGGCTGGCGCCGCCCTTGGAGGATGGGGTGGTCGTGGAGGGATGCAACCGCTGCCGCCATAAACGATGGTTCTGTTATAGGGCAGTTGCACCAACACCGGCATGGGCCGGCCCGCCGGTGGTGAGGGGTTCAGGCGATCGGCAGCTGCAACGGGTCCTGGAGACGCTGCTCGCCGATGGCCTGGAGGGCCTCCGCCAGATCCACCCGGCCGTCGTAGAGCGCCCGTCCCACGATCACCCCCGTCACACCGTGGGGTTCCAGGCTCAGCAGGCTGAGCAGATCGGTGAGACAACCCACACCCCCGGAAGCGATCACCGGCAGGGAGGAGGCCTGGGCCATGGCCCGCAGGGCCGCCAGGTTGGGACCCTCCAGGGTGCCGTCCGTGGCGATGTCGGTGCTGATGATCGCCGCCACCCCCGTGCCCTCGAAGCTGGCGGCCAGGGCCGTGGCCTCCACCGTGCTCTGCTCGATCCAGCCCCGGGTGGCCACCAGGCCCTCGTTGGCATCGATGCCCACCACGATGCGGCCGGGATGGCGGCCGGCCAGACGGCGCACCAGCTCCGGGTTCTCAACGGACACCGTGCCGAGGATCACCCGGTCCACCCCCCAGGCCAGCAGCTGTTCGGCCCGTTCCTCCGTGCGCACCCCACCCCCCAGCTGCACCGGAATCGTCAGGGCCGCCGTGATCGCCTGGACGGCGCCATCGTTGCCGGCGGTTCCGCTCCTGGCCCCATCCAGATCCACCAGGTGCAGCCGCGTGGCCCCCTGGCGCTGCCACTCCAGGGCCTGGGCCACGGGGTCGTCGCTGAAGCGGGTGACACGGCCGTAGTCGCCCTGGTGCAGACGCACGCAGTGCCCGTCGAGCAGATCGATGGCGGGGATGACTTGCATGGCCTGGGGACAGTTCCGCTCTGGGATCCATCCTGTGCCATGACGCTGCCCAAGGGCCCTGACGTGATGACGCTTTCCCCTCCCGCGCTCGCACCGGACGACTGGCGCCGCCTGCGGGATGCGCTCCGCTACCAGGGCCGTGATCTGCATCACCGTTCCTATGCGGTGACATCCCGGCGGCGGGAGCTGCTCTGGGAGGAGATGGACCGTTGCCTGGCGCTGGCCGATCGCATCGAGGCCCACCTGGAGCAGCTCAGCGCCACCGGAGCCGATCCGGAGCCGGAAACGACGTAACTTGCCCCCATCCGCGGGCGACGTCATTCGCCAGGCCCCCATCCCTCCCCGATGACGCCGCTGCGGCTGCTCGCTGTCCTGCTGCTGATCGCCTGCTGCCGGCCGACCCGGGCCCAGCCCCTGGCGCCCCCTCCGCTGGCGCCACCGGCGCCGCCGCCGCGCTCCCTGCTGGGTCCCGACGGTCCGGATCCCCGCGACAGGCCGCCCCCCCTGGCGCCACCGGGTTCGGTGATTCCACCGATCAACCGTCCCGATGCCCGTCTGGAGGCGGCGCTGCGGGCCCGCCTGTTCGCCGGGCCGGTGGCGGCCAGCCCGGCGGCGGCCGGCGATCCCGATCAGACCGAATGGGAACAGGCCCGCGTCACGGCCCAGCGCCCCACCTGCGCCGACGTGGGGCCCCTGCGCTACCTGCACAACCGGATCGATCTGGACGGCGACGGCCGCCTGGAGACCGTGGCGGTGGTGGTGGGCTCCTTCGCCTGCGCCAGCGGCGGCTGCAGCCTGCTGGTGTTCCGTGACGTCGACGGCTCGCTTGAACTGGTGGCGGAGAACGGCCTGTTCCAGTCGCCCCTGACGGTGATCAGCAACCGCC
>QLAH01000855.1_pt1 | contig 10893 bp, 14 predicted proteins | sample 4693081 | NCBI WGS metagenome assembly QLAH01 (sample SAMN09425401, study PRJNA476045) | Lake water metagenome, whole genome shotgun sequencing project.
GGTGACGGCCTGGCCCTGCTGGTGTTCGAGCGCCAGAAGACCGGCGACATCGTGCAGGGTCTGCCCCGGATCGAGGAACTGCTGGAGGCCCGCCGCCCGCGGGAATCGGCGGTGCTCTGCCGCAAGAGCGGCACCGTGCAGATCAAGCAGGGCGAGGACGACGATTCGATCACCGTGTCGGTGATCGAGGCCGACGACGTCATCACCGAGTACCCGATTCTTCTCGGACGCAACGTGATGGTCTCCGATGGCCAGCAGGTGAGCGCCGGTGAGATGCTCACCGACGGTCCGATCAACCCCCACGAGCTGCTGGAGTGCTTCTTCGAAGACCTCCGCAGCCGCAAGCCCACCATGGAGGCCGCCCAGGAGGCGATCTCCAAGCTGCAGTTCCGCATGGTCACGGAAGTGCAGAACGTCTACAAGTCGCAGGGGGTGTCGATCAGCGACAAGCACATCGAAGTGATCGTTCGCCAGATGACCAGCAAGGTCCGCATCGAGGATGCCGGTGACACCACCCTGCTGCCCGGTGAGTTGATCGAGCTGCGTCAGGTGGAACAGGTCAACTCCGCCATGGGCATCACTGGCGGCGCTCCCGCCGAGTTCACCCCCGTGTTGCTGGGCATCACCAAGGCCTCCCTCAACACCGATTCGTTCATCTCGGCGGCCTCCTTCCAGGAGACCACCCGGGTGCTCACCGAAGCGGCGATCGAAGGCAAGAGCGACTGGCTGCGGGGCCTCAAGGAGAACGTGATCATCGGCCGCCTGATCCCCGCCGGCACCGGCTTCGGGGGCTTCGAGGAGGAGCTGCGTGCCGAGGCCGGACCCCACCCCGACATCCTCGAGGAGGAGGCCGCCGGCTACCGCCGCAACCAGAACCTGCGTCCCGACTACACGGTCGAGATGCCGGCCCCGGCGGTCACCGCCGCCGTGCTGGACGATCCCTCCGAGGAGGATCTGGAGGCCACCCGCAGCCGCCACGGCATCGAGGCGGCCGCCAGCGGCTTTGCCGCCTTCGCCCGTCCCACCGCCGAGGAGGGACTGGAGGAGGAGCTGATCGCCGATCCGGCGGCCCTCGAGGGTCTGCAGGAGGAGGGACTGCTCAGCGATGACTGATCCGGCCGTCACCACCCCGGTGCCGGTGCGCCGGGTGCCGCGCTTCGGCTTCCACACCCATACCGAGCGCTTCAACGGTCGGCTGGCCATGCTCGGCTTCATCGCCCTGGTGGCCCTGGAGTGGAAGCTGGGTCATGGCCTGCTGATCTGGCCCTGATGGCGGAGCCCGTTCCCTTGCTGGGGATGGGCCTTGCGGCCCTCCAGGAGTGGGCGGGCCTGCAGGGCCAGCCCGCGTTCCGTGGCAAGCAATTGCACGACTGGATCTACGCCAGGGGAGCCCGCAGCCTTGAAGAGGTCACGGTGCTTCCCAAGGCCTGGCGGGAACAGCTTGCGGCCGCGGGCACCGGCCTCGGCCGCTTGCCCCTGCTGCACCGCAGCGACGCCCGCGACGGCACCACCAAGCTGTTGCTGGGCACCGCCGATGGCCTCAGCATCGAGACCGTGGGCATCCCCAGCGGCGACCGGCTCACGGTCTGCGTCAGCAGCCAGGTGGGCTGCCCCATGGGCTGCCGCTTCTGCGCCACCGGCAAGGGGGGGCTGCAGCGCTCCCTGGCGGTGCACGAGATCGTCGACCAGGTGCTCAGCATCCGGGAGGCCATGGACCGGCGCCCCTCCCACGTGGTGTTCATGGGCATGGGCGAACCCCTGCTGAACACAGACGCGGTGCTCGAAGCGATCGCCTGCCTCTGCACCGACCTGGGCATGGCCCAGCGCCAGATCACCGTCAGCACGGTGGGGGTGCCCCGCACCCTGCCCACCCTGGCGGAGCGGGCCCTGGAGCGGCTCGGCCGGGCCCAGTTCACCCTGGCCGTGAGCCTCCATGCCCCCGACCAGCGCCTGCGGGAGGAGCTGATCCCCACCGCCCACGCCTATCCCATGGAGGCGCTGCTGGAGGACTGCCGCCACTACGTGGCCATCACCGGCCGGCGGGTGAGCTTCGAGTACATCCTGCTGGGCGGCCTCAACGACCATCCCCGCCAGGCCGATGCCCTGGCCCGCCTGCTGCGGGGCTTCCAGAGCCACGTCAACCTGATCGCCTACAACCCGATCGCCGAGGAGGACTTCCGGCGACCCGCCCCGGAGGCGGTGGAGGCCTTCCGCGCCCAGCTGGAGCGGCGCCACATCGCCGTGAGCGTGCGGGCCAGCCGCGGCCTGGATCAGGACGCCGCCTGCGGCCAGCTGCGCCGCCGGCTGATGGACGCCCCGGCGGGGTGAGCGCCATTTCGATGCCGCCACGCGCTGCCACGGCCCTGGCGGTCCTCCTGGCCGGCGGACTGGCCTACGGGGCCCTGTGCGGCCTTCTGTTCCTGCGCCAGCGCTCCCTGCTCTATTTCCCCCAGCCCCGCTCCGCCGATGCGCCCGGCGAGCTGCTGGCCCTGCCGATCACAGGCGGCCCGCCGGGGGCCCGGGTGCTGGTGACCGTCCGCCCCCGCCCCGGCCCGAAGGCGCTGATCTATTTCGGCGGCAATGCCGAGGCTGTGGCGAACCAGTTGCCCCTGCTGGAGGCCGCTTTCCCGGAGCACGCCCTCTACCTGCTGCACTACCGGGGCTACGGCGGCAGCAGCGGCCAGCCTTCCGAGACAGCCCTGTTCGCCGATGCCCTCGCCCTCTTCGACCGGGTGCGGGCCGACCACGGGTCCATCGCCGTGGTCGGCCGCAGCCTGGGCAGCGCCGTGGCGGTGCACCTGGCGGCCCATCGCCCCGTCAACCGGCTGGTGCTGGTGACGCCGTTCGACAGCATCGAGGCGGTGGCGGCCCGCCACTACCCCCTGGTGCCGGTGGGGCTGCTGCTCCAGGACAAGTACCGCTCCGCCGCGGCGGCCCCCAGGATCGGGGCGCCCACCCTGCTGATCGCCGCCGAACGGGACGAGGTGATCCCCCGCGCCAACACCGACGCCCTGCTGTCCAGCTTCCGGCCCGGGGTGGCCTCTCTGGTGGTGCTGCAGGTGGAGTGGCACAACGCCGTGGAGGAGTCACCCCGCTATTTCGACCTGCTGCGCGGCGACCCCTGACCCGCAGCGGCTGGCGGGGCACCAGCCAGCCGCTGCAGCTCTTCGAGGCTCGGTGACATCGATCGGCGACGTCGATCGGTGACATCCTGAGCCTGAAATTTCACACTCGATTCTCAGCGGAATAACCTCGTGGATGAATCATTGACGCCGCTCTTTGTGCCGGAGAGAAAACTGTTTGTGGTGGATTCTGGCGCGATGGGATTCGGTCAGTATGGGCCAGAAAACTTTGTCTTCTGTGTGAGTTGCTGATGGGCTCTCAACCGTCCTTCCAGGTGATTGGCGATGACATGCAGGCCGTCGAGATTGACCTGGCCCCAGGCCAGGCAGTGATCGCGGAAGCCGGCACCCTGATCCTTCTGGAGGAGGGCATCACGTATCAGGCCCTGATGGCCGATGGGACCGAGCCCGCCGGCCAGGGACTTCTCGGTAGCCTCAAGGGGGCCGCCAAGCGGATGGGGTCCCAGGCCGGGCTCTTTCTCACTCACTTCACCAATCTGACTCAGAACAGTCGTAAGGCTGTCTTCGGTGCGAGTAATCCCGGCAAGCTAGTCCCGGTAGAACTGCCGTCCTGGGGCGGTCAGATTCTGTGTGCAGCCAGCAGCTTTGTGTGTGCCGAGATGGGCACGAAATTGGATGCCGCCCTGGTGAAAAAACCCACCGTCGGATTCTTCGGAGGATATGGTTTCATCTTGCAGAAAATCTCAGGGGATGGCCTGGTCTTCCTCCATGCCACCGGTTCCCTGTTGCGGCGTGAGTTGAAGGGTGAATCCCTGCGCATCGAGCCGGGTGCCCTGGTGGCGTTTTCCGCGGATCTGGACTATTCGATCGAGCGGGCTGGAGACCTCAAGACCATGCTGTTCGGCGGCGAAGGTCTGTTCCTGGTCAAGTTGCGTGGGCACGGCAGTGTGCTGATCAACAGCCTGCCGTGGCACAGGGTCGTGCATCAGATCGTGGAGCAGGTGCCACGGCAATGAGCGTGACCGCGCCCATGAAACGGCGCGCTCAGTGCCCGTCCCGCTCGGCGCTGTAGGCGCCGCGGGCGCCCTGGCCGTTCCAGGGGGTGAGCCGAAACATCAGCAGGAAGGCCGGCAGGGCCGCGGCGGTGGTGGCCAGGAAGAAGCCCGGCCAGCCGAGACGTTCCGCCACCAGCCCGGCGGGGGCGGCCAGCAGCGAGCGGCTCAGGGCGTAGACCCCCGAGAGCAGGGCGTACTGGGTGGCGGAGAAACGGGGGTTGCAGAGGCTCATCAGCAGGGCCACGAAGGCGGCGCCCACCATGCCGCCACCGATGTTCTCCAGGGCCACGGCCGTCAGCAGGGCCGGCATGCCGCCGTCGAAGCGGGCCAGGCCCCAATAGGCCAGGTTGCCCGCCGCCCCCACCAGGGCGAACAGCCACAGGGAGCGGTTCATGCCCAGCCGGCCGAACAGCACGCCCCCCAGCACCGTGCCGACGATGGTGGCGCCGATGCCCCAGCCCGCCAGCACCGACCCCACCACCTCGGGGCTGAAGCCCTTCTGGATCAGAAAGGGCACCGCCATCAGGCTCAGCAGGCCATCGGGCCAGCGGTAGAGCAGCACCAGGGTGAGCAGGGCCACGGCCCGGGGGCCGCCGCTGCGGTGCAGGAACTCCCGCGCCGGACCCAGCACCGCCTGGCGCAGGCTGCTCACCGGCACCGCCAGGGGTTCCAGCCGCGGCGCCGTGAGGGTGAAGGGCACCACCACCAGCATCAGCAGGGCCGAGAACAGGAAGGCCAGGGGCCAGTCGAAGCGGCCGGCCAGGATGAAGCCGCCGGCCCCCACGGCCAGCATCGCCGTGCGGTAGCCCAGGTTGGAGGCGGCGGCCCCGGCACCCCGCTCCAGGTCGGGCAGCAGGTCGGTGCGGTACGCATCGACGGCGATGTCCTGGGTGGCGCTGACCACCGCCAGCAGCACCGCCATCACCCCGATCGCGGTGAGGCTGGCCGGATCGCTCGACGGCCTCAGCAGGGCCATGGCCCCGATCACCGCCACCAGGGTGAGCTGCAGCACCAGCAGCCAGCCGCGGCGGCGGTCCGGCCAGGGCAGGGGCCAGCGGTCGAGGGCCGGCGCCCAGACCATCTTCAGGGTGTAGGGCAGTTCCGCCAGCCCCAGCAAGCCGATCAGGCTCAGGGGGATCTGGCTGGCGGCGAGCCAGCCCTGGAGCAGCCGGGTGCCCACCATGTAGGGGGTGCCGCTGGCCACCCCTTCGGCGGCCACCGCCAGGAGGCGACGCCAGGGGCGGACGCTGCTGGAGGCAGGGAAGGCCATGGCCGCTTGCGGGTGGCCGAACCCTAGAAGCGACCGCCCGGCCCACAATGCAGCCAGCTCTGCCCCATGGCTCCCCCATGTCCTTCCTGCGTTCGACGCTCCTGCCCGTCGCCATCGTGCTGCTGTTCGGCCTGGCCCTGTTCGCCGTCAGCGCCCGCATCTGGCTGCCCGGCGACATGGCCGCCCCCGCCCCGCTGGGCTGATCCCGCTCCCCTGGGCTGATCCGGCGCCCCCCCGGCTTTTACGATGCCTTCACCTGGATGGCTCCATGCCGGACGACGGCCTGCCCTTTCCCGAAACCACCCATGAGCTGGCCCTCGACCCGGAGGTGCTGGCGCGGGAACTGGCGCAGGAGCTCCTGGGTGATCCGCTCGATGAGATCGACAGTGTCGCCCCCTCGAGCTCCGATGTGGCCGCCGAGTGCGACCTCGGCATCGAGCTGCTGAAGGGGGGGCGGGAGGAGCGGTTGCAGGGGTTGAGGATCTTCTGCGAGCACCGGGATCCCCGGGCCATTCCCCTGCTGCTGCCGTTGCTGCGGGCCGGCTGCCCGATCGTGCGCATGAGCGCCGTCTACGCCCTCGGGCGCAACCCCCACCCCCTGGCGGTGGAGCCCCTGCTGGCCCTGCTGGGGGCCGACGACAACGGCTATGTGCGCAAGGCGGTGGCCTGGAGCCTGGGGAACTACCCCGAGGCCCCCGTGCTCAACCCCCTGATCCGGGCCCTGGAGATGGACATTTCCGCGGTGCGGCTGTGGGCCGCCAGCTCCCTGGCCGATGCCGGCGCCACCGGCGTGGCCAAGGCCGACCCCGCCGCCGCCCAGCTGCTGCTCAGCCTGCGCATCGACAGCGAGCCGGCCGTGCGCAGCAACAGTGCCTGGTCGCTGGGGCGCCTCTACACCGACCTGGTGGAGCCACGCCAGCTGGAGGTGGTGGAGGCTTTGCTGCACACCATGCTCCACGACGGCGACTCCACCGTCCGGGACGAGGCGCGGATGGCCCTGGAGCAGCTGGAGCAGCCCGAGGTGCTTGAACGGCTCCAGACCCTGGTGGACGAGGGCCTGATCAGCTGAGCGGCCTTGCCGCCACCCCTGTCTTCCCCACCGCAGCCTGCGGAAATCACGGTTAAGATCCCGGTCTCACCTGTGCAGCCCACCCGGGATGGCCCAACGCACCATCCGTTTCCGCATTCGTCCGGATGGACGGGTGGAGGAGCTCGTGGAGGGTGTGCAGGGCGAGGGTTGTTCCCGGCTCACGGAGCGGATCGAGGCCCGCCTGGGCAGCGTGCAGCAACGCCGCAGCACCTCGGAAGCGTTCCAGGCCCAACCCCTCGATCTCCAGGACCCCCAGGTGGTCGTCCAGCACCACGGCACCTGAGCCACCGCCCTTCCTCCCCGTTCGTCCCATGTCGCACTTCAGCACCGTCAAAACCGAGCTGCGCGATCGCCAGGCCCTGGTGGACGCCCTCCGCGACCTGGGCCACCCCCCCGCAGAAGGCTCCGTCGAGGTGCGTGGCTACCGCGGCCAGACGGTGACCGCCGACCTGGCCATCCCCCAGGCCGATGGCGTCGACATCGGCTTCCGCCTCAACCCGGACAGCGGCAGCTACGAGCTGGTCACCGACCTGGAGCTCTGGAAGCAGCCCATCCCGGTGGAGCGTTTTCTGGCCAAGCTCACCCAGCGCTACGCCCTGCGCACCATCCTGGCCAGCACCGCCGAGGAGGGCTTTCAGGTGAGCGAACAGACCAGCCACCTCGACGGCAGCATCGAACTGGTGGTGACCCGCTGGGACAGCTGATCCCATGAGCGCGACGGGCCCCGCCGCCGGCCTCGATCCGGCCCTGGCCTTCCGCACCACCGCGGCCCCGGAGTCCGAGGCGACGGGGCGGGAGCCGGTGCTCGGCGGGGCCCTTCGCCAGCAGGCCGTCTGGGTGGATGAGGCCGTCTGCATCGGCTGCCGCTATTGCGCCCACGTGGCCGGCAACACTTTCGTGGTCGAACCCGACTGGGGTCGCTCCCGGGCCCTGCGCCAGGACGGGGACAGCACCGAGAGGATCCAGGAAGCGATCGACACCTGCCCCGTCGACTGCATCCACTGGGTGGCCTACGAGCAGCTGCCCGCCCTGAGGGCCCAGCTCGACGAGCAGGAGATCCAGCCCCTGGGGCTGCCTTCCCAGGGCCGCCGCCGCCGCACCCTGCCCCGCTCCGCCCCGCCAGCGCCGTGACCATCCCCTGCCGGCGCTTCGGCCGCACGGGACTGGCCATGCCGGTGCTCTCCCTGGGGGGCATGCGCTTTCAGCAGAGCTGGAGCGACCTGCCCCCGGAGGCGGTGGAGGCCGAGAGCCAGGCCACCCTGGAGGCCACCCTCCTGGCCGCCTTGGCGGCGGGCCTGCACCACATCGAAACCGCCCGCCACTACGGCACCTCGGAGCGGCAGTTGGGCTGGCTGCTGCCCCGGTTGCCGGATCCCCGGCGCCTCCTCCAGACCAAAGTCCCCCCCGCCGCCGATCCGGCCGCCTTCGAGGCCGACCTGCGCACCAGCTTCGAGCGGCTGGGCCTGGACGGCGAAGGGGGCCGGGTCGACCTGCTGGCCATCCATGGCGTCAACACGCCGGAACTGCTCGATCAGACCCTCCGGCCCGGCGGTTGCCGGGCGGTGGCCCGCCGCTGGCAGGAGGAGGGCCGCATCGGCCACGTGGGCTTCTCCACCCATGCGCCACTGCCCCTGATCCTGGAGGCGATCGCCAGCGACCAGTTCGATTACATCAACCTGCACTGGTACTTCATCCGCCAGGACAACCGGGCGGCGATCGAGGCCGCCAACGCCCACGACATGGGGGTGTTCGTGATCAGCCCCACCGACAAGGGGGGCCACCTGCACAGCCCGTCGCAGCGCCTCTGCGAGCTGTGTGCGCCGCTGCATCCGATCGTCTTCAACGACCTCTTCTGCCTGTCGGCGCCCGGCATCCACACGATCAGCGTCGGCGCCGCCACCCCGCAGGATCTGGACCTGCACCTGGAGGCGGTGGCCCTGCTGCCCCGGGCCGGGGAGCTGCTGCCACCGATCCTGGCCAGGCTGGAGCAGGCGCGCCGAACCGCCCTGGGGGAGGACTGGCTGGCCAGCTGGAACCGGGGCCTGCCCTCCTGGGAGGACACCCCCGGCCACATCAACCTGCCGGTGCTGCTCTGGTTGCACAACCTGCTGGAGGCCTGGGACCTGGAGGCCTACGGCCGGGCCCGCTACGGCCTGCTGGGCCAGGGCGGGCACTGGTTTCCGGGGGAGAACGCCGATGCCCTCGATGCCACGGTGAGCGAGGCCGAGCTGCGGGCGGTGCTGCAGGCCAGCCCCTGGGCCGCCGAGATCCCCGACCGGCTGCGGCGGTTGCGCCAGCGGCTGGGGGGTGAGGCGGTGAAGCGCCTGCAGGTGGCCTAGCCCCCTGGCGCGTTGGCCCCCGGCGCGATCGGTGTTTTCTGGGGCACCCCCACGGCCCGGGGGTAGGCCGCCGGACAGCGACCGGAGGGTCGCAGCCACAGCCCGTGGCGCACGCCCCGGCCCGCCGGCAAGTCAAGACGCAAGGCCGGATCCACCGACGCCCGCAGCACCCCCACGGCCGCCTGCAGGTCGCGCTGGTCGTCGGCCCCCCACTGGCCCCGGTAGAGCAGGGCCAGGCCGTCGGGCTTCAGCAGCGGCACCAGGTATTCGGCCACCACCGGTGCGCTGGCCACGGCGCGGGCCATGGCCCGATCGAAGCGGCCGCGGCATTCGGGGGAGCGGCCGGTGCGCTCGACCCGTTCACAGCGCAGGCGAAGCCGCCCCTCCTGGAGCCCCAGGCTGCGGGCCATGGCCCGCACCGCCTCCAGCTTGCGGCCCACCGAATCCACCAGGGTGATCCGTGCCGTGGGCAGGGCGATCGCCAGGGCCAGGCCGGGGAAGCCGCCGCCGGTGCCCACATCGATCAACTCCAGGCCATCGGGGACGCCGCCGGGGGCATTGAGCAGCGGCACCCAGGGCCAGAGGCTGTCGAACACCTGGGCGATCCAGAAATCATCCCCTTCCACCAGGCGTGTGAGGTTGACCCGGCCGTTCCAGAGCCGCAGCTGTTCCTGCAGGGCCACCAGCGCCGCCAGCTGGCCTTCGTCAGGGGTCCAGCCCAGCGCCTGCCAGAGGCCGGCATCGGGGGGGGCGCTGGGGTCGGGGCTGGCGGCCATCCGCTACGGCAGTGGTGCTTCTCCCTAGGATCCCTCACGCCGGGCAGGCTGCCACCGCCGCCTCAGGGACCATGTCCTCCACAGCCAAGCCCCCCACCCACTACCAGGTGCTGCAGCTGCAGCCCACCGCCACCGATCAGGAGCTGCGCCAGGCGTTCCGGGGGCTGAGCAAGCGCTACCACCCGGACACCACCGCCCTGCCGGCGGGCGAGGCCGAGGTGGCCTTCCGGCAACTGCGCCAGGCCTACGCGGTGCTGAGTGATCCGGCCGCCCGGCGGCTCTACGACGCCTCCCTGCTGCAGAGCGCCCTGCCCACCCCGGCCCAGCCCCCCCCGTCCGTGGCCGTTGTCCGGCCCGCCTCGGTGCGCCGGGCCCTGTCCGGTGGCGAGTGGTTTGCCCTGCTGTTGCTGGCCCTGGCCCTGGTGCTCAGCCTGGTGCTGGGGCTGGGTGTGGCCTGGGCCCGGGGGGCCGAACTGATGGCCTGGCCCAGCTGGTGGGCCGACCTCGAGACCGCTTCCGCTCCGGCCTCCCTGTCCAGCGCCCCCCCGCCGATTCAACCGTGACCCCGCTGCCCCCTGCGGCCACCCCCCTCTACAACCACCCCCTGCCCGCCCTGGAGGCCTGGCTGCGGCAGCTGGGCGCCAGCCAGTCGCGCACCAACGTCGCCCACTGGGACCTGCACCGGCCCGAGTGGAGTGCCCGCATCGCGTTGGAGGTGGAGGAGCTGCGGGTGAGCTGGCACCAGGAGGGCCGCACCACGGCGCGCCAGTTCCCCTATGGGCTCTCCCGGGCCGACGTGGAGGCGGCGATCCTGGCGGGTCCCTGAGGGCCCGGCGGCCGATGCCGTTCAGAGGCTGGAGAGGGCGTCGGCGATGACGGTGTAGCAGTGGGCCAGCTGGTCGTCGCTGAGGCACAGCGGCGGCAGCAGGTAGACCACCTGCCCCAGGGGCCGCAGGAACACGCCCCGCTCCAGGGCCAGCCGCTGCAGCCGCGGCCCCACCGGATTGAGGTAGCCGGGCTGATCCGTGGCCACCTCGAAGGCGGCGACGCTGCCCAGCAGCCGCGGCCGCCGCACCAGGGGGTGGCGCGCGAGGGCCTCCAGGTGGGGACGGTGGCGCGCCTCGAACCCCTGGTGGCGCTCCGGCCGCTCCTGGAGCAGCTCAAGGCTGGCCAGGGCGGCGGCGCAACCGAGGGGGTTGGCGGTGAAGCTGTGGCCGTGGAAGAGGGTCAGGCCGGGGGTGGTGCCGATGAAGCCCCCGTAGATGGCCTCGCGGGCCAGG